>VFQP010002356.1_pt1 | contig 21322 bp, 42 predicted proteins | sample 3512351 | NCBI WGS metagenome assembly VFQP01 (sample SAMN10412372, study PRJNA504923) | tailings metagenome | isolation source: Relicate 1 Philex TSF1 revegetated site | place: Philippines: Tuba, Benguet | collected 2017-08-29
GTTCGGTTGTAGGTGGGGGGGGGGGGGGGGTAGGGGTGTATGTATGTATGGGTGTGAATGGGTGTATGGGTCTGTGAAGTAATACTCAAAAATCACAATAATATTGTCAAGTCACACGTTATATGGTTACATACTACAGATATGCATGCATTGATAATCATATGCAATACAGCAGTACCACAACACAAGACACGCACAGCACACACAGCACGCGCACACGCAGCACCTCCCCTGCACAAAAAAAAAAACACATACACCCCCCACCACATGCCCATACCTCTACATTATTTTCACACAGTTTCCCAATCACCAGCAACAACCATTTCAACAGCAATGCATCCCCACCCACCCCCACTGCCAGTCGCTGGGCACCCGGCAGCTGCTGCAGGCACACCCTCAGCAACCCTGCTTCTGCACACAGACGCTGTCCTCGTGGGTGGTCGTCACAAATCACAGCGAGTACAAATGCTGCTTGGGCTTTGCTTGATGCTGGTACGAGGGCATCAGGGGGGGAGTCTAGGTGTCGGATGAAATACAGGTGGCCATTGTCTTTCACCAAGTCAACCTGTGGGATGTCGGGTGGTGTGGGTGGGTGAAATGTGGGTGTATTTTTGGTGATGTGAATGTGTGTGTTTGGGAAGTGTGGGTATTTTTGTTTTCTGTGTGACGTATATGCAGGTGTGTGGGGTGTATGCATGTGTGCCGGCAACATACATCACCACACACACCATACACCCCACACTACAAACACCATACACCACAAGCACACACCACACACCACACACATTCACACACACACACCCAACCACAAACCTGGCATGACTTGTCCAATGCCAAAATCTTGGTCCAGATAAACACCAATGTTTGCCTCAAATCCACCGCTGTAGTCTGCAACAATTTAAGCACATAGGGAAAGATACCCACAGACAGCGCCAAATCAACAGCCCACGAGCCCATGTCGAGAAACCTACCCAGGAGCACCAGGGCCCGCAGGCGATGCACCTGACTCAGGAGCACTTGGAGGACGATGGGAAGCTGCTCGGGGGGTTTCATGTCACTGGATCCGTGTTCCAGCCATAATTCAAATGCAGTCAACTGTTCCGAGAAAAAAGTGGATGGTTGGAATTCCACGTTTTCTCCATTCATGAGCCTGGGGGGGGTTGGGGGGGGGTGTATTTTGTGGGTGTTGTGTGGGGGTGAGAGGCCAAGCGGGGTGCAGGTGATGGTGTGGCACACATAGGTATACACACTCGACCCAATTTGAAGACATACTCAACACATACGCACATACACAACCCCCCCAAAAAACAACATAAAAACACGCGCTACACAACACTCGTAACTGCACAACACCACAAATCTACCAAAAACCAACATACCCAGGCAGTTGCAACAGACACATCTCAGCAGCATAATCCCACGCCTGCCACATGGGGTGTTGATGGGTGGGTGGGAGGCGAGGGTATGACACTGGGGTACAGTTGGCGGCTCGCATGATGCGTTCAGCTAGCAGGTAGTTGCGAAACAGGGATGCCACAAGTAAGTCCTGTGTGGGGAGAGGGGGGGTTGTGAGGAGGTGGTGCATGTGAGGAGGTGGTGTGTGTGAGGTGGTGTGTGTGAGGGGGTGTTGTGTGTGGGGAGGTGTTGTATGTGATCATGCATCACATACACACACCTCCCCCTCTGACCACCACATGAATCCCCACACCCACCTACACCCCACACCTCACACCCCACACCACCACCATTGCACATCCTTCCCTCTCCCCTTTATTCTCTCCCCTACCTGTCGAAAAAGTTTTTGGAATAATGGCCTGGGCAGCATATTCCATGCTATTGTGTCAGTGATGGCTGTGAATATCCAGTTGAGCTCACCTAGTGGTGTTTTCCTATCAGTCTGCTTGCCTGGTATACGATCAATACACTCTTTATGGAGCCATTCATGCCGTAGGAGGCTTCTGGAACAAAACCAACGCAAAGCAACCTACAGGGGTGGTGTGGGGGGGGGTGGTGTGGGGAATGGTGTGTGGGGATTATGTGTGTGTCAAATGGTGTGTGGGGAATGGTTTGTCTTTTCAACCCTCCAACCCCTTCAAACCCTCCACAACCCCACACAAAGACACCATACAAACACCACCAACAAACACCACAAAAACACCACACACACACCACACACACCACACACACCACACACACCACACAAACACGCCCCACCTTGATGGGTGTTGTCAGACATGCAGTAAACACATCCGCTGGGAGCTCTGGGTTTTGAGGGAGCAGTTCATTGGCACTACATGCTGCCAGTAGTATGGTATCAGCCATGGGGTTGCGAGGTGGGGGAGTGAGACCTGCGTTAAAGGCCCCCAGTGTGCTTGAGCGCAGGGGGGCCTCCTGGGGTGAGAGGGGGTGAGATGGGGAGAGAGGGGGTGAGATGGGGAGAGAGGGGATTGGGTGGAGAGAGGTGATTGGGTGGAGAGAGGGTTGGGTGATGATGTGTTGGCATGTGAGTGATGATGTGGTGGGTGGGTGTGCCATACATTGTCATGCCGTAATACATCATGCATATCAACGCACAACAACCACCTCATTCCCACAACAACCAAGCCCACCCCTACAACAACACGCTCCATTCAACACACCAGCAACAACAACACTCCTCTCATACAACCACCACCACCACCCACCATTACCCACCACCATCCATACCCACATACCATTTCCTGCATACGCTGTGCAGCAAAGCTCTTAAATGAGTTGACTATCAAACCAGCTGCTGAGCAGTCAAACACGTGTATGGCAGGGGTACCCACCCACGACTGCAGGTCATACAAGCTCAGTGGTATGTATTGGGTGTAATTTTTGTTGAACACCCAAATTTCGCCATTGGCTGTTGGGCGGGGGACACCATGGCCATTGTAGTGGAAGAGCACACGTTCATTCTGTGTCATTTGGGGGAAAGGGGTGTTGTATGTTGTGGGTGTATGTGGGTATGTTGGAGAGTGTGTTGGAGAGTGTGTTGTGTGTGTGTATTGGAGTGTGTATTGTCCTCAAGGGATACATGGTTGTGTTTTATGGTGTATATGACGGTCTTCACATGATGATGTTCACAACACATGTGTGTACCCAACACGCTCACACCCACCCACCCACCACAGCATATGCCGTACCCGTGCGCTTTTTCGGCATGATATTGCAAGCTTTTTCACGTCATCCACAGTGGGGTCAAGGTGTGTCTTGTACTTGGCACGAGGCTGCCACCGCTCATATTGTGCCTGCAAGTTTTTCCCTGTGAGTGTTTTGTTCATGTGTGTACCATGTGCACCATGTGGGATGTGACAACAAAGGATGTGATACAAGGGATGTGGTAATACAAGGGATGTGATACACCTGCCATTGGCACACAAAACCACCATGAAATAACTAGCGTACCTATAGTTTCCAGTGCCTTGGGTGGCTGCATGGACAAGGGATCGACCCAACACTCCAATCGTGCACATGGGGAGATGCGAATCACATCTGGTGGATCTACACCAATGTTCAGGCACAACACCAGGCTCACTGCAGTGGTTTTCAATCGCTCCTTTTGTCTCCATTTAGACACAATGCCTGCCAGCTGTGAGGGACGCTCTGTCTCGAACAAATCCGCCTGATGCCCAGGCTGTGTGGGTGTGGGTGTGTGTATGCTGTGTACGCAGATAAGTGATGAGCATACACAGGACAGCATGCCCTATCCACACATACGTTGCAAAACAGCCTGACGCTGACAAGTTTGGTTGGCTGGTCTGGTGCATCGTTGGGGTGCGCCTGTGTTGCAAATCAAGACCACGTGTGTGTCACCTATTCTCTCAACCCCGCCATGCACATGCGTATGCAATCCCAAAATACCTCGTCGTGCAGTTCTAGGCGCTTGGCAAGCTCGTCAGTAAGAGAGGAGGAAGGCATTGAGGAAGGCATTGAGGGTAAATCGGTACTCCGTGGCGTGGACGACCGTGGGGCCACTGCAGCCGTAGTGGCTGGCTCCATAATGATTGAAACACTGCTACCAGATGTTTTGGATAGCCTGTTTAGAGCTGCCTATTGGTGTGCCACACTGATTTATATAGATGTTCACAACGTGCCAAGGTGGTCTCGTAATGTTGTGCTTGCCATGGGTTGTGATTGTTGAGCATGGGTTGTGTGAATAGGATGTTTGGGGTGTTGTTTGGGGGGGTGTTTTACGCCTGTGAATGTGTTTCATGGTGGTTTTGGGTTGTGCAATATCCATTATATTTGCGTTACATTGAAGACATACACATTGAACACATACATGAACATACATAGCGACATAGATGCCAACGCCCAAGTGATGTATGTGGCGAGGCACATGTCGTTGATGTTGTTCACATCTGCTGTTCACACCTGTTTCACACCACATTTCACAGATGATGCAACGATGGACTTTTGCGGCGCTGCTGTGCCTTATGGTACGTGAAGCGCTTGCAATATAACAGCACATCGCATTTTGGACCCCATTTGATGGAAACGTTACATATTCGCAAAAAACAGGTTTGCCATGCACATGCTGTCGAATATGAGCAAGTCGGTGCCATTACCGCAGTGTCTGGACGAGTAATTGTCAAGGTATGGTCCATCGAGATGTTCTCCCTGTGGTGACTGGCACACAGCTGTTGCACACACGCCCTGTTGCGCACCACAGTGGCGCACCATGCCCACCCCAAGCACCCTGCAAGACCTTGGCTTGGTACTGCAGAGTGCCATCACCGACGGGGTGTATGTGTACGGCATCACTGACGACATGCCGGTACAGGACAAGGTAGGCATCCTTTCAGCACTGGCAAACGTCGAGTATGCAGAGCCTGATGGCATCGTTACAGTTGGCGGCATTGGTGGAGGAATTGCTGGTGCCATTTGAGCATGTGGGTGCAGGAAATGGGGGCGATTGCGTTTTACCATCACGTTTCAATCACATGTAATACACAATCACATTATATTAACATAGATAACAAAGTCCCTCTATGCTTGCCCTCCTGTAGCTTCTTGTTGCATGCGCAACATGAATTCCTTGTTGATCTCAAAGCATTGCGCCTCTTCATCCCCTCCCACCAACTCCACCTCTATGCCAGCATTGCGCAGTGTTGCAATACCCTGCCCACCTACCAATGGGTTGGGATCTGTGACGCCCACCACGACCTGGTGTTGGTGGAGGAGGAGAGGTGGAAGAGGGACCACACACACTGTGCACACATGTAGTACCCACATTGTACGCATTTGGTGGGTTTTATGTACATACCCGTGCCACAGCAGCATCCACTAATGCCCTGCTACATGGCGGAGTGCGCCCATAGTGATTGCACGGCTCAAGTGTCACATATGCAGTAGCACCTTGTGCTTCATTGCCTGGGTATGGTTTATTCAACAACATACGTGGAACATCCATCCCCCCCACATTGTGTGCACAGGCACCACATGCTCACCACATGCTCACCACATGCTCACCACATGCTCACCACAACACACCTGCAGCACGTAGCGCGTATACTTCTGCATGCGGCATGCCTGCTTTGGGATGAAAGCCCTCACCCACAACCTTGCCATCCTTTACAATCACGCAGCCGACTGCTGGGTTGGGGTGTGTTTGACCCAAACCACGCCGCGCGAGCTCCAAGGCATCCCTGATGTACCCACGGTCCTGATCTGTCACTGTGAAGATCACGATGTCGTTGATGAGTCACACATCCTACTACTATCAAGCCCATCATCATGCCTACCTGCACGTGCAATGTGTGAGAACTGCCGACGTGGTCCATGCCATTGCTGGTGCATGGTGGAACTTTTCGTCCATGGCAGCCGTATGTGTCCTCCTCTACAATTAATCTGCATCTTCAGGGCACTCGTGATCATCAAGATAATATCACACAGTGGCACACAAGTACAAAGAGGGATGGTCAAATGTTTGAAACTGCCACTCACAAAATAGTAACCCTATTATATTTTATCATCAACCACAAATTGGTTTCGTATTACAACATTGTCACAACATCTCGACATCCACATATGCGTTGATAATAAACAAGCATGGATGCAGGATCCATTTCTGATGCAGACACCGCGGGTGTGGACGTGCGAACTTTTGCCAGCGATAAATTCAATGCAGTTCAGGATTTACTAGACACCAATAAACTGCTTATTACGGAAATCAACAACAACCACGAGGAGCGCAGCCCAGAGAGCCTTGCCCGCAACGTGCTCCTCATCCGAGAGTTTAATAGCAACATACACAAAATCATTCAGCTGTACAAGGAGCTCTCAGAGTCGATAGAACAGATCCCCGATACACGCCCGGGGCAGCACAAGTCCACAGAAGCAACCACGTAGATGGTGGGGACAGCCAAGGGTGTAGCCATAGTGCGCGCACGTGTGTGTCTACATCATGTGCCAGCCTGCACAGTGGAGCGACCTACCAGAAGCAGTACTCTTGTATATCGTCGAGTGCTTGCTGGATGGTGTACACGGCAATGCTGGGGATGTCACGCGGTTGATGATGGTGTGTATGGTGCAACATCATGATGGTGTGCCCAAGCAACCACCTACATAATCATCCTGTACACTCCCAGGTAAACACCGCCACATACCACACACTCACGCATGTTGACACACTGTGGTGCAGCCAGTGTGTTGCACTCGGATGGGACGCGCCTCCCCCTCCCACCAGCACATGGTGGTCGTATTTCTCCCGCCGCATGACAATCAGACATGCAGTGCGGTCCATGGTGCGGCGTGTGTTGGCATTCCTGGGCCGCGCATCCCAATCGGCGCTCATGCCCGGCTGCACCATTACCATCCTGCAGGCATGTGATCAGCGGTTACGGCAGCAATGTGGCAGTGGGTTGCCATGGGAGTTGTGGGAATTGTACAGGTTTCGCAATGGGCAGGCAGATATACCGGGTGCTGTGTTTTTCAATGGTGCATGTCGACTGTTGCCATGTCCAGATGCTGTGTTGATGCATTGTCATGAGCACGTAAACCCTCCTATCTTTGGTGGTGGTGGTCGTGGTGAGGGTATACTGGGGGGGCAACCCAACAACCACCTGTTGATGGTGGTAAGCACTGCTGAGCGTGGTGGTCGAAAGTATGCAGTGTCGCTGGTTGATGGGAGTGTGTGGTGGGTGTCTGGGTTTGCAACACGAAGGCTGGGGGGGAGCCTCGTAGAGGTGTTGCGGCAGATGTTGAGATGAGGGAGGTGATGTTGGCGGGAGCGTGGTACAATATTTCGGTTGTATTCATTTCCGTGGTATAGTGTGGATTACTTGCATAGTAATATATAGCACAATACACCATGAGAGTGCCAGCAACAGCAGCACCACTGCAGACTGACGAGCATCATCACAAAAGCCAATATGTCGTGGCTGCGTGCACCTCAACCAGCCTACAATCCATCTCATAGCGTAGAAGAGCATTTGCAACAGCTTTGCAGCACGCAAGGTGTGGCTACAATAATCGTTATCTGTGTTGTACGGCAGTCAAAGAATCAGATGGACAAACACAAGACTCACCGACAACAGGATGGCGATGCGAGCAGAGCAATCTTCTGCGAAGAAGAAAAACATGGATCTGGTGTGCACCAAGCAGCCGTTTAGGGATGCAGGACTGCCAAAGCGCATGTACGCTGCATGCATCACAGTGGTGTTTTTCTCGCTGTCCTGCATTACACACCACCCTCACACAGCAAACGGGTGGAGTTTACCATCATGGAGCCATCCCAGATTGAACAAGCAGGGACCATGCACGTGTACCAACGCGCGCTCTACCAAATGCCCGAGCGCAAACCTCAACCAGATGGTGTGCTTGATCCCAAGCTGGTATGCGAGATGGGGATGGCATGCATCTTGGAGGATGCCACACAACATATTGCTGATGGATTTACTCACCATGTTGACCCACATCGACACACATGCACACCATCTCCACAACACAGGGTGTGAGCAACAAAAACACGACGTGTGAGACGTGTGGACACAAGCTTGCCGACTGTGTGGGGCACTTTGGGTACATCAGATTGGCCAAGCCTGTGTTTCACATTGGGTACTTTAGGCACACCATACAGATACTGCAGTGTATATGCAAGCAATGTAGCACTGTGCTGCTGGAGCAGGTAGTTTTGGGGGGGGAGGGGTGTTTTCATAACAACCGTATCTGTCCACCCGTATTCACCACCCATATTCAACCCCAATCATACCATTGTATTTCCAATTCATACCCATGCAACCCAATCACACCAATATTATATTATATTATATTATTATACTGTATTACACAGTATTACTATATCACAAACATGGACAACATATCACAGGAAGAAAAAGATATTCTCCTCAAGCGCCTTCGTCGCCCCAACATGGAACACCTGGCACGTGCTCGTGTTTTTAAAACAGTCAATGACAAGTGCAAGCGGCAGAAGATTTGTTTCAAGTGTGGTGCACTCAACTTGACTGTCAAGTATGTGTGAGGGTGTCTGGGTTTGTGGGTGTGTGGTGTATTACACTACCTGCCAATGTGTATTACGTGGTGTATTGTGTTTCTTTTCTGATTGGTAGTAGCATACTCAACGCTTCAACCCACACCATCAGCCACTGCATACCCTCATACCTATCTCAACACCCTCACATATAAACACCTCAACACTCTCCCAACACAGGAAAGCAAGTGGCAACCTCAAAATCATCCACGATGTCTTCAAAAATGATGACAAGTACCCCGAAACCTTCTCCCAAGCCATTGAACGCAACGAGCAACTCGCATCCCTCGCCAAAAAACCCACAGAGACACTCAACCCTGCTCGTGTACTTGAGCTGTTTCAGCGCATGTCGGATGAGGATTGTCTATTGTTGGATGTGCCGAATCGACCTGAGAATCTGCTCATGCAGGTGGTACCAGTGGCGCCTGTGTGCATTCGGCCTTCGGTGGAAATGGATGCTATGGGGTCGAATGAGGATGACATCACTATGAAGCTTATGGTAGGTGGTGTTGGGGGGTGTTTGTTGTGTGAGAGGGGGTGGGGGGTCACGGGAAAGGCGGAGTTGGGGGGTGTTGTTGGTGTTTGTTGTGGGAGGGGTGGGTGGGGGTGGGGTGTGTACATATTTGATGCATGTAGAATGTGGCAGCATCATGTACGCTGACAAACAAACACCATTGTGTTTTTCCCCACACACATACTACAATCACCTCTTCAACAAACAACAATGTCACCTCCTCAACAACAACCCCACCTCTTCAACAACAACAATGTCACCTCCTCAACACCAAAACCTCTCACAGCAAATCACTGAGGTCAACGCCCAACTGCGTGAGGGTCTCAGACGTGGTCTTCCCAAGGCAACCATCATGGAGACCTGGGATTTCCTTCAAGTGCAGTGTGCATTGTTGGTCAATGCAGACATGCCGGGTATCACACTGCCAGGGAGCACACCTGGACGACCATCACGGTAGGGGTTTGGGTGGCAGGTGTAGGGGGGGGGGGGGGGGGGGGTGTTGGGGGGGGGGGGGGGTGGGTTGTTGTCCTACACACGCACGCACACGCACACACACGCACACACGCATACACGCATACATGCACACACACACAATTCCATCCCCCCCCCAAAAAACACACGCTTCCACCCCCACCCCCTCACACAAACACTCTTCCACCCCCCCCACAGTGGCTTTGTGCAGCGTCTCAAAGGCAAGCAGGGTCGATTCCGAGGCAACCTCAGTGGCAAGCGTGTGGATTTCTCAGGGCGTACTGTCATCTCACCAGACCCCAACGTAGCAGTGGATGAGGTCTGCATTCCACAGCTGGTAGCCATGACACTGACATACCCTGAGCGGGTGACGGAGCATAATATTGCACGACTGCGACAATGTGTGGCAAATGGTATGGGTAGTAATGGTGGTGGTGGTGGTATTTAATGTGTCGCTGTTTGGTATACTGTGTGAGAGGGTGGGGTTACTGTTGTTGCTTTGTATGTGCTGCTACAGCCATTTGTACAATCACATATACACCTACCGACACCTATATGGACATACACACCTCTGCACACACACACACACACACCTCTACACACCCCTCTGCACACACCTCTACACTCACACACACAGGTACCAATCAATGGCCTGGTGCTAATTTTGTGTGCTTCCCTGACAGCAGCAACAGCAATAACAATAGCAAGATGTACCTGAAATATGGTGATAGGGAACGCATGAGCAAAGACCTCAAGGTGTGTGGTGGGGGTGTTTGGTGGTTGTGTGCTGGGTGGGGATGTACGGTGGTGGTGTGGTGGATGGGAGAGGAGTGTGCTGTTGGATGTTGAATGTGTGCGTATGGTATAGCACACCCTACTCTCCATCGTCACGCTGTACACCACCACACCTCACACACCTCACACCTCCCACCTCACACCCCTCAACACCCCACACCCCTCACACCTCTTTCCCATCACACAGGTGGGGGATGTTGTAGAGCGTCATTTGGTCAATGGTGATATTGTGTTGTTTAATCGACAACCATCCCTCCATCGCATGTCCATCATGGCACACAAGGCTCGCATCATGCCCTGGCGGTATGTGTGTGCAGTGTAGTGTATGTGTAGTGTATGTGTAGTGTATGTGTAGTGTATGTGTGTGTAGTGGGTACCAATGGTGGGGATGTTGTGGGATGGAGTGGGGAGTACATTTGTGTGCTTCTGTCTGTTGTTTCACATACACCTTTGGGATGTTGGGATGTTGCTCCACCTCACACCCACATACATTGACTTCCATTACCCCACACCACGCCACCCCTGTCCAACCTACCCTCATCATACACCCTCTACCCTCACCACACACACACACCTCAATACACACAGCACCCTGCGCTTCAATGAGTGTGTCTGCAACCCATACAATGCTGATTTTGATGGTGATGAGATGAACCTGCATGTGCCACAAACAGAGGAAGCGAGGGCGGAAGCTGCCGCGCTGATGGGGGTGATACACAACCTGTGCACACCCAAAAATGGTGAGATATTGGTCGCTGCAACACAGGTGTGTGTTTGTTGTGTGGTGTTTGTGTGTGTGTGGTGGGTGTGTAGTGTGTGCAGTATACACAGTGTTGCTGATTCTGTGCAAGTACATGTATGGATAGGAAGCAACATGGATGCATGCACTCACCTGTATGCACACACTGATCTGTTTCAACACCCACAACAACAACACTACACAACAACAACAACACTACACAACAACAACCAGCCTCACACAATCCCATTACAACCTCAACAACCCACCCTTACAACCTCAACAACCCACCCTTTGCACAACCTCAACAACCCACCCTTTGCACAACCTCCCCAGGATTTCCTCACAGCGTCGTTCCTAGTCACCAGTAAAGATGTCATGTTGACTCGTGCCGAAGTTGGTCAACTCGTTTGTGAAATGTCAGACGCAGGTTTACATGTTGACCTCCCAGTGCCCTGCATGATAAAGCCCGTGGAGCTGTGGAGTGGTAAACAGATATTTAGCTTGCTGATGCGCCCCAATGCAGCATGCACGTATGTGAGGGGATTAGGAGGGGGATTAGGGGTGTGTAATGGGGTTGGGACGTGGGATGTGGTGCAAAGGGGTGGGTGGGGTTGGTGTGTACATAGGTGTAGAATACAACATGATTGCGGTGATTGTGTACGCCTGTGTGTAGGTGTTGTATGTATGCATAGGTGTTGTATGTATGCATAGGTGTAGTATGTATGCATAGGTGTGTATGTATGCATGGGTGTGTATGTGTGTATTGTACTGTGGATCATCGTCACTCACCTACAATTCCCCCCCACCCGTGCATATTCACACGCGTCCATCGCCACCATCCCCCCTTCACCCACCCACACCAACCCCCAACCCACAGCACATGCGTCACCCTGGAAACCCGGGAAAAGCACTTCAAGAAGGTACCAGAAGGCATGGACCCCTCACTGGGCATCCAAGACGCCTATGTGACCATTCGCAACTCAGAGCTGCTGACTGGACGCTTGGGAAAAGGCGTATTAGGTTCCGGGAACAAGGCCGGATTGTTCCAGGTGCTGGCTACGGATTTCAGCCCCGAGGCTGCAGCAGTGTGTATGGGTCGACTTGCCAAGTTTGCAGCGAGGTTTATTGGGAATTGGGGGTTTAGCATTGGTATCGATGATGTGACGCCCACACCGGCGTTTAACAAGCAAAAGCGACAGTTGCTGTTGGATGGGTATGTGCTGGGGGGTGGGGGGGTGGGGGGATGGTGGGGGGTGCGGTGTGGTGGGAAAGCTGTCTTCTTTTTTGTAGCATGCAAACACCCATGCACGTCTACACATGCAAAAACCCACACATGCAAACCCACACATATATAAACCCCACACACATACATTGTCACACCCATGTATACAGGTACAATGATTGTGATAATTATCGTACTGATCTAGCAACAGGCAAGCTGCAGCCCCAACCTGGCTCCTCTGTGGCACAAACATTGGAAAATAAGGTGTGTGTGTGTGTGTGTGTGTGTGTGTGTGTGTGTGTATGGGAGTGTGTGTGTGTGAGAGAGAGAGAGAATGTGTGTATGTAATTGTGTATGGGAGTGTGTGTGTGATTGTGTGTGTGAGAATGTGTGTGTGTGTTGTATGTGTATGTGAGTGTGAATGGGAATGCGTGTGTGAGAATGTGTATGGGAATGTGTATGGGAATGTGCGTGTGTGTGTGTAGGTATATGCAGTACAACAGCCACACACAACCACACACAGATCTCTGGTCGATTGTCAAAAGTGCGAGATGAGGCAGGTGACCTGTGTATGCGTGACATCCCACCAAACAACAGCGCCCTCATCATGGCGCAGTGTGGCAGCAAGGGTTCGCCAATCAACATTGCCCAGATGATGGCGCTGGTAGGGCAGCAGATGGTGGGGGGGAAACGAGCACCAAATGGCTTTCATGATCGCACCCTTCCTCATTTCCCACGAGGTATGTGGTGTGTGGGTGGTGTGGGTGGTGTGGTGTGGGTGCTGCCCTCTTATCCTCTCGTATCTCCCATATGGGGGTTGTGGTGTGGGGTGGTGGTTGTGGTTGGTATGCTTGTTTTTTTATGGTTTTTGTCCCAATGGGAGTAATCAACCCCTGTCAAGATCACACCTACTCGTCACACAACCACCACCACTACACCATCACACTTTATCACACACACACACCATCACACACACACATACACACACAAAAATAATAAAAAACACACACAGGGGATGTCACAGCAGAAGCCAAGGGATACGTTGCCAACAGTTTCTTCAGCGGCCTTGTCCCCACAGAGTTTCTCTTTCACACCATGGCTGGTCGAGAGGGGCTGGTGGATACAGCAGTGAAGACAGCAGAGACAGGGTATATGAGTCGACGATTGATGAAGGCACTGGAGGACTTGTATGTACACTATGACGATTCGGTATGGTTTGGATGGGATATGGTTTGATGGTGGTATGTGGACTGATGGTGTATGGTTTTTATTGTATATGGTTTTGATGGTATATGGTTTGGTTATAAGAAAAAGGGGGTGGTTATAAATAGATAAAGGGGGTGGTTATAAAAAACAAAATAGATAGGAGGGGTAGTTATAAAAAACAAAAAAGGTGGCCCACACCCACACACATCCACACATCCTCTTCCCCACACAAACCCCCACTTCTACACACACACAAACCCCACCCTTGCAGGTGCGTAATGCGAGTAATGGTATTGTACAGTTGGTGTATGGTGCTGATGGTATGGACCCAGTGGCTATGGAGGGTAAAGATGGGCACCCCCTGCAATTGCAACGACTGCTCACCCTTGTGCAGTACGTGTGGTGGTTGTGAGGTGGTTGTGTGGTGGCTGTGTGCATGCTGTGTGCGTTGTGTGTGCATGCTGTGTGCGTTGTGTGTGCATGCTGTGTGCAGTAGTAGACATATATTGTTGTGTGACACCATGTTGTGTTCACACCCAACCACCATACCCAACACACACAACATACCCAACACATCCCCCACCCCCCACCCCCAGGACCGCCAACCCCCGGAGCCTTCAGGGCCCCAACAACACCCCCCTGACACACCTCCCCACTGCAGATGAACTCGAAGCTGAAATCACCCAACAGCTCTCTGCCCTCTCCCTCATGCCCCCCACCCCCCCTCCCCCAGTCAACACCACAAACGCCATGCTACAGGGCGCCGGCGGTGGTGCCGGCGGTGGTGCCAGTGGGGGTGCTCAGCCCCGAAAGCGTAATACCCGTGTGTTGATGGAGGACGAAGAGGAGGATAAAAGGGGGGGGGCGTTGGAAAGGCAAGGGGAGGATATTGTGGGGGATGGGGTGACGGATGGGAGGTCGAGGAGGGCATCGGAGGCGTTTTGTGTGAGTCTCAAGGCGTTTTTGGATCAACAGGTGTGTGATCAACCTCCCAGGGGAGAGGGGTAGTTGTGATTGTGGGTGGGGAGGGGGAGGGGAGTTGTATGTGTGTGTGTGTGTGTGTGTGTGGCGGGGGGTGATGACACATGGGGGTACACACCATCATACACCACTCAAACACCCCCCAAACACACCCAGGTTGCTGCTGTACGTGCACGCCAACAAACCCGATCCCCCGCCACCACCAACAACAAAAACACCCCACCCCGTGGTGGCCTCTCTCTCCAAGAGCTCCGCACCTTTATTTCCCTATGTGCCCAACGATACGATGCCAAGCGCATCGACCATGGCAGTACAGTGGGGGCAGTGGGGGCGCAATCTATAGGAGAGCCAGGTACACAAATGACACTCAAGACGTTTCACTTTGCGGGGGTCGCGTCTATGAATGTGACGTTGGGTGTGCCTCGTATCAAGGAGATTATAAATGCATCAAAAAACATCAGCACACCCATCATGGAGGTGTGTGGGGGGAGGGGAGGGGAGGGTTGATTGTGGTGGTGGGGTTGTCTGTGGTATGTGTATGGTTTGTATGTGTGTTTGTATGTGTGTGTATTCACCCTTATGCTTGCAGCAAATATGATGGACATTGAACACAAGTTTCACATACAAACGCTGTACATGCACATGTTCACGCATATTTACATACACTGTACATCTACATATTCACACATATTCACATACGCCATCAACATACAAACACAGATTGTGTTGGATGAAGACACCCGCTTTGATGAGTCAGCAGCCAAGTCTGTGAAAGCACGTATAGAGCGCACCACACTGAGGAATGTGAGTGATATCACAGCGGTGATTGGTGCCAGTGGAGCATTCATTGAGATACAGTACGTGTGGGTGGGTGGGTATTTGTACCCTTTGTGTGTATGTGAATGCATACCTGTGTGTGTATGTGAATGCATGCCTGTTTGTGTATGTGAATGCATGCCTGTTTGTGTATATGAATGCATGCCTGTGTGTATATTGGCATATGTGTGTGTATATACATACCATACATGGACATCACATAGGGTACCCACACACAAGCACACAAGCACACACAAAAACACATAAATCCCCACATATAAATCCCCACATATAAATCCCCACATATAAATCCCCACACATCCATCCCCACACAGTCTTCGAAACACTGCATGTCAAAAGCTTCACCTGCCTGATATTACCATAGAGTCTGTGTATCATGCTATACTAGCACACCCACGTATAAAGATCAAGGTTGGTGTTGTTATGTATGCATGGTTGTGGGTGGTTTGTATGGTGTACGTATGGTTGTGTATCATGGCCTGCACCCCCTCACCTTCAACACACCCACACAATCAGTTACACAATCAATTACACAATCAATTATACAGGAAAAGCACATGCAGATTGCCAATAGTAGGGTGGGTGCACTCCACTCGACACCAGTGCTTCAAGTTCACAGTCCCAAGGATGATCTCCATGATGTGCAAATATCACTTCATGCACTCCAACAACAGCTGGCCAATGTCGTTGTCGCGGTACGTGTGAGAATTTGGGGTGAGGTGGGAAGATTGTGTGTATTGTATATGTAAATTGTAAAATGTGTGTATTGTAATGATATATTGGGTGTGCTCTCTGCACTCGTTTACACACGACAACCTGCATCTTCTCTCTCCCCTCATATTTCTCTCTCTTTACATCTACGCACCTTTGTATTCCCCCTCCTTGTTGCCCTCCTACTCTCACACCGCACAACCCGTACCTCACACCCCTCCCTCATGCCCACAACACCACCACCACACCACCACAACACCACCACAACAGGGTATTCCCACAGTGGAACGAGTAGTAGTTGCCTCGGAAGGTGCCGAGGGGGGTAGCCAAAAGGGGGGCCCTGAACGCTACAAGCTCCTCGCAGAGGGGACCGACCTACGTGCTGTCATGGGGGTACAGGGTGTCAATGGTAGGTGGTGGTGTGTGTACACCATGTGCGTGTGTGTTGAGGAGTGTTCCAGGGACTATGCTGTTTGTGGTGTGCACACAAACCAGTATTATAGCGCATTGTTGCTCTGTGTGGTTGGTTGTTGGTGGTGGTGATGTGGGGAGGGTTGACGATTGATGGGTTTGTGTGTGTGGTATGAATCCCCTACCTACCCACTCATGTGTATAAAAGTATTGTATGTATATACATGTATATACCCCCTTTTCTTTTCATCATCATAGGCTTGGAGAGTGATACCAATCATGTCATGGAAGTGGAGCGGTGTTTGGGTATAGAGGCTGCTCGTACAACCATCATTGACCAAATAAAAAAGACCATGGGTGCGCATGGGATGGGTATTGATGACAGACACACGATGCTCTTGGCAGACTGTATGACATACAAGGTGTGTGTGTGTGTATTTTCTTGTGTGTGTGATCTACATGTGTTTTGTGTGTGATTTGTGTGTGATTTTGTGTATGGTCTGTGTGATATCTAATATCTGTGTGATATTTTGTTCAAATATATATGTGTTGCCTGCATGACACCCCCCCCCATACCCCCCCACCACCACCACCAGGGAGAGGTGCTGGGTATCACACGCAACGGCATTGCCAAGATGAAGGACAGTGTGCTCATGCTTGCTTCCTTTGAAAAGACAGCCGACCACTTGTTTGATGCTGCACTTCATGGTCGTTCTGATGAGATTACGGGGGTGTCGGAGTCGATTATCATGGGCATCCCTATGCCAGTCGGTACGGGGTTGTTCAAGCTGCGATACGACCCAAGTAGGGCGCGTGGGGGGCAAAAGGAGGAGGGGGGAGACGATTTTGAGTTGGTGCAGGGGCCACCTCCACTATTTGGGTGAACGAGTGGGGAGGAAAAGAGAGGGGAGAGAAAAAGAGAGGGGAGAGATAAAACAAGTTGTATGTTTTGGTGGGATCAAGGTTTTGATATTAATGTGGTATGATCGTTTTACAATGTCTGTTTTCTGTATGTGTTTTTGACAAATGCTGCTCACAAAAAACACCAACCATTGTATTGTAATCATGTTTTTGCACAACACGCATGGCACAACCAACAATACTTTTTGGTCTTTGAAAAACATCTGTTCCTTGTCCCCCTCTGCTTTTTCCTTCACCCTCTTTGCTTGCCCTCTGTTTTTGCCTTGACCATCTGTTTGCTTTCCCCCTCTCCTCCCTTTGTTCCACGTATACCTTGACCCACCATCTTCCTATGCTTCACCCACCTCACAAACCACCTCAAAACAGTGCTTGTCCCTGGGCCTTTTCCTTATCATACGTCTCAAAATACTGGTAGATAATAGTCACTGCCAGCAAGATCCCCGTCCCCGACCCAATCGCCCCCATGAAATCTGCAATAATCGTCAATGCACCAATGCACATACCGCCAAAGGCTGCAGCTGTGGGGATGTAGCGGTTGAGCTCCTTGCGCAGGGACGCTTCTGTGTCACGATGACCTTGCAGAAACATCTGCTGCTGGCGAAGCTGCTTGGCTACATCTGCTGCAGAGGAGCCCGACACCTCAATCCACGTTTTAGAAAACAGTGCACATGCAGTGAGCATAAACACGATGTAGACAATGGTGTGGAAGGGGTCGGCGAGGGCTTCAGCAATGGAATGGGGTGGGGAGATGTAGTAGACGAGCCCACCTACCGGAAACATCTGCCCATTGTATTTGCTCTCTTGCCAGCGACCCAGGAGTTGTACGAAAAAGTAGCCACCATATCGCTTGTAGAGCAGCTGGGAGATGAAGTAGAGGTTTGATACGAGGGCGGATTGGAGGATGATGGGCATGTTGGAGGTGTAGAAGAGCTTGATCGGGTAGGAAGATTGTTGGCCACGCATGCGCTTGCTGCGTACTGGCAAGTCCACTCGAAAGCCCTTGGGTTGTGTGTGTGGGGGGTGCAAGTTTGTTTTTTTTGTGTGGGTGGTTACTTTGCATGGGTGTGGGTTTTTTTGCGTGGGTGGTTTTTGTGTGCATTGCAAAACATGTGTAGTACATACATTCATGGCAGAGTAAACAGACATTATACCACCCACAGCATCAACATACAAATAGCCCCCCCCACACACCACACACACCTGAAAGTAGATGACCACCAGGAAGATTACCACGGTGGCAAGCAGATTCGTGACATTGGGCAACTCCTTGCGATAAAATGCCTCCTTGAGTGCTCTCACTTTGTCTGATCGAAACAACAAGAGCTGAAACAGCGCAATGATGGCACCTTCAAACTCTGTACCACGACCAGAAGAGACGGTGTAGGGTGAAAATGCCTTCCAGATGATGCTCTCGCAGATGTTGGTGGCGATGAAGAGAGAGATGCCGGAACCCAAACCCCAGCCTTCTTGAAGCATCTCATCGAGGCAGATGACGAGGATACCAGCGAAAAAGAGCTGTTGAGATGAGGTGTGGTGTGTAATGTGGTTGATGTGGGTGTGTGTTTACAATTGCACTTGCACATGGGCATCATGCACATCGTACACATAGGTGTATCATCATACTACTCCTCCTCCCATGTATTACACTCCCCCCAAGGAATAAACACCACATACACCCCCCCTCAAAACCAAACTCCATACCTGGGCAATGAGCAAGCATGCAGTGCCGGTCCCCACCTCCGAGATGGGACCATACATGCCAGACAACACATATGCCACTGCCTCACCCAGCGTAATCAAAATACCCAGCAGTTTTTGTGCACCATTGAGTAATTCCTTGTCAGATTTGACGCTGTTGTCAATCTCGATGATTTTGGATCCCGCAAGCAGTTGCATCACAAGCCCAGACGTGACGATGGGACTGATACCCAATTCCATGCATGTGCCGCGGTTGGATGCCAACACCACACGCACCCAGTAGAGTGGATCTGATCCTGCATTGGTTTGAATGCCATACCTGGTTGAGTTGATGGGGACATGATGGGCAGCGAGCGGTGATGATGACAATCTCTTAAAAACACACAACACTCTCAGCAGCAACCCCCTCCACCAACCCCGTACGTACAATGGAAGTTGCGAGCACACCAAAAAGATAAACAAGCACACTGCTGTGTAGAGTGCTCGCTCACGAAAGGACACTCGACGCTCTGGAGGGGTGATCCTGGGCAGCACTGCCAAAAATGGCCGCACCTGATGTACAATGGTGTGTATGTTGTTGTTGTGTACCAATAGTGTGTACCTACAACTGTGTATGTTGTGTGCATCTACAACACAGCTCTTCTGAACAACATCAACTGTATGTTGATCTGGTGCACTGACCAATAGAAAACCCATCACCATGCAATCGACAACATAGTATGATGCAGTGTGGGCGGCAGATCGCATGCCAGAGTGCACACGGCACCTACACAGCACATGCCTAGGACTAGCATGCTCCCTGTTTCCACCACGCACCAGGTTGAGCACCCGAAACGTCATTCTCTATGATATGGATTGGGAAATGTTCGAATACACTATTGACTGGGGCTGCCACCACCAAGCCTTGCAATTCCCCACGATCTGTGCTGCAGGCGTCACCAGCAGCAAGTGATGATATGTGTAGGCTGATTGATTGTTACTATAAGACTACAGGATGATCAATAAGGGGTTTTCCTATAGAAAATCAGTTTTCTATAGTTGGTGTTTTTCACCATCGTTGCTGACGGCACTGTCCACATATTTGGATGTGTACACTCACATGTGTACACTCATAATTGTACCTACTCTCATGGTTGTACCTACTCTCATGGTTGAAACAGCACCTTCATTGTACACCCACGCCTTGAACAAAACGCATCATACATTGCTGGCCCATCATCCAACCCCACCACATGACTCACAATCTCAGCAACAGCACAGCGCTGCGCCACGAGGGCAGCCTCATGAATCAAGCGCCGTGCAGGGCACCTCCCACTTTTTATGGTGGCATTTTTGTTGTACAAATCCACAGGGCGTATTGGCATGCCTTCTGCATCTCCGTACACACCAATGGAACTCAACACCCCACCGGGGCGACACAGAGATAATGCAAGTGTGAGGGCATCAGGATGGCCAACCATCTGGTGGAGGGATGGTGTGAGGGTGCGCATGGAATGATACAGGAGGAAGCGTGTGTGTTGCCATATAGCCTTGTGTGAAATCAAAACATACCTCCATGGCAACATCTACACCTCGGCCATCTGTTTCCCGATGCACCACTGCTGCTGCATCATCCACCAACACTGGCGTTGCACCAAAACGTGCTGCTACATCAAGACGTGCAGATACCTGTGTTGGTGTGTTGGGGGTATTGCGTGAATGGTTGGGCATGCACACCAACATCATGTGCATCTCCATCCAACATATGTGTGTATCAGCAAACATGCCACAACCCCCCCCCCCACCACCACCTTGTCAATGGCCAACACCTTGGTCGCCCCCTTGTGTAGTGCAGCACACACACCCATCAGACCCACAGGCCCACACCCAACCACCGCCACGATGGTATGACCTGATTGGGAGCACGCGCCCCCTTGTTCAGCTGCAAACAATCCAGTGGGGATGATGTCACCCAGCAGTACAAGTTCTGTATCCGTGAGTGGAGGCACGATGTTGGGGAGGGAGTCGACCTGTGTGTAGGAGTGTGGGGTGGGGTGTGGGGGGGGGAGGTGAAAGGGTGTGTGTGCATTGTGTTGCATTGTGTTGTATTGTGTTGTATTGTGTTGTATTGTGTTGTATTGTGTTGTATTGGCATTGTGTTGTGTTGCACTGTGTTGTATTGTGTTGTATTGTGTTGTATTGGCATTGTGTTGTGTTGCATTGTGTTGTATTGTGTTGTATTGTGTTGCATTGTGTTGTATTGTGTTGTATTGTGTTGTATTGTGTTGTATTGTGTTGTATTGGCATTGTGTTGTGTTG
>VFQP010002357.1_pt1 | contig 21318 bp, 12 predicted proteins | sample 3512351 | NCBI WGS metagenome assembly VFQP01 (sample SAMN10412372, study PRJNA504923) | tailings metagenome | isolation source: Relicate 1 Philex TSF1 revegetated site | place: Philippines: Tuba, Benguet | collected 2017-08-29
ACTATGCAGGCGTTCATATCTTATTTGCTCCAATTCGGTAGCCTTAGCCAACAGCAGATTGATTTTGTAAGCGAAAGGGGAACCAGTGTACAATTGTCCAGGAATGACTATTTCTGGGAAGCGGGTAAAATGGTCAGGCGGATAGGGTTTCTAATGGAGGGTGTGATCAGGATCTATTATTACAACAATAAGGCGGAAGAGATCACGCGTTATTTCATCGATGAAGATCACCTGATCCTTTCCGGAGATGATATCGATGAGGTCTATATTCCCTCCGTGTACCTTGAGGCGATCACTGATTGCGAATTGGTCGTGTTCTCCAAAAAAGACTGGAAGGAGATCGGTGATACTATTATTGGTTGGGAAAATATCATTCAGAAAATAACGGCAAGGACGCACCGCGAAAAGATTGAAAGAAGAAGTGAACTGATCTCGCAGGATGCTACTGCGCGCTATCTCGATTTTATCGAGAAGTTTCCTTCTTTGCTTAACAGGGTTCCATTGGCGTATATCGCTTCTTACCTTGGTATTACACAATCCTCTTTGAGCCGGATCAGGAAAAGTATCCGGTAAATCCTTTTTTGCCATATGGCAAATGATTTCTATTGTTTTTGAAAAACCTTTGTGGGCTAAAATCAAAAGAAATGAAATCAAGAGAATTAGGAAATGACGGATTGGTCGTGTCTTCAATCGGCTTCGGATGTATGGGCTTAAGTTTCCCTGGCGGTCCATCCAAAGAACAATCAATACAGTTGATACGTGATGCTTTTGAAAGCGGAGTTACTTTCTTCGATACGGCACAAACCTATGGCAACAATGAAGAGCTGGTCGGAGAAGCATTAGCTCCATTCCGCAAGGAAGTAGTAATCGCCACCAAGTTTGGATTCAAAGAGGGGAATTTTCAATTGGGTTTGGATAGCCGTCCGGAGACGATCAAAGCATCGGTGGATCTATCACTGAAAAAATTAAGAACTGATCATATCGATATTTTTTATCAGCATCGGGTTGATCCGAACGTGCCGATTGAAGACGTTGCCGGAGCGGTGAAAGAACTGATAGGGCAGGGGAAGGTTAAATATTTCGGTTTGTCTGAGGCGGACGCCCAAATTATTCGTCGAGCTCACGCTGTGCTACCAGTTACTGCATTGCAAAGTGAATACTCCCTGTTTTTTCGTGAACCGGAAACTGATATTATTCCAACATTGGAAGAATTAGGAATCGGTTTTGTTACATTCAGTCCGTTGGGAAAAGGTTATCTCACCGGGACTATCAACGCCAATACAGAGTTTGATAAGTCGGATGCAAGAAATATCTTACCGCGTTTCAATAAAGAAAACAGAATGGCGAATCAGGCATTAGTAGATTTTGTGATTGAAATAGCCGGAAAAAAGAATGCAACTCCGGCGCAGATCGCGTTGGCGTGGTTGATGGCACAGAAGCCTTTTATTGTTCCTATACCGGGTACGTCTAAGTTGGAAAGATTGCAGGAAAATATGGGAAGTACCGATGTGATGCTTTCTCCGGAAGAGTTGGAGGACATGGCGCAGGCGCTATCAACTATTGAAATTTCCGGTGAGCGTTATCCGGCGCAGGTAAGGAATAAGATAGGGAAGTAGTTGTTTTGCAATGATGGCTATTCCATAAGTATGATAGGCGTGAGGTTCCCGCTGATTACGCAGATTTTATCTTCTCTGTCACGGAAAGGTGACTATGTGATCATGTAGTTTTTTAGCAGGAAGGCGCAGATTACGCAGATTAGTTTCGATAATATGGTATAATCTGCATGATCCGCATATTCCAAACATGGGAACGCTGTATTTTTTGAGATCGTTTCGACTGGAGGAATGATAAATCTGCGAAATCTGCGGGATACTTACGCCGTTCAAATAACATAAGAAATTTGTGTATGCGGAGTTCGACGGGGAAATTTAGAGGTGGCCTCTTCTGCATCAATATGTCACTATACTGTGCTAAGTTTTCTATAGCCGCCAGGAGCTATACCCGTTACTTTCTTGAAAATCTTTGAGAAATAAAAGAGGTTATCAAATCCTGTTTCTTCAGCAATAGACGTCAAAGACTGGGTTGTAGTAGCAATAAGATATTGTGCTCTCTCAATTCTCTTTTCCTGTATATAAACGACCGGCCGCACGCCCGTATGCTTTAGGAATAACCGGGAAAAATAATTCGGATGCAGGTTTGCGCGGCCAGCCAGCAGTTCAACCGTAAGTGTTTGTTTGAGATTCATTTGAATGAAGCTGATCGCTTCTATGATTCCGCGCGGAATGGGAGATGCAGCACGTGCAAGAAAATCAGCTGAATCCATGAAGCGGGAAATGAGTTGAAGGATGATCCCCTGTGTTTCAATAAATACAGACGGAGTAACCCTGTTATTCAACTCCTGGTAGCCCTTAATAAAATCATTTTTTTCGTACACCTTTGGATTATCAGATCTGTTGATACCTCTTCCGGGATTAATGTAAAGCAGTCTTTTAAAGTTGGCGATATCTCCTTCAGTCGCTGGGATTTTCAACACCCTTCGATTATGCTGGAACAATGATATGCCTTCGGCGGATTCCTCAAAAAAATGTAAAAAGTATTGACTGAGATATTCGGAACAATGAAGATTACATACGGTAAAACTTGGCACGATGTAAAGCTGGCCCGCTTCAAGCTTTATTTTCTCATCACTGCTTGAAATGTATCCTTCCCCCTCATCGATATAATAGATCCGGAAGTAGGGGCTGATGACATTATTGTAATTCCACCTTTTATCGAGTTTCACATAATTAATGTGCAACAGGGAAAGAGCGGGTCTTGACATTTTAACATCCATCATCAAAAATATAGATTATCATAAAGTGCTTTTTTTCTTTGGGATGGAGACCAGTTTATTGGAAATATATAAACTGCATCCCGGATCCACTTGAGTAAAAACTGGGCCGGAAAACCAGCAAATAAATAGAAAGGCTTTCGTTTAGAAGAGTCTTTATTTGTATTTATTTGATAGTTAAAGTGTTAAGTATGTTTTTTGATGTGTGTCAGACATCGTTCCCGCCCAAATTTCATTTAACAGGACCGCCAGTTTTCGCCGTCGTTTGTGCAAAGGTTTGTTTTGTATAAAAGAAAGTCTTTTAAGGATAAAAAAGAAGGCTGAACAGGTTTTTATTTTTGTTTTGATATAACGATTGCTTAGCGATTCTTTCTGATACATAAAAGTGTCATATGAATAACGACTCTATTGCCACAAGTACTAAAGCTTCGGCATCCTGTATACCTGCAACGGTGTATGAGCTTTCTGCTGATGCGGCTATACCATCTGCATTTCCGGCTTTAGTCTGGAGTCGGGACAAAACACTCCTCTGTGACGAACGCGCCTATAGTGTATTGGTTTTTCTTTGCTCAAGCAACTTAAGCGAAGTTTATAGCATGGATGCCTCTATGCAAGCCGATCGGGGGTATACGCGTAAGTTTTTTCCAGCAGAATATCCTGCCGGTAAGGACGATGATCGCGGCACCAAAGATGATCGTCAGCCCATACCGACATAAAAATCAGCCTAACTACCACTGTCTCTAATACCTCAACAATAATCAAAATGATTGCTTATGCCTAGCCTGCAACCTGCAGTCCTCAAAAGAGGATCTGTTTTCTTATTACTTCTATTATGCCCATTCCTTCTTTTTGCGCAGAATACAGTGCGTGGAAAAATAACTGACGACAAAGGGCAGCCTGCTGCCGGGATCTCGGTAACCGTTAAGGGAACGAATACGTCTACTGCCTCAGGTAACGACGGGAGATTTTCCATCGCTGCAAAAAAAGGTGACGTGCTTGTCTTTACCGGTGTGTCTGTTGAACAGAAAGAAGTCGTTATTACTGATGATACTAATCTTGAAGTCAGTATTTCTTCTACCGCTACCACATTGAACGATGTTGTGGTGGTGGGTTACGGCCGCAGTTCTAAAAAGAATCTTTCCAGTGCGGTGACTACGGTGCGGCCTGAAGACCTGAACAGGGGTGCGATCGGTGATGTTGGACAATTATTACAAGGTAAAGTAGCTGGTTTGAACGTTACGGCAAGCGGTGATCCCAATCGCCCTGCTGCGGTGATCCTGCGTGGTGCATCAACGGTGAACAGTCCAGGTGGACCGTTCTATGTGATAGATGGTATTCCCGGTGCTGATATCGCCACGGTAGCGCCAGATGATATTGCTTCTATCGATGTTTTGAAAGATGCGGCGGCAACGGCTATCTATGGTAACAGGGCTGCCAATGGGGTGATCATGATCACGACCAAACGCGGCCGGAAAGGAAGTTTCCAGACGGCATACAATGGGTATGTGGGTATGGAAAAAGTGAGCAACCGGCTGGATCTGATGAACGCTGCTCAACACCGCGCTTTTCTCGCGGATAATGGTAGTGCTTATAATCCCATTGACGATGGAAATGCAGATACTGACTGGCAGAAAGCGATCCAGCGCAACAGTGCTATCTCCCAAAACCATAACCTTTTGCTGAGCGGTGGCGGTGAGCATGGCACGTACAGCGCAAGTGTCAATTACTTCGAAAAAGAGGGAATACTGAACAGGAGCCGCCTTCGCAGGATCATTGGCCGTTTGAGCGTTGAACAATATGCGCTCAACGATAAGATCAAGTTTGCTCTGAATATTGCCAATTCAAGAAGCAATGCAAACTATGTGCCTTTGCAGAACGTGGTACTTCTTCAGGCAGCCAAACATCTTCCTGTAAACAAGATCAGGAACGAAGACGGCACTTATTTTGAAAACCTGACGATACCGGGCTATTTCAATCCGCTGGCATTGGTGGATAATGCGCAGGATGATACGAAGTATAATACATTGACCGCGAATTTTACAACAGAAGTAAAACTTCCACTGGGTCTGACTTTCAACAATAGCATTTCCTATCAGAAAACCAGCGCGCTGCATGGTGAATATTACAGCCGTTATTATGGACAATATCCAACTTCCGGTTTTTACAATAATCCTGATCCCGGTATCGGTATATCGCACACATTGATCGGTAGTTTATTTGGCGTGAATGGTTCTGCTTTCAGAAGCTCGTATGAGACTTCGTTCACCACGATAGAATCATTTTTAACCTGGAATAAAAGCATCGGTCAGCACTCTATCAATGCAGTAGTTGGTTATGCTCTCCAGGAAAATATCAATGGTGATGGATTCAGAGCTTCGTCAACGAATTTTCTGAATGACTATGTAGGCTACCAGAATCTGGCATTAGGCAACCCGTATGGTGTGTCAAGTTATCGTATAGATCTTGGCCCAACAGGGGTGTATAGTAAAACAAGATTGATCTCAGATTTTGCGCGGATCAATTACGTGTATAACAATAAATATATCTTACAGGGATCTGTGAGAAGAGACGGAAGTTCCGTTTTCGGAGCGAACAATCGCTGGGGATACTTCCCCTCTGCATCGCTGGCCTGGCGTGTAAGCGGGGAGAACTTTATGCAGCGGCAGCGGGTGTTCGATGATCTGAAGTTACGCGTAAGCTATGGTATTACCGGTAACTCAGGTGGTGTGGGACCTTACAATAGTCAACTGATCTATGGACTGCGCGGTACCTATTACAATGCAGGTGTGTTTGACAACGCGATCGTTCCCGCGCAGGCAAACAACCCTGATCTGCAGTGGGAGGAATTGTCTACCGTGAATGCGGGTGCGGACTTCTCTTTATTGAACAACAGGCTTACCGGTTCATTTGACTGGTATAAAAAACGAACTACAAATATGTTGTTCGGTGTGTCTGTGTCATCGTCGATCGTTCCGGGAGGATACATCATTGTAAATGGTGGCAGCCTCGAGAACTCCGGCGTTGAGCTTTCGCTTAATTTTTCAGCGATAAAGGCAAAAGATTTCAGCTGGACAACAAGTTTCAATCTTTCCCATAATAAAAATCTTGTGACCAGTCTTTCTAATCCTTATACCATGGGAGACTCTACCAGGTATTCCTCTCCTGAAGGTGCAGGACAATCGGGTTCTACACTTCAGATCCTGAAAGTGGGAAAGCCGATCGGTCAGTTCTTTACGCTTAGCTATGCAGGAAAAGATGAAAATGGAATTTCTCAGTTCAATAAGCGTGACGGATCTAAAACAACTGGTATGGGACTTCCGCTGGGAGGTACTGACTACTGGTATTCCGGAAGCCCTCAACCCAAATTGATGATGGGATGGAGCAATAGCTTCCGGTACAAAGCCTGGGATCTGAACTTCTTCTTCCGGTCAGTACTCGGTCATAAACTTTTCAATGCAACCCGCGCCGACCTTTCTTATGTAACAGCAGCAGCGGTTAATAATATCCTGGTTTCTGCCAGCAGCGATAAGATCACAGATATTAAAAACTCATACTATTCGGATCGCTATATCGAGTCAGGTAGCTTTGTACGGTTAGATAATGCAACATTGTCTTACAACTTTGCAAAGCCAGTAAAAGGCATCAGTAACCTGCGTGTGTATGTAACAGGTAACAACCTCCTGACAATTACAGGTTATTCCGGGATTGATCCGGAGATCAACCAGGGCGGTATTGCCCCGGGTATCGATTACAATAATTTCTTCCCAAGAACGCGTACGTTCCTGTTTGGCGTAAACCTGTCATTATAATCATCTAACAATTGCACGACATGAAAAAGTTAACCATAAATATCCTGATCCTTGTAATGGCTTTAGGCAGTCTAAGTTCCTGTCATAAGCTGGACGTGGATGCCACGACTGAATTGACCAGTGCCACTTTCCCAAAAACGCAGGCCGACTTCAATGCGCTGATGGGAACTGTTTACACTACTTACCGGAATGATTATACGACCAATCATTTCTTTATCACTACGCATACAACCGATGAAGCTGTTCTTCCGTTCTACGGAACCGATTGGGTCGATGGGAATAACTATGAGCGGTTGCACCGTCATACATGGACGCCGGATCATGGTCAGATCGATTACGAATGGTATTATCTGTCTAACCTGATCGGTAATACCAACCAGGTATTATTCCTGCTCAACAGCGCAGATAATGGTGACGTGAAGAATGCCAGTATCGCTGAAATGCGGACCATGCGAGCATTATTCTATTTCTATATGATGGATGAATTCGGCGGTGTACCACTGGATACGACGTATGGAGACATCAACCTGAAAGAAAGAGCCACTCGTGCCCAGGTGTTTGATTATATAGAGAAAGAACTGAAAAGCAGTATACCTTTTCTTAAGACAGCATCCGGTGTAGCTACTTATGGAAAACCCAATCGCTATATGGCGTTTTCGCTGCTGGCGAAAATGTACCTGAATGCATCCGTGTATACCGGCACGGCGCGTTATGCGGAAACCATTGCGGCCTGTGACAGTGTGATCAATGCCGGAGGCGGTACTCAATATCAGCTGGAGCCGCGTGCAACTTACCTGAATATGTTTTCCCCGACAAACGGACCTGCATTCAAGGAGTTCATTTTCGCCATACCATTCGATCCTACAACTTCAAATGGTTATCTCCTTCACGCCCGCTATGATCTCAATCGTAATCTGGGGATGAAATACAGGTATTCAGGATCAACGACCGGAACGAATGTGGATCCTGTTATTAATCTCACTTCGGGAAATGGACTGGTGAATAACCGTCCGAGCGGGCCGCGTTGCACCACAGATGAGTTCTATGCTTTTTATAATGATCCGAATGATATCCGCAATAACCAGTGGCTGACAGGCTTGCAATACTGGAGTTCCGGCAACCCGATCATGGTGCGTACAACCAATCTTGGCTACAACCAATTTTACACCGGACCTAACCCTGGCGCAGCATTCACCTACCATTTGAACCTGACTCCGCTGGGTAGCGGCACACGTTTTGGCGCTACCTCTTATGATCTGGGTCGCGATGAACTGGCATGGAATACAGGATACAGAAATATCAAGTTCTCGCCTGATCCAAACTCAATCAACAGGAATCAGAATAATGATGCACCGGTATTCCGTTTGTCTGATATCATTCTTATGAAGGCCGAAGCATTATTGCGCAGCAACCCGGGTAATGTAACTCCGGCGCTGGCACTGATCAACTCATTACGTGCCGTGCGTACCACCTCCGCACCACTGGTAACGCTGACGCTGGATGATATTTATGCAGAGCGCAGCCGCGAAATGTCCTGGGAATTGTGGCGCCGCAATGATATGATCCGCTTTGGTAAGTTCGAAAATACATGGGGATTGAACAAAGTGAATACGGATGTTTATCGCCGGTTGTTTCCTGTACCGACAGGCGCGATCGTTAAAAATCCTAAACTCAGTCAGAATCCTGGTTATTGATAAAGATTTCTTTTCTTGACAAGCAGCAGTTGCCCGGGGTATTCTTGCCCCGGGATTTTTTGAATTATAATATTCATGAAATGATACGTAAAATCTCACTTTCCCTTTACATACTAACGAGCTCTTTTTGCATGAATGCGCAGGTGTTGCTAAAGGACCCGGCAATGGCTCCTGCAGATACGGCTGTGTTGCGTAAAGAAGAAAAAGCGCTTCATTTTATTGCGATGGGTGACTGGGGCCGCAACGGAAGTGATCATCAGCGCGAAGTGGCCCGGCAAATGGGTGTGACTGCCACTCAGCTCGAATCGTCTTTTACCATTTCCACCGGTGATAATTTTTACCCCAGTGGAGTGATCAGTGAAATGGATCCGCTATGGAAATATTCTTATGAAGATATCTATACCGATTTCAGGCTGCAATGGGATTGGTATCCCGTGCTTGGTAATCATGATTATAAAAGTAATCCAGATGCCCAGGTAAAGTATTCACAAGTCAGCAGGCGATGGAAAATGCCGGCGCGATATTATTCAAAAATCCTTTCACTTCCGGGAGATACATCTTCCAAAGTATTGATCCTTTTTATCGACACCAATCCATTGATCCCTGAATTCTATCAGAACAAAGAATATGGCCCGAATGTAAAAACGCAGGATACAGCGAGACAAAAAAGATGGATGATACAACAACTCTCTACCAAAGATCCTTCCATCAAATGGAAGATCGTTGTGGGGCATCATCCGATGTACACGAGTGGCGGCCGCACGGAGAGCTATGATACAAAAGCAGTGCGTGGTTCGCTGGAAAAGCTGTTCAGGCAAACGGGCGTGGACGTCTATCTTTCGGGACATGAGCACAGTTTACAGCATTTATATCAGGGCGGTCAGCTTCATCATGTCATTTCCGGCGCTGCATCAGAAAAAACTCCGGTGAAGCTTATCGATGGAGCCAGGTTTGCTGCTTCGGCTTATGGATTCTTCACATTCTCAGTTTTACCTGATCATATAACCGTTCAGGCGCTGGATCATACCGGAAAAGTCTTATACCAGACATCGATAAAGAAATAGCAAGTTGACCTGCGTTGAACCTTTCCTGAAAATATAATTAACTATGAAGAAATATACATTGGCACTGGATCTTAAAGATGATCCGGCTTTGATCCGCGAATATGAAGAATGGCATAAGGAGGAAAACGGGTGGCCGGAGATCAGGAACAGCATCCGTGAATCGGGTATTACGTCCATGGAAATATACCGGACCGGTAATCGGCTTTTCATGGTAGTGGAAGCAGAAGATTCATTTTCTTTCGAGCGTAAAAAAGATATGGATGATGCCAATCCAAAAGTGCAGGAATGGGAAAAGCTGATGTGGCGATTCCAGCAGCCTTTACCCTGGGCGGAGAATGGAGAGAAATGGGTTCAATTGGATAAGATCTTTCAACTGTAATAATAAATGCATTCAGATGAATAGAAGAAGATTATTAAAACAACTCGCGCTGGCAGCTCCGTCGCTGCTGCTGGCTGATCAGCTCAAAGCTGCTATGGGCGGCTCATTTGACGCAGAAGATAAATTCAGGCCCGACTGGAATTCATTGAAACAATACAGTGTACCGGAATGGTATCGCAATGCCAAATTCGGAATATGGGCACATTGGGGGCCACAGTGTGAACCAGAGTATGGTGACTGGTATGCGCGCGGCATGTATGAAGAAGGCAGTGAACAATACAAGTATCACGTTAAGAAATATGGTCATCCTTCGAAATTCGGTTTTAAAGATGTGATCCATCAATGGAAAGCAGATAAGTGGGATCCCGAACAACTTGTTTCTCTTTACAAGAAAGCCGGAGCCAAATATTTCTTTGCCCTGGCGAACCATCATGATAACCTCGATCTATGGGATTCCAGATATCATCGATGGAACTCTGTGAATATGGGACCACGAAAGAATATTGTAAAAGGTTGGGCAGACGCCGCAAAGAAAGCCGGTTTGCCTTTTGGGTTAAGTGTACATGCTTCACATGCCTGGACCTGGTACGAAACATCACAGCTCGCCGATAAAAGCGGGCCGCTGGCTGGTATTTCCTATGATGGAAAAATGCGCAAAAAGGATGGTAAAGGCAAGTGGTGGGAAGGTTACGATCCGCAGGAATTGTATTCGCAGGAACATCCGTTGAGTAAAGATGAAAAGCTATTCAAAACAAACTTATCTCAATGGGATTGGGGAAGTGGAGCAAGTCTTCCCTCCAGAGCGTATTGCGACAATTACTTCAAACGTACGATAGAGCTGATCGATAAGTTCGAGCCGGAATTGCTATACTTCGATGACAGCGTATTGCCTTTTCATGGATTGAATGATATAGGACTGAAGATCGCCGCTTATCATTATAATCAAAGTATCCGCAGGAATAACAGGCAATTGAAAGCAGTGCTCAATGGTAAAATTCTCAATGAACAACAACGCGAGTGCATGGTATGGGATATCGAGCGTGGACAAAGCCACCAGATCGAACCGTTTACCTGGCAGACCGATACCTGCATGGGCAACTGGCACTATGATCAACGGGTGTATGACAGGAAAGGATATAAGTCGGCCCGAACGATCGTGCATACATTGATAGATGTGGTCAGCAAGAATGGAAATCTTTTGCTTAGCATTCCGCTTAAAGGAAATGGTTCACTTGATGACCAGGAACTCGCGATTGTTGAAGAAATCACGGCCTGGATGCAGGTTAATTCATCAGCGATCTATGATACACGTCCCTTTAAAATTTACGGAGAGGGACCTGCTACTGAATCAACAGCGCCGTTGAAAGATCAGGGATTCAATGAAGGAAAAGGAAAACCTTTTGGGGCACAGGATATCCGTTTTGCGACAAAAGGAGAAACGCTGTATGCGTTTGTGCTTGGATGGCCAGAAGATGGTGTGGCGAAGATCCGCAGTCTTGGAAAGAGGAATAATGCACTGGGGAAATCTGTTTCGCGGATTGATATGCTTGGAGCTGGTTCTCTTTCATTCAACCAGGAAGACGATGCTCTTAACATTGTCTTACCGGAGAATAAGCCTTCTCTTAACTATGCGATAACGTTAAAAATAGATTAGGTCAAAGGAAAATATTCTGCATGAATTTACCCGACGTAATATTTGGTACCAGTAGCCTGGGAAACCTGTATGTATCATTAGAGGACAGGATCAAGCGAGAGATCGTTGATCAGTCAATACAGCATTCTTCCTCTCCGGCTGTATTTGATTGCGCGGGAAAGTATGGGGCTGGTCTTGCGTTGGAGTCATTGGCAAAATGCCTGAAAGACCTGAATGTAAAGCCGGAGCATGTCATGATCAGCAATAAGCTGGGATGGTATCGTGTGCCGCTTCTTTCAGAAGAGCCAACATTTGAGCCAGGCGTCTGGAAAGATATCGGCTATGATGCGGAGCAGCGTATCAGCTATGACGGCATTTTAGCCTGCTATCAACAGGGTGAAGAGTTACTGAATGGTTATCATGCCGATCTTGTTTCTGTTCACGATCCCGATGAATACCTCGCGGCGGCTGCTGATAACACTGATCTTGACCGTCGCTGGCAGGACATATTGGATGCTTACCGCGCGTTATTTGACCTGAAAAGCCAGGGAAAAGTGAAAGCGGTGGGCGTTGGTGCAAAAAAATGGATAGTTATAAAAAGGATAACTGACGCGTTAAAACTCGATTGGGTGATGATTGCAAATAGCATGACGCTTCATTCTCATCCGGAAGAATTGCAGTCTTACATGAAGACCTTAAGTCAGGACGGCGTTCTCATTATCAATTCAGCCGTTTTTAACGGAGGTTTTCTGACCGGTGGTGATCACTACAACTATAAAAAGATCACCGGTAAAGATGAAGCTGAGCGGGAGCTTATCAAATGGAGGGAGGAGTTTTTTAGTGTCTGCAAGGAATACCGGGTGGATCCGGCGCATGCCTGTGTACAGTATGCAAGAAATGTAGACGGAGTGAAAGCTCTTGCGCTGAGCACATCCACGCCAGGTAAAGTGCGCGGTAATGTAGAACTGTTGCGCTCGGTAATTGAGGAAGGTTTCTGGACAGCGCTGAAAAGTAAAAACTTAATGTAGCGAGTCTGATGTATGAATTGAGTTTGAGCGATCTGGCGGGATAGTGCTGAGGACCCCAGGTAATGATAAAATCCCGCTTTTTTCTCAACCGATTGCGGGTTTCCCCTTAGATTCACTCTTTTACCTGACTGATAATCAATATTGAAAAAAGTCAATTTGACATTTGTTCTACAGGATTTGACAAAATTATTAGTTCAGCGCAGGCGATAGCCTTATTTTCATTGGGTATTTGACGGTACTCTTTTACCGCAATTAAAACGATTGCAATTATGCTCCCCCACGCGCCAATTCTATCATTGTCAGGCATTTTATCCAGCAGATCTATCTGGCTGCTTTTTGCCTTTAACCTGATTTTTTGTTCCTCCATTTTCTCTCAGGAATACCCTTTCCGCAATGCGTCTTTAACCCCGGAAGCCCGGGCCAAGGACCTGATCTCGCGGCTGACCCTACAGGAAAAGGTGCTGCTGATGCAGGATCAATCACCCGCGATCGCGCGATTGGGCATCAAAAAATTCAACTGGTGGAGTGAAGCGCTTCACGGATTTGCAAACAATAACGGTGTTACCGTTTTTCCGGAACCGATCGGGATGGCCGCTTCTTTTAACGATTCGCTGGTCCAGATCATCTTTGATGCGGTCTCAGACGAAGCGCGTGCGAGATACCATGAAACGCTTCGGAACGGCGGAGAGAACAAACGCTTTTTAAGCCTTTCCGTCTGGACGCCAAATGTCAACATCTTCCGTGATCCGCGCTGGGGCCGGGGGCAGGAGACCTATGGAGAAGATCCCTATCTCACTACGCGGATGGGCGTATCTGTCGTGAAAGGCCTGCAAGGCCCGCCGGACGCAAAATACAGGAAGTTACTTGCCTGCGCGAAACATTACGCGGTGCATTCCGGTCCGGAATGGAGTCGTCATGAACTGAACCTGAACGCAGTCAAACCCCGCGACCTCTGGGAAACCTATCTGCCCGCATTTAAATCCCTCGTGCAGGATGCCGATGTTCGCCAGGTGATGTGCGCTTATCAGCGCCTCGATGATGAACCCTGCTGCGCCAATAACCGCTTACTGCAAAATATTCTCCGCGAACAGTGGGGCTTTAAACATTTGGTAGTTTCTGATTGTGGTGCGATCACTGATTTTTATACCAGTCATAAAGTATCATCCACCCCATCACACGCTGCTGCGAAAGGTGTGCTGGCGGGAACGGACGTAGAATGTGTTTGGGAAGGATATGCATATGCGAATCTCCCTGATGCGGTTCAAAAAGGCCTGATCAATGAAAAAAAGATCGATGAGAGCCTGATGCGTGTATTGATGGGCCGTTTTGAATTAGGTGAAATGGATCCGGATGCCATCGTTCCCTGGGCGTCAATACCTGCTTCTGTGATCAATAGTAAAAAACATCAGCAACTGGCATTGGATATGGCGCGCCAGTCGATGACGCTCTTGCAAAACAACAATAATCTTCTTCCTTTAAATAAATCTGCAAAGAAGATCGCTGTGATCGGACCCAATGCGGATAATGAACCCATGCTATGGGGAAATTATAATGGTACGCCCGTTAGCACCGTTACGATCCTCGAAGGCATTCAATCAAAATTGAAACCCGGCAGTGTGTTCTATAACAAAGCGACTGACCTGGTGGAGAATACCGTGACAGAAACTTATTTCCCAAAACTGTTACAGGATGGTAAGAAAGGTTTCAAAGCAACTTACTGGAACAATAGCGATCGGAGCGGTCAACCGGTGATCACTGTACAGATAAGCGAACCACTGAAACTTACTACTGCCGGTCAGCACGAGTTTGCTTCCGGCGTTAAACTCCAGGGTTTCTCTGCCTTGTACGAAGCAGAGTTCACTGCAACGGAAACGGAAGAAGTAGTTTTCAAAGGCGGTGCAACCGGAGCGTTCGAATTACTGGTGAATGGTCAATCTCTCGTAAAGTATACTAACTGGAGAACAGTTCCTGCAAGATTTCCTTATAAAGTAGAACGTGGTAAGACATATAAGATCGAGATCCGTTATGCTCAATCAAACAACTGGCAGGCAAATCTTGAAATTGATTTTGGTAAAGAGAATCCGATCGATTTCAGTTTGCTGATCAATCAACTGAAAGGAATCGATGTAGTGATATATGCGGGCGGCTTATCAACATTGCTGGAAGGAGAGGAAATGCCTGTTTCTTTTCCGGGTTTCAAAGGCGGCGACAGAACAGATATCGAACTGCCCGAAGTGCAGCGCAATTGTCTGAAGGCATTAAAAGCAGCGGGTAAGAAAGTGATCTTCGTGAATTGCTCTGGTTCAGCTATCGCCTTCACGCCTGAAACCGAAAGCTGTGATGCCATCTTACAGGCATGGTATGGTGGACAATCGGGTGGACAGGCAGTAGCAGATGTCCTTTTCGGCGATTTTAATCCATCAGGGAAATTACCGGTTACATTTTATAGAAATACGAAACAATTGCCGGAAGATTTTGAAGACTATTCATTGAAAGGGAAAACATACCGCTTCATGAATGATCCGCTTTTCCCATTTGGATATGGCTTGAGCTATACAAAATTTGCGATCGGAGAGGGACGTCTTTCTGCTTCAACGGTTAAACAAAATGATCAACTCACGTTGACTGTTCCTGTGAATAATAATGGCAAACGTGCCGGTACAGAAGTGTTGCAGGTTTATATCCGCAGAACAGGTGATGCAGAAGGTCCGATTAAAACATTGCGTGCATTTAAAAAGGTTGAGCTGTCGGCGGGTAAGTCTGCTAATGCAGTACTGTCACTTCCTTATAACTCCTTTGAGTTTTATGATGAACAACATCTTGAGATGAGAGTGATACCGGGGCAGTACGAGATCTTTTACGGAACAAGTTCGGCTGATAAAGATCTGCGTAAACTCACCGTATCCGTTCAGTAGATCATTGTTTGTTTTTAAATGATGGAGAAAAAAGCAATGTCGTTTAATTGAGAAGCAGCTTGGAATTTCATGGCGTAGGGCCCCCTCTAAATCTCCCCCTTCAGGGGAGACTTACGTCGCTTCAAAAAGTAATTTCACGTTATAATGGATATCAATGTACGATATGAAAAGGTAATTCCTGATTGCAGTGTGTAAAGTCTCCCCTGAAGGGGGAGATTTAGAGGGGGCCCTACGCCAGTATCGCAAAACGACATTGGAAAAAATGACTAATAAATTCAATAGAGTGAATAACAGAATAATAAAGATGATCATGCTTCTCCTGCTGTATATATCCAGCGGAGAAATAGGCTTCGCTCAAAACCTGACTGTACAATCGCCCAATCAAAAGATCAAAGCGGAACTGTTTTGCCAGCAATCAAGTAATATCGGCGAATGGTACCTGAATGTGTCTTATGTAAATGGTAATACATCGGTAACTGCTATTCCGCGCATTGATCTTGGTCTGGTTAGAAATGACCAGGATTTTTCCAAACAATTGAAGTTCATCAAGGCAAATAAGCCTGTGCCGATAAAAGAAGAATACAAAACTGTTCATGGAAAACGATCTGTTCACAGCAATGCTGCGAATCAGGTAACAGCGAGTTTTGAAAATCCTTCCAAAGCAAAGCTGAATATTATTGTCGCAGCCTATAACGATGGAATTGTCTTCCGTTATGAATTTCCCGAGAAGCAAGGCCGTTTTGTGGTGAAGGATGAATTGACCAGCTATGCCATTACCCCGGAAACAACGCGATGGCTGGAGAAATGGAATCCTGCCAATGAGGGCTATTATACGGAAATGAAAAATGGTCAGGCAACTCCGGGAGAATGGTGTTATCCCGCCTTGTTCAAATCAATCGACAGTACCTGCTGGTTCCTGTTGCATGAAGCAGACCTTGATGAAACGTATTGCGGAACGAAATTGAGCAACACGGCAGATTCATCCAAATACAAACTCAGTTTCCCCAATCCCAAAGATGGAAGAGGGCAGGGCGAATCTTCTCCAACGATCACGTTACCCTGGAAGTCACCCTGGCGTGTGATCAATATCGGAAGCCTGGCGGATATTGTTGAGTCTACTTTGGTGGATGATGTGTCACCTCCATCACGCATCACGAATACAGCATGGATCAAACCGGGTTTGGTTTCGTGGAATTACTGGTCAGATAATCACGGTACACGCGACTATAAAACAGTTTGCGAGTTTGCTGATCTGGCAGCGGCGATGGGCTGGCCCTATACTTTGCTTGATTGGGAATGGGATGCCATGGGCAATGGCGGCAAGCTGGAAGATGCGATCCAATATATCCATTCCAAAGGTGTGAAGCCATTGATGTGGTATAACTCAGGTGGTAATCATACCTGGGTAAATGCTACACCGAAAGACCGCATGCTGACGCATGAGAACAGGGTGGAAGAATTTAAAAAGCTGAAGCAGCTTGGCGTTGTAGGTGTCAAGGTCGATTTTTTTGAAAGCGAGAAACAGGATATGATCAAATACTATCTTGATATCGTCCGTGATGCAGCGGAGTATGAGATCATGGTGTATTTTCATGGTTGCCTTGTGCCGCGCGGGTGGGCAAGAACTTATCCGAACCTGATGACGTACGAAGCGGTAAGAGGAGCAGAATGGTATAACAACGTTCCTGATTTTACGAATGCCGCACCCTCGCATAATACCATTCTTCCATTCACGAGAAATGTAGTCGGAGCAATGGATTATACCCCGGTAACATTTACCAATTCACAACATCCGCATATCACTTCTTATGGCCATGAACTTGCATTGAGTGTATTATTTGAGTCAGGTTTACAGCATCTGGCTGATCGTCCTGAAGGCTATTATACCCTGCCGGATGCCGCGCGGACATTCCTGCGTGATGTTCCGAATGCGTGGGATGATATCAAACTCGTGGATGGCTACCCCGGTCAGGATATTTCTATCGCTCGTCGTAAGGGCGACCGCTGGTATCTTGGTTCAGTGAATGGTCAGAATCGTGAAAAGAAGAAAACAGTGAAACTTGATTTTTTACAACAAGGCGTGAAGTATAGAATGACGCTGATTACAGACGGGAAGCATGATAAGGAATTGTCTGCAACCTATCGTATGGTTCAACGGTCAGATTCCATCGAAGTGAAGCAACTGCGCCGTGGTGGTTTTGCAGCAAGTTTTCAACCGGTTCAATAGTTTCTTACATTTTTGAATTAAGATCATGAGATTAGTATTTATTGTTTGCTTATTCATTGCCCCGTTTGTGGCATCGTCTCAGTTGTATCAGGGGCACGATGCGCAACGCGATCAGTTATCTATCCGTCTGACGGAAGGTGTGTTGAACTTACGTCCGCTTACCGATAAAGCGATCAGGATCCAGTGGGAAAAGAATGGATTGAAAGAGGCGCAACAGTTTGTGCTGACCGGGCAAACGAAAGCACCTGTATTTAAGATTGCCGACGAAGGAGCAAAGCTTCGCCTCAGTACAAAGTCGGTGTCGGTATATTTTGATAAGAAAACCGGAGTGATTGAATACAAGGACGCTTCGGGTAAAACTTTTCTTCGGGAAAAACAAGGGGGCAGAAAGTTACAGAATGATACAGTTGCAGGACAATCCTGTTTTGTCGCAGAGCAAAAATTCGAATCGCCAGCCGATGAATATTTGTTTGGATTGGGACAGTTCCAGGATGGTCACTATAATTTGAAGAACATTACGCGGCAGTTGATCCAGGTGAACTCGCAGATCGCCATCCCTTTTCTTTACTCCAATAAAGGATATGGGATCTTATGGCATCAGTATGGTCTCACAGATTTTAACCCGGCCGATAATCACGTCCCGCTTGTAAAAGCAGATACCGCGTCAGCAGGCGGCGAACTCGAAGTGACTACCACTGCCGGAACGCAGAAGGTATTTCGCCGCCAATCATTATACACAGGAACGTTCAATATGGCAAAGGATGGTGAGTATACTTTCATGCTTGATCTCGGCGGAATGGATAGCCGTCACCTGGTGGTGATCGATGGTGTTCCGTTGATCGATCAGTCCAATCAATGGCTTCCTCCTGCGGTAAGTAAGAATATCAAACTGAAGGCCGGGGCACATAAAGTACAGATCGTTTGCCAGGGGAATAATCAACCGTCGCTTTCCTGGAAGATGACAGAAGATGTGACCACTTTCAGGTCTCCCCATGCGAAGTCATTGGATTATATCGTAGTGCAGGGCAATGATGCGGATGAAGTGATCAAAGAATACAGAGATCTTACCGGTAAAGTTCCGATGCTTCCTTTGTGGGCGTATGGATTCTGGCAATGCCGCGAACGTTATACCTCTGGAAAACATCTTGTGGAAACGGTGCAGGAATTCCGCAAGCGAAAACTTCCTGTTGATGTGATCGTGCAGGACTGGCAATACTGGGGGAAATACGGTTGGGGTGTTCCTAAATTTGATGAAGCGAATTATCCCGAGCCGCAAAAGTTCATTCAACAACTGCATGACCTGAATGCAAAATTTTCTATCTCCGTTTGGGAAAATCTTGATAAGAAATCAGAAGTAGCGAAAGATTATCTCGATCAGAATTTATACATACCGAATAGTCCATGGATCGATATCTTCAAACCGCAAACGCAGCAAACGCATTGGAATGCGTTAAATAAAAACCTGTTCACCTACGGTGTTGATTCATGGTGGATGGATGCGACAGAGCCGGAGAATGATGCATTGAAAGGCAAGCAGACTTTCTTTGGTCCCGGTGAATTCTACCGCCTGATCTATCCTTTCTTTGTCAGTAAAGCGGTGTATGATGGTCAGCGTAACACTGATCCGGATAAAAGAGTGGTGACACTTACCCGGTCTGCATTTCCCGGGCAACAGCGTTTCGGAACGATCAACTGGTCGGGTGATATCGGCTGGGATTGGGATGCGTATAAAAGACAGATCGTTGCCGGGTTGAATTATTCTCTTACCGGTATGCCGTACTGGACAACCGATATCGGCGGCTTCTTCCGCCCGGGGCGCACACAATACACCGATCCGAAGTATCATGATATTTTATTGCGATGGTTTCAATGGGGAACGTTCAATACCATTTTCCGGATGCATGGATATCAAACAGAAACAGAGCCGTGGAAGTATGGTGATACGGTGATGAATGCCATGCGTTCTATGCTGGACCTTCGTTACCGGTTGTTGCCCTATATCTATTCCGAAGGATGGCAGATCTCCAGCAATGGCTCAACGATGATGCGGCCGATGGTAATGGATTTTAAGAATGATACAGCAGCCGTTGCGCAGGCGTATCAGTATATGTTTGGTAAATCATTTCTTGTTGCACCGGTTACGGCAGCCTCAGTAACGGAATGGCCGGTATATCTTCCGTCAACTAAAGGTGGTTGGTACGAGTTCTGGTCCGGTAAACATTTCAATGGAGCGCAAAAAATCGTTACTCCGGCTCCGCAGGATAAGTTGCCATTGTTAGTGAAAGCTGGTTCGATCATTCCCATGGGCCCTATGCTGCAGTACACAGGTGAAAAGCCAATGGATACGCTCGAGATCAGGATCTATGCAGGAGCCGATGGTCGCTTTGTGCTTTACAACGATGAAGGAAATAATTATAGTTATGAGAAAGGTAATTACCAGGCGATCCCATTTGCGTGGAATGATAAACTGAAAACGCTTACCATTGAAGCCGTGGAAGGGAAGTATAATTCTGGTCTTCAGAAATATGTTTTTAATATCGTTCGGGTAACTGATAAAACTGGTCATGGTATTTTGACAGGTGATCATGTTAGATCTGTTGTATATACCGGAAAGAAGATAAGTATTCAGTTAAATAAGTGATAGCAGGATTGATAGTGGCGGAAGTTGTGTTAATCAATATAATTTAAAAGAAATGAAAATGAAAAGGGACAGCTTTACCAGGTATACAATGCTTTTTTTGTTTACAGCATGTGTATTGCAGTGTATTGCGCAGGATTTTCAGCAGACAGATCGCGGTGTTAAGGTGACTGTCAAAGGAACCATAGTTGATCTGCAATTTTATAATACATCTACTGTTCGTGTGTTGAAATATCCTGAAGGTAAAAATGAGGAACCGAAAAGTCTGTCTGTTATTGCAACTCCGCAGAAAGTTAATATGTCTGTGAAGCGTACGGGCAGAGCGGTGGATGTTAGAACCGGTACATTTAACGTAATTGTGGATCTGGATAATGGCCAGGTTTCCTTTGCAGATCAAAAACGTAAGACTGTTTTGTTAAAGGAGAAAACCGGAACAGCGTCTTTCGAGCCGTTCAATGATGCGGGCGTAAGCGCTTATAACGTTGGTCAGGCATTTGAACTCGATAGCGATGAAGCTATCTATGGTCTGGGATCTCAGCAACGCGGGAAGATGATCCAGCGGAATTTAAAAATGCGCATGGTACAGGGAAATACAGATGATTATGTTCCCTTCTTTCAATCCGTAAAAGGATACGGCATATTCTGGGATAACTATTCTCCCACTACGTTTGAAGATAATACAACGGCTACTTCGTTCAAGTCAGAAGTGGGTGATTGTATTGATTATTATTTTATGTACGGTGGCAATGCAGATGGCGTCATTGCGCAGATGCGTAATCTGACCGGTCAGGCACCCATGTTTCCGTTGTGGACTTATGGTTTCTGGCAAAGCAAAGAACGATACAAGAGTCAGTTTGAATTAGTGGATGTCGTTAAGAAATACCGCCAGCTGAATGTGCCGCTGGACGGAGTGATACAGGACTGGCAATACTGGGGAAACAACTATCTATGGAATGCGATGGATTTTTTGAATGTGGAGTTTCCTGATCCGAAAAAGATGGTGGAAGATATACGTAAGTTTAACGCGCATATGATCATTTCGATCTGGTCAAGTTTCGGTCCGCATACTTTGCAATATAAAGAGCTGGAAAAGATCAATGC
>VFQP010002358.1_pt1 | contig 21312 bp, 21 predicted proteins | sample 3512351 | NCBI WGS metagenome assembly VFQP01 (sample SAMN10412372, study PRJNA504923) | tailings metagenome | isolation source: Relicate 1 Philex TSF1 revegetated site | place: Philippines: Tuba, Benguet | collected 2017-08-29
AGAAACCTAAGATAATCATTCTTGCAGACTGCGCCACCCTTGTCAACGCGGAAAATCCCCCGGCACATGAACCCCGACCTTTCTCTCATGACCCTGCGCGTCGCCGCCACCGAGCCCGCCGCCCGGGGCATACAGCGCTTCGAGCTGCGGCACCCCGACGGCGCCGAGCTGCCGCCCTTCACCGCCGGCGCCCACATCGCCATCAAGACGCCCAGCGGCGCCATGCGCCACTACTCGCTGAGCAACCACCCCGAGGAACGCGACCGCTACGTCATCGCGGTCAAGCGCGAAGGCAATGGGCGCGGCGGCTCGCTGAGCCTGGTGGACGGCGTACGCGCGGGCCAGCTGGTGGAAGTCGGCCCGCCTGAAAACCTGTTCGGCCTCGACCCCAAGGCGCGCAGCTTCGTGCTCGTTGCCGGCGGCATCGGCATCACCCCCATGATGGCCATGGCCCGCCAGCTGCTGAGCGAGGGCGACCGCCCGTTCAAGCTGTACTACCTGACGCGCGACGCCGAGGGTTCGGCCTTTCTCGACGAACTCAAGAGCGGCGAATTCGCGCCCCACGTGGTGGTGCACCACGACGGTGGCGACCCGGCCAACGGCTACGACCTCTGGCCCGTGCTGGAAAAACCCGGCAGCGCCACCGGCCGCCACGTGTACTGCTGCGGCCCGCAGCCGCTGATGGACGCGGTGCGCGACATGAGCGGCCACTGGCCCGCCAGCGCGGTGCATTTCGAAAGCTTCGGCGCCGACACCCGACCCCATGCCGACGACCAGCCTTTCGAGGTGCGGCTGGAGCAGAGCGGGCGCATCGTCATCGTGCCAGTGGGCCGCTCCATACTGGACGCCCTGCGCGACGAGGGTGTGCACGTACCCAGCTCGTGCGAAAGCGGTACCTGCGGCTCATGCAAGACGCGCCTGCTCGACGGCGAGGCCGACCACCGCGACCTGGTGCTGCTGGATGAGGAAAAAGCCGACCACATCATGGTCTGCGTGTCGCGGGCGAAATCGCCATGCCTGGTGCTGGACCTGTGAACCCGCTGCGCCTGGGGGTGCTGGGCCTGGGCCGGGCCTTCACCCTGATGCTGCCCACCTTCCAGGGCGATGCGCGGCTGCGCCTGGTGGCCGCCTTCGACCCACGTGAAGCTGCGCGGCAGGCGTTCGAAACCACTTTTGGCGGCCGTGCACACGCCAGCGCCGAAGCCGTCTGCGCCGACCCCGAGGTGGAGTGGGTCTACATCGCCACCCCACACCAGATGCACGTGGACCACGTGCTGCTGGCGGCACGCCACGGCAAACACGTGCTGGTCGAAAAACCCATGGCCATTGCGCTGGACGACTGCACCCGCATGATCGAGGCCTGCGAGGCCGCCGGCACGCAGCTCATCGTCGGCCACAGCCACAGCTTCAACGCACCGGTGAAACGGGCCCGTGAACTGGTAGACGCCGGCGCCATAGGCGCGGTGCGCTTCATCCACGCCATGCAGTACACCGATTTCCTGTACCGCCCGCGCCGCCCCGAAGAACTGGACACGGCACGCGGCGGTGGCGTCGTCTTCAGCCAGGCAGCCCACCAGATGGACATCGTGCGGCTGCTGGCCGGCGGGCAGGCCACCAGCGTGCGCGCGCTGACCGGCCGCTGGGACCCGGCACGGCCGACCGAAGGCGCCTACAGCGCGCTCATCAGCTTTGCAGACGGCGCATTCGCCAGCGCCACCTACAACGGCTACGGCTTCTACGACACCGACGCGCTGATGGACGGCATCGGCGAACTGGGCGGCGCCAAGAACCCCGCCGCGCACGCGCAGACGCGCGCACGCCTGGCGGCAGTGACCGACGAATCGGCCGAAGCCGCACTCAAGGCCGAGCGCAACTTCGGCGGATCGCTCTACCAGTCCGCCCCCGTGGCCATGCCCGATGCCGCCCAGCATTTCGGCCCGGTCATCGTCAGCGGTGAACGCGGCGATCTGCGGCTGACGCCGCGCGGCGTCTGGGTATTCGATGCCACCGGGCAGCGCTTCGAAGCGGCGGCGCTGCCTGCGGTGCCACGCGGCGAGGTGGTGGACGAGCTCTGGACCGTGGCCCGCGAAGGCCGCACACCGGTGCACGGCGCACGCTGGTCGCGCGCCACGGTGGAGCTGTGTCTGGCGCTGCTGGCCTCACAGCAGGCGGGCACCGATATCATGCTGCAGCACCAGGTCGCCCTCTGATACCGGCGACCCCAAACACCCACTTGCGCATGCCCACCGACGAACACGCCCAACACCTGCTGCGCCACTGGCGCGAAGCCGTTCCCAACGACCGGCTCGCCCACCTGATCCGCGACGTGGCGCGCGCCCAGATGCGGGCGCTGCAGCAGCGCCTGGGCACACACGGCGTGTCGTTCGGTCACTGGACGTTTCTGCGCATCCTCTGGATCAAGGACGGGCTGACGCAGCGCGAGCTGAGCGAGCTGGCCGGCGTGATGGAGCCCACCACCTTCAGCGCCGTGCGCGCCATGGAGGGCATGGGCCTGATCGAGCGGCGCCAGCTACCCGGCAACCGCAAGAACATCCACGTTTTCCTCACCCCGCAGGGCCAGGCACTGCAGAAGGTGCTGGTGCCCCTGGCCGAAGAGGTCAACCGGGTCAGCGTGGCCGGCCTGCCGGAAAAATCCGTGGCCATGGTGCGCAAGTGCCTGCTGGCCATGATCGAGAACCTCGCCGCCGACGAGCCGCGCGGCGAGGCGCCCGATCAGATCGAGTAGCTCTCGTAGGTGGCCGGGTGGAAGATCTCTTCCAAGGCCAGGCGGCGCGATGACAGACCCTGCGAGTGGTGGTGGCGCAGAAAGGTTTCCAGCGTGGCGCGGTTGTTGGCCACGCCGTACGACCAGAAATCCTCGCCCAGCGTTTCGCGCGCGGCCTTGAGTTGCTCTTCAACGAAGGGCAGGGTGACCTTGGTGGCCGAGGTGTCTGACAACGCTTCGAGCGCGGCCGCCTTGGCCTGCGAGAACGCCTTGAACACCGCGCCCGGCAGCCACGGGTGCTGCTCGGCCAGCGCCTTGCGCACACCCACCACGTGCATGATGGGAAAGATGCCCGTGCGCTTGTAATAGTCCTTGGCGGTGGCAGTCGGGTCGTCGAACAGCCAGCCGACGTTGGGGTTGGCCAGCACATGGGCCGACGGCGGGCGCGGCGCCATGAAGCCGTCGATCTCGCCGCGGTCCAGCATGTCGGAGATGGTCACGCCCTCGGGCGCGCTTTCCAGCTTCACGCCGGGCGGCAGCTGCAACGCGATCTTTTCGGGCCGGCCCGCGGTTTCGATGCCACCGCGCACCCAGGTCACGTCTTCAGGTGCAACGCCGTAGTCGTCGTGCAGGATGGCGCGCGCCCAGACGTTGGCGCTGAGCTGGTACTCGGGCAGACCGATGCGCTTGCCTTTCAGGTCCTCGGGGCGTTGGATGCGGTCCTTGCGCACGTAGAGCGAGGTGTGGCGGAACGCGCGCGACAGGAACACCGGCACCGCCACGTAGGGGCAGTCACCACGCGCGGTCTTGACGCAGTAACTGGAGAAGGAGAGCTCGGAGATGTCGAACTCCTGGCTGCGCATGGCGCGGAAGAACATCTCTTCCGGGTACAGGTTCATGAACACCGGATCGACACCGTCGATCAGCACGCGGCCGTCGAGCAGCGCACGCGTGCGGTCGTAGTCGCCCATGGCGACGGAGAGCTGGAGTTTGGCCATGGGTATCAGGCTTTCACGGAATAAGACGGCTCGAGCTCGGGGCGTTCAACGCCGTCGGCCCAGACGTAGGTGGTTTCGAATTCGCGCCAGTCGGTGCTTTTGGGCACCACGGCCTGGTAGGCCACCACCTCGCGCGGGATGGTGTTCTCGCCCGCACCAATGGCGGTCTCACCGGCCTGGAAGGCGCGCACGGCGTCCAGCATCTGCTTGCGGAACTCGACGATGGCCATGTCGCTCGCGCCCAGACGGTCGTTGGTGCGGTCGGCAATGGGGCCCATGGTCACCCACATGGCCACGTCCTGGTTGGGAAAACCGGTGATGCCGGTGAAGTTGCCCGCCTTCATGGCCTGGCGGTCCTGCCAGAAGCGGTTCTCTTCGTTGCGCAGGGGCCGGTAGTACGCGTCCAGGTCCACGCCCACGGTCTGACGCAGAAACTTGCGCCAGGTCTCGGTTTCCGGCGTTTGCGACGGGTGACCCCAGGCAATGAAATAGAAAGCCGTGTTCGTGTCGTCGATGGGCACGTTCACGTTGGCCACGTTGTAGAGGTTGTTGGGCGGTATCAGCACCGACACCGGCGCCACGAACACGGTGGAGCGGATGTAGTCGTGCGTGGCCGCGTTCTGTATCGGGCGGCGGATGGCGGCGTAGCGAAAGCCGTAGCCACCACGCTGCACCTGCATGCGCGGCGCCTTGTCGGTGGACGGGCGCAGCCAGTTGTTGGCGGTGGCCTTGGCGCTGTCCACGCGGGCGGGCACCATGTCCGACGAATGCAGGCTGGAGCTGTGCGCGGAATCGATCGCGCCTTCCAGCACCTGAGCCCAGTTGCAGGGCAGCACAGCCTTGGCGATCGTCACGCGGGTGTCTTCGGTGGGCGCCCAGGGCGGCGGAACAAACTCGGCCACCTGATCAGCCGCGCCGAACCAGGCCCAGACGAAACCGCCCCACTCCTTCACCGGGTAGGCCTTGTGTTTCACTTTCTCGGCAAAGCCGCTGGCGGCAGGCTCGGACACCATCTCCAGCACGTTGCCGGCCACGTCCATCTTCCAGCCGTGGTACAGGCAGCGCAGGCCACCTTCCTCGTTGCGGCCATAGACCAGCGACACGCGGCGGTGCGGGCACTTTTCGTCCAGCACGCCGACCTGGCCGTCGCTGTCGCGGAAGACCACCAGGTCTTCACCGAACACCCGCGCCTTCACGGGTGTGCCGTCGGCTTCGGCCACTTCTTCAATCAGGCACACCGGCATCCAGTGCTGGCGCATCAGTTGCCCCATGGGCGCTTGGCCCTCGACCCGGCACAGCAGGTCGTTCTCTTGTGGGGTGATCATGGCGGTCTCCTTGGGAATCGGTTGTCGTGGGTTCGAAGCGCGTCACTATACTTCGATATCTAAGTTTTTTCCAGCGTTTTTTCTTAGCCGACTAACGGAATATCGGGGAACCAGGCCGGGTTGACAATCCATGAACGCCTCGCCACAATGGTGAACATTCATTCACTTTTGTGCGCGTTTCATCGATGTCCGACAACAAACACCTCAACGCCCTGCGGGTCTACTGGAAGGAAAACAAGGCGTTTCCGTCCATGGCCCGGCTGGCCGACGTGCTCGGCCTGGCGTCTTCGGGTGGGGTGTTCAAGGTCATCGGACGCTTGGTCGAAGCCGGCTACCTCGAACGGACCGAGGGCCGCATCGCCCCCACCCGCGAGTTTTTTGCCCTGCCGGTGCTGGGCAAGGTGCGCGCCGGCCTGCCCCAGATGGAAGACCAGACCTCCGGCCTGGAAACCGTCGGTGTGGAGGACTACCTGATCCGCCACCCCGAGCGCACCGTGTTCTGCCGCGTGCGTGGCGACTCCATGAAAGACGCGGGCATGCTCGATGGCGACATGGTCGTGGTCGAGCGCAACCGCCCCACCAAATCGGGCGACATCGTGGTCGCGCTGGTGGACAACGAAATGACGGTCAAGCACCTGTTTCCCGCGCCACGCTCGGGCGGCTGGGTGCTCAAGCCGGCCAACCCCGATTACCCCGACATCGTCGCCCAGGAGTCCCTCGAAATCATCGGGGTGGTCGTGGGCGTGTTCCGTCGTCTGTGACGTTTTCCCCAGAGGTGACCATGAGCATCAAAGCCATTCTTCGCAAGCTGACCGGCAAGGGCGGCGCCTTCAACAACGCCAAGACCACCAAGGAGGTCTGCCAGCTCAACGCGCTGGCCTGGGCCGCGCGGGTCTCGGTCTACGACATCGACTGAGCCCTTGGCTACCCACAAATCCGGCCGCTGTGCATTGATTTTTTCGATCGGAAACCGGCGTGTGCCATCGGCCACCGGCCGATTCCAGAGGAATCAAGCACTTAGCTGGCAACGGTGAAGTGGCTTCTTCAATGTGGCACGTGGCAGCCGCGACACACCGATTGCCGGTGCTGGACAAGCCGCCCGGGCGTGCAAAAAATCGTTCCATGATCAACACCACCACCCACTCCTCGCCAGCCGATGCCCGTGGGCCCCATGTGCTGATTCCCCGGGGCCCTGACATGGACACCGACGGCCACCCGCCACGCTATGCCTGCCACCGCTGCGGGGCCACCAGCTACCGCGCGCTGATGGCACGTGGCCTGGACGGTGCGATGCGCCCCAGCGGGCGGCACGCTTGCAGTGGCTGCCGCTTTGAATTCGGCCACGTGGCCGAGTGGATGGGCGAAAGTCCCGCCGCCCTCTCAGACTGAGACCAGGGCACCGAGCCCGGGCTGGGGCCTCAGCGGCTCAGCTGGGCGAGCGCCGCCTGCAGGCCCGCCAGCCCGCCCACGCGCTGGTCGTTGATGAAGATCTGCGGCATCTGGCGCACCGAAGGGCCACACTTCTCGTAGAACGCGAGGCGCTCGGCCTCGTCGTCGATGCGGACTTCCTCAAACGGCAGCGAGCGCGACTTGAGCAGCATCTTGGCCGAATCGCACTGCGGGCAGGCGGACTTGGAATAAACGACGATGTGGAGTTGCATGGCTCAAGTGTAGGGGCCACCCGCTCATGCCGACGCCGGGCTGCCCACATCCCCCAGCGCCTTGCGGGCCAAGGCCAGAAACACCTGGGCCTCTGCCGCCGACAAGGGCGCCAGGATGTCGGTCTGCAAGGCCTCCACCACCGGGCGGCACGCAGCCAGCAGTTGCTGGCCCTCGGGGGTGATGAACAGCTGACGCGCGCGGCGGTCTTGCGTGCTGACCACACGGCGCACCAGGCTTTTGTGTTCCAGGCGGTCGATGACGCCGCCTATGGTGGCGCGGTCAAAGCTGATCGTCGTGGAAAGGCCTGCCTGGTCGATGCCAGGGTGCTGTGCGATGGCATCGAGCGCGGCAAATTGCACCGACGTCATGTCAAAACCGGCTGCCTGCATCTGCGTCTGAAAGACCTGTGTCGACTGCTGCTGCAGCCGTCGGATCAGGTGCCCCGCCATCTCGCCTCGTTCCATCCTCCGCACCTCCTGGGTTGTCCCGCCCCCGTTTGGCGGTCGGGTTGTCATGCGCTTGACGATTTTAATATGCATTCATATGATATGCATACTTACTTATTACCCACCCCATGAGGAGCTCCCGTGCAATACCACCTCAACGGCTTCCAGCCTGGTGATCCCGACGTCCACGCGCCCGCACCGGGCTGCCGCCGTGCCGGCGACCCCCTGCCCGCCACGGTGGACGTGCTCATCGCCGGCTCCGGCCCCGCCGGCCTGTGCCTGGCCGCCCAGCTGGCCCGGGAGCCGAGCATCCGCACCGTGTTGGTGGAGCCCAAGCTGGGGCCGATGGAAAAGGGGCAGGCCGACGGCATCAGCGTGCGCTCCATGGAGATGTTCCAGGCCTTCGGTTTTGGCGAGAAGGTCATGCGCGAATCGGTCTGGATCAACGAAGCCACCTTCTGGTCGCCCAACGATGCCGCATCGCTGAGCCGCGTGGCCCGCGTGCAGGACGTGCCCGACGGTTTCTCCGAAATGCCCCATGTGCTCATCAACCAGGCGCGGGTGCACGACATGTTCCTCGGCGTGATGCGCCAGTCGCCCACACGGCTGGAGCCGGACTACGGGCTCAAGGTGCTCACGCTCTCGGTGGATCCGGCCACCACCGAATACCCCGTCACCGTGACGCTGGAACACACCACGCCGGGTCGTGAGGGCGAGACCGAAACGGTGCGCGCCAACTACGTGGTCGGCTGCGACGGCGCGCGCTCCACCGTGCGCAGCGCCATCGGCGGCAAGCTGCATGGCGACGCCGCCCACCAGGCCTGGGGCGTGATCGACCTGCTGGCCGTCACCGATTTCCCCGACTGGCGCATGAAGTCCTTCGTGCGCTCGCAGAACGACGGCATCCTGATGGTGTTGCCACGCGAAGGCGGCCACCTGGTGCGCTTGTATGTGGAAATGGACAGCCTGGGCGAAGACGAGCGTGTGGCCGACCGCGGCATGCAGGCCGAGGACATCATCGCCAAGGCGCGGCGCATCCTGAGCCCGTTCACGCTCGACGTGAAAGAGGTGGTCTGGTGGTCCATCTACGAAATCGGCCACCGGCTGACCGACAAGTTCGACGACGTGCCCGCCGACCAGGTGGCCACCCGCACACCCCGGGTGATGCTGGCCGGCGACGCCTGCCACACCCACAGCCCCAAGGCGGGGCAAGGCATGAACGTGTCCATGGGCGACACCTTCAACCTGGGCTGGAAACTCATTTCGGTGCTGACCGGCCGCGCCGCGCCGGCGCTGCTGCACAGCTATTCAGGTGAACGACGCGCCGCAGCCAAAGGCCTGGTCGAGTTCGACCACAAGTGGGCCCGCGTGGTGGGCGCCCGCGCCGAGGACGACGCCACCGACGGCCTGCCCCGCGTGGCGCGCGAGTTCGTCAACAACCTGCCCTTCACCTGCGGGCTCACCATCCAGTACGAAGCCGGCGCCCTGACCGGCGCCAACACGCACCAGGCGCTCGCCACCGGCTTCGACATCGGCAAACGTTTCCACTCCGCCCCCGTCATCCGCCTGGCCGATGCACGCCCCCTGCAGCTGGGTCATGCCATCGAAGCCGATGCGCGCTTCCGGCTGTTCCTGTTGGCGCCTGCGCACGACACCGGCGCGGCAGGTGGCGCGGTGGCCGAGCTGTGCCAGTGGCTGGAACACGATCCCGCCTCGCCGCTGCGCCGCCACACGGCACCGGGAGAAGACACCGGCAGCGTGATCGACACGCTGGCGGTTTTCCAGCAGGGCTTTCGCGAACTGGAACACGCCACCATGCCCACGCTGCTGCGCCCACAGGTGGGCCGCTACGGACTGTGCGACTACGAAAAAGTCTTCTGCGCCGACCTGAAGCACGGCGAAGACATTTTCGAGATGCGCGGCATCGACCGCGAACAGGGCTGCGTGGTCATCGTGCGCCCGGACCAGTACGTGGGACACATCCTGCCGCTGCAGGCGCGCGAGGGGTTGACGGCCTATTTCGAGGGTGTGCTGCGGGTGCGGGGCTGATGTCTTGAGCGTATAAGTTGTGGCGGCAAGACATGAACCCGCAAGTTGAGCCGGGAATCCCGATCATTCGGGCTTGAAACCGGCCTCCTTGAGCAGTTCGGCACTTTGCGCCACATCGGTCGCGATGTATTTGCGGAACTGTTCAACGCTTTCAGACACCGGCTCAATGCCAAGCGCGGCAAACGACCCCGCCTTGGTGAGTTCTGCAACCGCAGTGTTGGTGGCCTTGTTGAGAAACTGCACGCGGTCATCAGGGGTTCCTTTGGGTGCCCACAGCCCATACCAAGACACATAGACCAGACCCGGGTAACCACTCTCGGCCGCCGTTGGCACCTCGGGCGCCACGCTGCTCCGCTTGGCCGAGGTAGTGGCAATCGCCTTGACCTTGCCACTCTTGGCCATGGGCAGCACAGAGATGATGGAATCAACCAGTATCTGGGTGTGTCCACCGGCCACGTCGGTGAGTGCCGGCGCGGTTCCCTTGTAGGCCACGGTCGTCAGATTGAGCCCGCCCTGCTTGGCCAGCAGCAAGGTAGCCAGGTGACTGGGAGCACCCAGAGCAGGCACAGCAGCGGCCCAGGATTCCGGCTGCTTTTTCACCGACTCGATGACCTCACGCACGTTCTTGGGCGAAAGGTTGGGTGACGTCACCATGAGCAGCGGTGCCTCGCCCACGCGCGCCACCGGGGCAAAATCGGTCTGCGGATCGTAAGGTGGGTTGGCCAGCACCTGCTTGGCCAGCACGTGCGTAGCAGCCGAAAACAACAGCGTGTAGCCATCTGCAGGTGCGGTCTGCACCAGCTTGCCCCCCACGGTGCCACTGGCACCGGCACGGTTGTCCACAATCACCGATACACCCAGATCGGCCTGCAGTTGACGGGCCAGCAAGCGGGCCGCACTGTCCACGCCGCCACCGGGGGCAAACGGCACCACGATGCGAATCATGTTGTCGGGGAATTTGCCTCCGGTACGGGGCGCCTGAGCAAACGCCGTGCTCCATGTGCAGGCGGCAAGCGCCAAAGTGGTGAACCATAGTTTGGTCTTCATGTCTGTCTCCTTGCTGGTTGGGGTGATGTTGCACGAGGACGCCGACGCTCGAACAGCCTCAGCGTCTCCTCGATGGCGTCGGGATCGATGTCCCGTGTGATGAAAACAATGCGGGTGCGCCGGTCGTCACTGGGCCATGCGGGCAGCCACTCGGGCGGGTGGAACACGTGCTGCACACCGTGGATGACCAGCGGACGGTCGGGCGAGTCGTCGAGATGGACCAGACCCTTGACGCGCAACAGGTCATCGCCCCGCATGCGGGCCACCATGTCCAGCCAGGCAAAAAAGCCTTCGCGCGGCAGTGGCGTGTCGCGCACCAGCGCGTAGGAGCGGATGTGGTCGTCGTGCCGGTTCGGGTCGTGGTCCGCCCCCGGCACCGGAGAAAACGCATACGCCCGGTTGCCGGCAATGGCCGCGAGTTCCGGGTTGACGGGCGAAGCGTCCAGCAGCCCCTGCAAGGCTTGCAAGGCGGTATCGGCGCCCTCACCCAGTTCGGCCGCCGGGTTGATGCGACGCAGGCGATCGCGCAGCGGCGCCAGCGTGGCGGCATCCACCAGGTCGTTCTTGGTCAGCAACAGGCGGTCGGCCACGGCCACCTGCTTCACCGCCTCGGTCTGGCGGTCCAGCGTGCTGCTGCCGTTCACAGCGTCCACGGTGGTGGCCACTCCCGCGAGGCGCCAGTTGGCCGCCAGCCGGGCATCGCCCATCAGCGTGTGCAGGATGGGTGCGGGATCGGCCAGGCCGGTGGTTTCCAGCACCACATGCTTCAGGTGTCCAGCCTGCGCACTCGGGTCGGCCGCGAGCCGGTCCAGCGCACCCACCAGGTCGCCGCGGATGGTGCAGCAGATACAGCCGTTGGACAGCAGCACCATCTGCTCATCGGTGTGGGCCACCAGGTCGTGGTCCAGCCCTACCGCGCCAAACTCGTTGATGATGACCGCCGTGCCGCGCAGGTCCGGCAGGCTCAGCAGGCGGTTGAGCAGCGTGGTCTTGCCGCTGCCCAGAAAACCGGTGAGCACCGTCACCGGTACGCGTGCAGGCAGCACCGGTGCAGGGGCATTGTCCAGTTTGGGCCAGAGGTTGAACAACGCCCTACTCCAGGCCGGCCGATGGGCCGTGCAGCTTGGCGAACGATTCCAGCGTGCGCGTCAGTCGCGGCAACAGCCAGTCGGCCACGCCGTCTGCGGCGTCACCGGTCTCCAGCCGCTCCAGCAGGTCGCGCACCGGCGTGGCCTGCTGGTCGATGGGACCGGGCGCGAGCAGGAAGGCCTCCACCTCGGCCTGGCACAGGCGCTCGGACTCGGCCCACAGGTAGTCGGCGATGTCGCGCTCGAAATCGGCCAACGAGACGCTGACACCACCAATCCCGCACCCGCAGCCCGCACCCAGCGACACGTGCTGGAGCGACAGCCGGCTCCAGAGTTGCAGCAGGCGTTGGGCGCGTTCATCGGCCACAGCCAGGGTCTCCATGTCAGGCCCGGGCCACCGAGCGCAGCTCACGGGTAGCGGCCGCGTCCAGCTGTCCCTTGGCATCCACGGCCACGCCATAGACGTCACGCGCGGCTTCGACACTCACGTAACCTTCGCGAACGTCCTCGGCCACGGTCTCGGCTTCGCGGTCGAACGGGTGGCCAAAGCCGCCACCACCGCCCGAGAGCATCTTGTAGGCATCACCGCGCTCCAGCCGCACGTTGAAGATCTTGGCGTTGGCGTGGTCGGTTTTCCATTCGCCCTTGTGGCGCACGGCCAGCCCGTTGCCCATGGCGTCACCGCCGCCTTCCAGACCCCAGGGCTTGCAGTGCACGCGGTCGATGCGGGTGGTCACCGTGAAAGGCGACAGCGCCTGCACCACCATCTCGGCACCCAGGCCGCCGCGGTAGCGGCCGGCGCCCGCGCTGTCCTTGCGGATCTCGTACTTTTCCACCAGCACCGGGTACTTGGCCTCGAGCTGTTCGGTCGGGCTGTTGTGGGTGTCGCCGTCGTTGATGCAGACGGTGACGGACACGCCGTCTTCCGTGCTCTTGGCGCCCCAGCCGCCGCCCAGCGGGCCGATGCCGACGATGAACAGGCGGCCGTCTTCCGGCGAGATGCCGTGGATGTTCGGGAACACCAGGTCGGCGTGGTGGCCGGCGATGGCGCGGTCCGGAATGGCGGGCGCGAGGGCCTTGAAGATGGTGTCGATCACCGTCATGGGGAAGGTCATCCACACGCGCATGGGGTACGGGCGCTCGGCGCTGATCACCGTGCCCATGGGCATGACGACCTTGAGCGAGCGGAAGCTGCCGTCGTTGACCGGATAGTCGGTGGGCGTGGTGAGGCACTTGTAGGCCACCTGCGCGCAGGCAATGCCGGTGGTGAAGCCGGAGTTGTAGAAGCCGCGAACCTGCTTGCTCACGTCCGACAGGTCGACCGTCATCTCGTCGCCCTTCACCGTGACCTTCACGCGGATGGGAATGCGCTTGCCGATCTCCAGGCCGTCGTCGTCCATGTAGGACTCGGCTTCGTACACGCCATCGGGAATCGACAGCGTGTTCTTGCGCGCCACGGCCTCGCTGGAATCCATGATCTGCTGGATGGAGCCGTTCACCGCGTCGGCGCCGTAGCGCTGCAGCAGTTCCACGTAGCGGCGCTCGCCGGTGGTGATGGCGGTGATCTGCGCGCGCAGGTCGCCCAGCGCGCGTTCGGGCATGCGCACGTTCATCGCGATGATGTCGATCAGGTCCTGGTTGACCACGCCTTCGCGCTGGTACTTCACGATCGGGATCTGGATGCCTTCGCTGAAGATGTCGGTGGTCACGTTGCCCAGCGTGCCGCCCACGTCGAGCCAGTGCGCCATACAGCAGGTGAAGCCTTCAAGCTGGCCTTCATGGAACACCGGCATGGTGAAGGTGAAGTGGTTCAGGTGGCTGCCGGTGGTGTACGCGTCGTTGGTGACGAGGATGTCGCCCGGCTTGATGTTGTCGTAGCCGAAGTGCCGGATCTTGGCCTTGACGGTCTCGCTCATGCCACGGATGAACATGGGCAGACCCAGACCGATGGAGACCGTGTCGCCTTCCTTGGTGAACAGGCCCACCGTGAAGTCCAGCGCCTCGTAGATGATGAGGTTGTAGGCCGTACGGGTCAGGTTGGTCTTCATCTCCTCCGTCACGGCATAGAGGCCGTTGCGGATGATTTCGACGGTGACCGGATCAATGGCCTGGGTGGCGGTTGGGGTGTTCATGAGCGGTCGCTCCCGATGTCGATTTGCAGGTTGCCGAGTTCGTCCACGCGCAGGGCGTCACCGGGCTGGACCACGGTGGTGGAGGCGTGTTCTTCGATCAGCGCAGGCCCGGCAATGGCGTTGCCCGCCAGCAGGCGATCGCGCAGGTAGACGGGGGTGTTGGTCCAGCCGGTGCTGCGGAAGTACACCGGCTTGGTGGCTCGCATCGCTTTCGGGTCGGGTGTTGGCACGCCTTGCGCCACGCTGTGTTTGGGCGGCTTCTTCATGGTGCCCAGCACGGTCACGCGCAGGCTCACCAGATCGGCCGGCTCCTTGGGTGCGGAGGTGCCGTAACGCACCTTGTGCAGCTCGTCGAACTGCTGCTTGATGGCGGCGCGGTCCTTGCCGGCGAAGAAGGCCAGCGGCAGGTCCACGGTGACAGCGTGTTCCTGGCCCACGTAGCGCATGTCGGCGGCGCGCTCGATGACGACGCCGTCGGCCTGCACACCAGAGGCGGCCAGCGCGGCGCGGCCCTCGGCCTCCAGGGTCTGGTAGAGCGATTCGATCTCTTCGAACGACACGTCGTTGAGCTTGCGGAACACCGAGCGCACATAGTCGTAACGCAGGTCCGAGAACAACATGCCGTAGGCCGAGAAGTAGCCCGGCGCATAAGGAATGAGCACCTTGCGGATGCCGATCTCCCGGGCAATGGCCGATGCATGCAACGGACCGGCGCCGCCATAGACCACCATGGTGAAACTGCCAGCATCCAGACCTCGTTCGGTGGTCACCGCCTTCACGGCGTGCGACATCTGCGTCACCGCGATGCGCAGGATGCCGTCTGCCGCTTCGGTCGGGTCCAGTCCCAGCGGCGTGGCAATGCGCTCGGCCATCTGCCGCTGACAGCCTTCCAGGTCCAGCTTGAGTTCACCGCCCAGGAAGTTGTCCTTGTCCAGCCGGCCCAGCACCAGGTTGGCGTCGGTCACCGTGGGTTCCTGACCACCACGGCCATAGGCCACCGGGCCCGGGATAGAACCCGCGCTCTTGGGGCCCACGCGCAGGGCGTTGCCGGTTTCCACGCGGGCAATGGAGCCGCCACCGGTGCCCACCTCGTGGATGTCCATCATCGGGATCTGGATGGGCAGCGCACGTTCGTAGCCACCAATCAGTGCCGAGCCGGTGGTGAGCGGCCGGCCTTCGCTGATCACGCCAGCCTTGGCCGTGGTCCCCCCCATGTCGAAGGCAATCGCGTCGCCCATGCCCAGCTGGGCGCAGATGGCCTGCGCGCCGATGACGCCGGCCGCAGGGCCGGATTCGAGCATCCGCACACACCCCACCTTGGCGTGTTCCACCGGGAACAGGCCGCCGGTGGACTGCACGATGTAGAAGTCGCCTTCAAACCCTTTGCCCGCGAGGTGGTTCTCCAGCTGCCCCAGGTACTCGCTGACACGCGGGCCCACGTAGGCGTTGGCCACGGCGGTGGAGACACGTTCGAACTCGCGGTACTCCTGGCTCAGCTCGTGCGAGGCGCAAACGAAGGCGCCCGGAATCTCTTCCTGCAGGATCTGCTTGACGCGCTGTTCGTGCGTCGGGTTGCGGTAGGAGTGCAGCAGCAGCACGGCCACGGCCTCCACGTTCTGTCCCTTCAGCTCTTTGGCCAGCTCGCGCACGGCGGCTTCGTCCAGCGGCTTGTGCGTGCTGCCGTCGGCGCGCAGGCGCTCGGCCACCTCGTAGCGCAGGCTGCGGCGCACCAGCGGCTGGTGCTTGTTGAAGAACAGGTTGTAGGCGTCGGGCCGGTTCACGCGACCGATCTCGTAGATGTCTCGGAAGCCTTCGGTGATCAGCAGCGCGGTGTTGGCGCCGTTGCGCTCCAGCAGCGTGTTGATCGCAATCGTCGAGCCGTGCAGGAACAGATGACCATCGCGCCAGTCGATCTTGGCGCTGTCGATGGTGGCCTGGATGCCGTTGACCAGCTCACCGTGGGTGGACAACGCCTTGCCGAACAGCAGCTGGCCGGTGGCTTCGTCAAAAGCTGCCATGTCGGTGAAGGTGCCACCGATATCGACGGCAATACGAAGTTGGGGTTTGTGTGCCATGAGAGCCTCGGTTGTCAGGCGGCCGAACGGTCGGTGCCAATGCGGTTGCGCAGCGTGCCCAGGCCGGTGATTTCCACCTCCACCACGTCGCCCTCTTTCATGTAGAGCGGCGGTTCGCGGCGGTCTCCCACACCACCCGGCGTGCCGGTGGCGATCACGTCGCCGGGCGACAGCGGCGTGAAACGCGAGACGTAGGCCACGATGGTCGGGATGTCGAAGATCAGGTCGGCAATCGGGGCGTGCTGCACCACGTTGCCGTTGACTCGGGTTTCCAGGTTCAGCCGCGTCACGTCGGGCACCTCGTCACGCGTGACCAGCACCGGCCCAAACGGCGCCGTGCCCGGGAAGTTCTTGCCCGGGGTGAACTGGTGGGTGTGCTTCTGCCAGTCACGCACGCTCACGTCGTTGAAGCAGGCATAGCCGGCGATGTGCTCGAACGCGTTGTCCTTGGTGATGTGGCGGCCACCCTTGCCGATCACGAAGGCCAGCTCGCCCTCCCAGTCAAAACGCTCGGAGAACACCGGGCGCAGCACCTCGTCGCCATGCGCGGCCAGGGAATCGTTGAAACGCAGGAACAGCGAGGGGTAATCGCTGTCGGCGCGTTTGGTCTCGGCCACGTGGGACTTGTAGTTCAGGCCCACGCAGATGAGCTTGCCGGGGTTGGGCACCACGGGCAGCAGCGCGACCTGGGTCGCTGCCAGCGGCTCGTTGTGCGCGGCGTCCGCACCAAGCGCCTGCAGCGCGTTGGCCTGCAACACGGCACGCAGATCGGGGTATTGCTGCAAGAAGGTCTCGGACACCGGACGGTATCCGCCCGATGGCTCCTCGATCCCATAGGTGGCGATACCCGCCACTTTGAAACTGGCAATGCGCATGACTCGTTCTCCTCGGTACACGCCACAACGGGGCGCTTCATGAACTGGCGGCAGTCTAGAAACCGCCGGGCCATATGCATAGAATCCGATCAGAGATTTCAGACATGCCTAGATTGGCATGTCACTCGAGACAACCCATGAACCCCAACGATTTCCGACTGTTTCTGGAAGTGGCCGAGCTGGGCAGCTTCACCAAAGCCGCCGTGCAGCGTCACACGGTGCAGTCGCACATCAGTCGTCAGATGAGCGAGCTGGAGCGGCAATGTGGCGGGGCACTGTTTCGTCGCACCGGTCGGGGTGTGGTGCTGACGGATCTGGGGCAGCACGTTGCGGGACGCATCCGGGGCTGGTTGCGCGACACCGATCAGATGCTGGCCGACATCCGGGTGGACGCCGACCTCCCCATGGGCGAGGTTCGACTGGGCATACTGCCTTCTGCAGCCCACCCGCTGATCACCCACCTCTATCTCCGCTTGCGGGCGGAATACCCCAAAATCCAGCTCAACGTTCGCGAAGGCCAAGGCGGTGAACTGGACGCGTTGCTCGACACCGGTAGCGTCGACATGGCGATCCTGTTTCGCTACCAGAAGCCCTCCAGTCAGGACGAACACCTGCTGGCCACCGCCGGTACCTTCCTGGTGTCGCGCCCGGGCGATCCGCTGACCCGCGCAGAGAGCATCGACTTCGGGCGGCTGGAAGGCCTGCGGCTGGTGCTACCTCGTCGTCCCGCCCACTGGCGCGCCGTGCTGGACGAAACCGCCCGCAGCAAGGGCTTCGTGCTCCAGGCAGAGGTTGAGGCGGATTCGTTGAAAGTCCAAAAGCAGCTGGTGGCACACACCAGCGGGCTCTATTCGCTGCTGGGGTCTTTCTCGATCGCCGACGAACTGCGCGCCGGCCAGCTCCAGGTATCCCGGGTCGTCGCGCCAGATCTTAAACGCCACGTGACGCTGGCTCTGCCCAAGCAGGGAAAACTCACTGCGGCAAGTCGCATCGTGTCTCGCCTCATCCGGGAAACTGTCGCAGAGTGGGGACACCGGCTCAGCGCACCCGGAGCTTGATCTGATTGCTCGTGTAACGCAAGCCACTGTAGCCCTCCACACCCATGCACACCCAGACTTGAACAGGTGTCTCGTTTGTGAGCTGCCGACACAGATCTTCGGCAAAAACAAAAACGCCCACTACAAGTGGGCGTTTACTGCAGGCCTAAGCCTTGAAGGTGTTGGTTGCGGAGGCAAGATTTGAACTTGCGACCTGGGTTATGAGCCAGTGGAAATGGCTGTGTATACCCTGCGATGCCGACCGGCCACTGTCGATCGCAATCGGCGCCAACACTTGGAATCCGCAAGAATCCTTTCCATATCAATAACTTACCGATTTCCACCTACCAAACCCACATGACACCGCCCAGCGACAACGTGTGCCAACCAAGAACACCTGTCATCTTGGTGAGCCAAAAGGCATCGCGTAGTTGCGCCCGAATTGACTGCACAGATTACGACCTTTGGGCGATTCAGCAGGTCCAATTTACCACTTCGATATCCAATACGACTTTATCGTCGCAGCTGTCAGATAGCCTGTACAACTACTCACCAGTCCACATAGGCCGACCAAGCTGGGGCCGCTACAGGCCGCCAGCAGCGAGGGAGCGCTCGCCGACAGCAATCTGGGCTGTCTTCTCACAGACTCCTCCAACTCATCCCTCCTTACTTTGTAGTACTGCATCCACTACCAGGTTTGCAGGGTGTTCCAGTCGGCGCTTTGTCGCGCGCCTTTGCGTCACGCACTACCGCTTCGGCGCGCCTGCGCGACTCCGCCATCTCCCGCTGTGCTCTCGCCTCATCAGCAGCGGCTTGTGACTGGCGACGGGCATTCACCGTATCCGAACTCTCCTCCTTGGTGAGCACAGCACCGGAGGGTGACTGCTCCATTTTCTCGGGTCGCTTAGCAGGCATTGTCGGCGGCTTTGTTGCTGCATCGTTGTAAGTCCAGGCTACTTTATTAACAGGCCAGCCATTTTCCTGATATTGACGGATATCCCGGCTCAATCGGTCATTCGCGTGAGCCTCGGTGGCAAAAGCTGGATTTGTCGCGAAATCACAGTAGATTCCCTTGTTATAACTTTTAGCGCGAGCGTAGTTTGGCTCGCGCTCGTTGAGATAACTATCAAACTGTTGCTTCATCTCATTTCTCTGCAGTGCTGTCTCTTTGGGTACGCGGAATACCTCTGTGCGATAAATTGTGGTCGGGACCTCTCTTTCAATCGTTGCTTTACAAAAGCCGTAGTAAACATCCTCTTGCGCATATCCAGAGATCTGGAATGATGACAAGAAAATCAAAATGGCGGCAATTTTCATCACAGTATCTTTCGAATTAATGGGTTGAAGTCAAACAATACAGTGCACCCTCGGTGAGCGGTTCAAGTAAGGTGCCTCTTTGTACGCTCAGCCAAGCCATCAGCAGCATAGGCCATTCCAGCCAGGAATGTATACCGGCGGTGACCGCATAAAGGTTTCTGGCGCCTCGGAAATCCACCGCGTAGTAGGCGATGAGGAGTGCCTCTGCCATCCAACTCGCAAAGCTAGCCCAGTGCTGCAACACCGGCCGCCTGAAGCCCCCTTGAAAACCTGAGCCAGCCGGAAGTAGAGAATCCCCCTGTCAGGAGTCTCTACATGAAGAAGTCCCGATTCAGTGAAAGCCAGATAGTCGGCATCCTCAAGGAGGTCGAACTCGGCGCCAAGGTCAACGAGACGTGCAGGAAGCACGGCATCAGCGAGCCGACGTACTACAAGTGGAAGAGCCAGTTTTCGGGCATGACCGTGCCGCATCTGGCGCAGCTGCGCGAGCTGCAGGAGGAGAACGCCAAGCTCAAGCGCCTGTACGCGGACCTGGCGCTGATGCACCACGCGTTGAAGGATGTCGTTGAGCGAAAGCTCTGACCCCGGAGCGTCGTGAGGTGGTGGTGCAGGCGCTCATGGACGAGCATGGCATGAGCCAGCGCCGTGCCTGCCGCGCCAGCGGAATTGCCCGCTCCACGCTGCGCTACCGACACGTCGAGCGCGACGACTCCGGGGTAATCACCTTCATCCAGGCCTACATGGCGCTGAACCCTCGCCACGGCTTTGACCTGCTGTACGACAGCGCGCGCCACCAACAGGCGCCCTGGGGCAAGACGGTGCTGCGGCGCGTGTACAGCGAGCTGCGACTGAACCTGCCCAGGCGGGGCAAGAAACGGCTGCCGGCGCGTATCCGCCAGCCGCTGCACGCCGCTGGCCAGCCCAACCTGAGCTGGAGTTGCGACTTCATGGCCGATGCGCTGTGGTCAGGCCGGCGCTTTCGCACCTTCAACGTCATCGACGAGTTCAACCGCGAGGCACTGCGCATCGAGGTCGACACCAGCCTGCCGGCTGCGCGGGTCATACGCGCGCTCAACGAGCTGGTGGAGGTCCGGGGTGCGCCGCTGTCCATTCGCCTGGACAACGGCCCGGAGTTCATCGCAACGGCGCTGGCCCAGTGGGCGCAGTCCAAGGGCATTGCCCTCAACCACATCCAGCCTGGCAAACCCACGCAGAACGCCTATGTCGAACGGTTCAACAAGACCTACCGCACCGAGGTGCTGGACTGCTACGTCTTTGACAGCCTGCAGCAAGTGCGCAACATGACCGCTGACTGGCTACACCGCTACAACCACCACCGGCCACACGAAGCGCTTGGGCGCATCCCGCCCGTCGAGTACCGTGTGAAACAATTCCCCAACCTCTTCTTCTGATTGGCACAGGAATTCGAGGGGGCTTCACCTGCTCAGCGACCGAGCGGGCCATCAGCAAGTCGTCCTTCGCGCCCCGCAGACTCGTTCAGAAGTACTTCATGCACGAGAGCAATGTGGACGCCACCTGCCACGGGTATACCCGCCCTAGGAAGCCGGCGTCCATCGGCCCGAAGGTGCTGCAAGGCACGCCTTCAGAGTTCGCCTGCGGTGCATCAGCTCTTCCCGGCTTCACAGGGCGCGGGATTCGTTGTAATCGACATCAGCGTGACTTAGTAGGAGCTCGATGGTGGAGGCTGTCACAAAACGGGCGTTGGCGCGTGATCGTGTTCATGTGAGGCCTTTCACTTCTGCCACGATGCTGGCGGCATCCACGTTGAAGAACTTCCGCAGGGCCGCGCGCGTGTCACTGCGCCCAAACCCGTCGGTGCCCAGCGTTCGGTAGCTGCGCCCCGCCGGGATGCACACACGGCACGATTCGGGGACGGCACGCACGTAGTCGGTGGCAGCGATCACTGGCCCCTCGGTACCGGCCAGCAGACGGCGCAGGTAGCCCGCGCCGTCGGACTGCGCGTCGCGCGCCAACTCGCTCCAGCTGGTGACGCTGATCACGTCCACACACCAGCCTTCGGCGGCCAGCTGTTCGGCGGCTTTCACCACCTCGGTGAGGATGGCGCCCGAGCCCAGCAGCGTGGCGCGTGTGCCCCCGGTAGGGCCGTAGCTGGCGAAGCGGTAAGCGCCACGCAGCACGCCTTCGGCCGCCCCTTCGGGCAGATCGGGCTGCGCGTAGTTCTCGTTCATCAGCGTGACGTAATAGAACACGTCCTGCTGCTCCACCAGCATCTCGCGCATGCCGGCGTCCAGGATAACCGCGAGCTCGCCCGCGAAGGCCGGGTCGTAGGCCTTGCAGTTGGGGATGGTGGCCGCCACCAGGTGGCTGCTGCCGTCCTGGTGCTGCAGGCCCTCGCCGCCCAGCGTGGTGCGGCCCGAGGTGGCGCCCAGCAGGAAGCCGCGCGCACGCTGGTCGGCAGCCGCCCAGATGGCGTCGCCCACGCGCTGGAAGCCGAACATCGAGTAGTAGATGTAGAACGGCAGCATGGCCAGGCCGTGCACGCTGTAGCTGGTGG
>VFQP010002359.1_pt1 | contig 21312 bp, 15 predicted proteins | sample 3512351 | NCBI WGS metagenome assembly VFQP01 (sample SAMN10412372, study PRJNA504923) | tailings metagenome | isolation source: Relicate 1 Philex TSF1 revegetated site | place: Philippines: Tuba, Benguet | collected 2017-08-29
GTAATAGCAATAGGCCGTGTAGGCCAGAATGATCGGCAGCATCACCCCCGCCCCGACCAGCAGAAGCGAGAGAGATTCCGGCGCGGCGGCCGCCTGTTCCATCGTCACGGCAAACGGCACAATCCACGGCCACAGGCTGACGCCCAACCCCAGATAGCCCAGCGCGAAAAGACCCATGCTGCACAAAAACGGCGCATATTCATCGCCCCGGCGCAGGCTCACACCCAGCCATACAAAAAGGGCCAAGGTCAGCAAGGGAATCGGCAGCAGCCAGAAAAACACCTGCGGATCAAACCAGCGCGCGCCGATGGCCGTATCTAGAAACGGCACCCACAAACTGACCAGACCCATGAACAGCGCCACGAAGAGCGCCATGTACTGCGCCGTTTTACGGGCCCAGATTTGCGTCTCGCCCTCGGTTTTCATGACCAGCCACGTCGCGCCCAGCAACACATAGCCCGCGACGACGCCCAGGCCTGTCATCATGCTGAAAGCGGTCAGCCAGTCAAACGCGCCGCCGGCAAAGCCGCGGCCTTCGACCTCGATCCCCTGTACCAGCCCGCCCAGAATAATCCCCTGCATGAAAGCCGCGCCGAGAGAGCCGAAATGAAACAGCACATCCCAAAGACGTTTCGATTTATTCGCCTTGAAGCGGAATTCGAACGCAACGCCGCGAAAAATCAAACACAGCAGCATCGCAATGACCGGGATATAAAGCGCAGGCATCACGATGGAGTATGCCAGCGGAAAGGCCGCAAACAATCCGCCGCCGCCTAAAACCAGCCATGTTTCGTTTCCATCCCAAAACGGCGCGATCGAATTGATGGCGCGGTTGCGGCAGGTATCGGTCGGCGCGAGGGGAAACAGAATGCCGATGCCCAGATCAAACCCATCCAGCAGCACATACAGAAAAATGGCCGTCGCAATCAAACCGCCCCAGATCAGGGGCAAATTCATATAGGCGTCGAAGGAAAACATGTGATTACCCCTCTTGCGATTGTTCTTTGATAAACGGCGTGCTTTCACGGCCCGGCATTTCGGGCGCCGTATCCATCGGCTGCGGCCCCTTGCCGATCAGGCGCAGAATGTAATAGCTGCCCGCACCGAAAATAAAGAAATACACCACGACAAACGCCGCCAGCGATATGGCGACATGCGCCCCCACCACAGGCGATACGGATTCAGATGTGCGCAAAAGGCCATAGACCGTATACGGCTGGCGACCGACTTCGGTCACGAACCAACCGGCCAGCACCGCCACAAATCCGGACGGCGTCAGCGCCATGCACCACAGCTGGAACCAGCGCGTATCGAACAGCCGCTTGCGGAAATGAAGGCACGCGGCCACAACGCCCGTCAAGAACATCGCGAGACCCACCGCCACCATGATGCGGAAAGCCCAGAATACCACAGGCACATACGGGCGGTCTTCTTTGGGCCATTCTTTAAGGCCTTTAATTTCTCCGTTCCTGTCATGGGTTAAAATCAAACTGGCCAGCTTGGGGATGCCGATGGCGTGTTTCGTCTCTTCCGCTTCCATATCGGGCAGGCCGAAAAGCAGCAGGGGCGCGCCCTTTTCCGTTTCCCAAGCCCCTTCCATCGCGGCGACTTTCGCGGGCTGGTGCTTGAATGTATTCAAACCGTGCAGATCGCCGATGAATATTTGCACGGGCGCAACGAATACCGCCATCAGCATCGCCATGGCGAACATGATCCGCGCCTGCGCCACATGCACGCGCCGCCACAAATACCACGCGCCGACCCCGCCAATCACAAAGGCCGTCGTCAGATACGCCGCCACCACCATATGCGCAAGACGATAAGGGAAAGACGGGTTAAAGATAATGTCGATCCAGTTCACGGGATAGAAAATGCCATCGCGTATTTCATGCCCCGTGGGTGTTTGCATCCAGCTGTTGGCCGACAAAATCCAGAAACTGGAAATCAGCGTCCCCACCGCGACAATAACGGTTGCGGCAAAATGCATGCGCGGACTCACGCGTCCCCAGCCAAAAAGCATGATGCCAAGGAAGGACGATTCAAGAAAAAACGCCGTGAGGACTTCGTAGCCCAGAAGCGGGCCGATGATGTTACCAACCTTGTCCGAAAATACAGACCAGTTCGTGCCGAATTGGTACGACAGCACCACGCCGGACACGACCCCCATACCGAACGTGACGGCAAATATTTTCACCCACAGCTTATATATGTCGCGGTAAAGCGTATTGCCCGTGCGCAGCCAGCGCCATTCGACGACCGCCAGAAAACTGGCAAGCCCGATAGTGAATGCCGGAAAGATGATATGAAACGACACCGTAAAGGCGAATTGCATGCGGGCAAGCAAAACGGGATCGAGATCGAGAAAAGACATGTGCGGCCTCCTTACGCGGGCGAGTCCATGCTTGCCCCAAATATAGGCCGCGATATCGCGGAAGTGAAGCCCTTTAAATCCGAAAAAATAACGGCACGACCGCGCTGTTCTTGCATTCGCAACGCCCCGCTTCTACACTTTGGTTAATTGAACGGAGGTTACTTGCATGTCTCAGCCTGCGCTGGTTTCATTTCATGGCCTTGGCTGTGCGCGGTTCGATCCGCCCTCCGGCGTTCAACCGCGCGGCGCCGTGGTTGCCGTGCATGGCCTGACGCGCCAGAAGCGCGATTTTGATTATATCGGGCGTGCGCTGGCGGCCGAAGGCTGGCAGGTCTATGCGCTCGACACCCCCGGGCGCGGCGAGAGCATGCGCCTGCCGCCCGAAGAATATCACCTGGACAAATACGCCGAGATTTTTGCGGCCGCGCTGCGCGCCAGCTTTGATGCCCCCGTGCATTGGCTGGGCACATCCATGGGCGGCCTCATCGCCCTCACGATGGCGGCGCGGGGTGATAGCGATTTGTTCAAAACCGTGACACTGATTGACATCACCCATAAACCAAATCCCGCTGCCTGTACGCGCATTGCCGATTACGTGGTTGAAAACCTGCCCGTGCTGCCGTCGGTCGAGGCTTATCTGGACGTGCTGAAAGTCAACCTGCCCCTTGGCAATGTCAGCGATGATGTGTGGCGGCATTATGCGGAGCATCAGCTGCGCAAAACAGACGGCGGGTATATTTTCCACTTCGATCCCAAAATGGCGCGGCTGGCGGCCCCCCTGCTGCGCGCAGGGATTGACATTACCGACGGCGTCCGGAAATTGACCTGCCCCCTCGCCCTTGTTGCGGGCGGAAAATCCGACCTGTGCACGGCGGAGGAAATTGCGGATTTGCAGGCGCTGCGCCCCGACCTGCAATTGCACATCTGTCCCGATGCAGGGCATGTGCCCGCCTTGGCGGACAAACCCACGCAAAAGTTCATAGCCGATTTCATGGCCCGAAACGCCGCATAAGAAAAACCGCCGTCCTTGCGGTACGGCGGTTTTCTGTGTTTCGCCGAGCGGTCAGGCGCGGCGTTTTTTAGACGCGCTACCGGCGGGTCGGCTGCGGGGGCGATCGGCCGATGCGCCTTTGCCACCTGCGGATTTACGGGCGAATTTCTTGCCAGCACGTGCCGGACGATCGCCACCAAAGTCGCGTTTTTCATCCGCGAACTTCTTGCCGGCGCGGAAGGGCTTGTCACCGCCCTTGCCGAAAGATTTGCGGCCTTCACCACCTTCGCGGTTGTCGAATTTACGCCCTTCGTCGCCATCACGGTCAAAACGTGCAGGTTTTGCACGGCGTTCGTAACGTTCGGCACCCTCGCTACGTTCGCGGCGTTCGAAACGCTCGCCGCTGCGTGCGGGACGATCGGAACGGTCGGAACGGAAACCACCACGGCCGCCGCGGCTGTCTTCGTCACGGCGCGGGCGGCGTTCAAAGGCGCCATCACGGTCGCCGCTGCGGGGGCGGCGTTCATCACGATCAAAACGGTCGCCACGGGCGAAATCGTCACGATCTTCGCTGCGGGATTTAAAACCGCCTTTTTTAAAGCCGCCCTTTTTAAAGCCGTCTTTCTTGAAGCCATCGCGACCTTCGTAATCGCGCTTGAAGTCACCTTCTTCGCGGCCGCGTTTGAATGCCGGCTTGCGGTCGTCGTCTTTTTTAAATCGCGGCTTGGCAAAACCGTCGCTATAGGCTTCTTTGCGGCCTGCGCCGAAAGATTTTTTACCTGCGGGTTTTTTACGCTTCATCAGATTTTCGTCAGCGCGGTCCGAATTCTTGATCGATTTGTCGGACGGGTTCATCAGGTGATAGATTGCCTTCCACTTCGCGCCGTCTTCGGGCGCGACGAAAACAACGGCTTCGCCTTTTTTGCCTGCGCGCGCGGTGCGGCCGATGCGGTGAATGTAGTCTTCGGCCACTTGCGGCAGATCATAGTTGATAACGTGTTCGATATGCGGGATATCAAGACCGCGCGCCGCCACGTCGGTTGCGACCAGAATGCGGTATTCCTTGTCGCGGAAATCGGCAATCACGCGGTCGCGCTTGCTTTGTTTCAGGTCGCCGTGGATCGCTTCGGCTTTGTGGCCGTCGCGCTGCAGCTTGGTCGCCATACGGTCGGCGCCATGCTTGGTTTTGACGAACACGATCACCGAGCCTTCGCGGCGGTTCAGATGTTCGACCAGCGCTTTGTATTTCTCGGCCGTATTCAGCTTGACCAGTTCCTGCTTGATGTTCTCGATCGGGCTATGCACATCGCCGACCGCGATGCGTTCGGGCATGTGCAGATATTTCTTGGCGATTTCGATGATGTACGGCGGCAGCGTGGCGGAGAACAGCAGCGTCTGACGCTCCTTCGGCATATGCTTGAGGATGCGGTCGATCTGCACGCCGAAGCCCATGTCGAGCATACGGTCGGTTTCGTCCAGCACCAGGAAACCTGCATCGCGCAGGTTCAGACTGCGGCGCTCCAGATGGTCATTGATGCGGCCGGGCGTGCCCACGACAAGGCGCGGACGGCCTTTCAGCTGGTTCAGCTGGCGGTACATGGAATCGCCGCCGATCAGCAGCGCGGTTTTGATGCCGCTGCCATGGCCGAGCATTTCCTGCAGGGATTTCAAAACCTGCGTCGCCAGCTCGCGCGTCGGCGTCATGACCAGCGCGGTGGTTTTGTCGGTGGTGAGCAGGCGCTCGATCAGCGGAATGCCGAAAGCACCCGTTTTACCCGTACCCGTCTGGGCGGAGCCGAGAATGTCGCGCCCTTTGAGCGCCACGGGGATAGCCTTTGCCTGGATCGGAGTAGGCGTAGTGAATTGCATGCGCGCGAGCGAATTCGCGAGCTGCTGGGACAGACCCAGCGTGGAGAAGTCTTTCATTTTCAAGTTTCCTGATGTGCGGCATTACCGCTGTATATGCGGCAAAAAACCATGCCGCCTGCTGCGGCCTTATGCCGCTCTTTTTACGGCCATTGTGCCGTTGCCATTTCCGGCATCATCAGGGAAACCCGCGGTGCTGGAAAAACAGACCCCCGCTCGCCCAGCGGGCTGGCAGGGGTCTGTATGTAGTCCGTGCCTGATTTGGCGCGGGCGGTACGTTTGTTACGCAGCGCCAGCCAGTTTCAGGTCAGCAGCGGCGGTTTTGCCACGCTCGGTCGCGAGTTCGTAAGAAACGCGCTGACCTTCGTTCAGGGTGTCAAGACCTGCGCGCTGAACTGCGGAGATGTGTACAAACACATCGCTGCCGCCTTGTTCGGGCTGGATGAAACCAAAACCTTTGGTGGGGTTGAACCATTTAACGATACCGGTTGCCATGTAGAACTTCCTTTTTTGCAGCCGTTGAAGCCATGTCACCGTGACAGGGCCAAGAGAGTTTTGTATTCGTCTTGCGACGTCTCGAAACTCTTTCAACGCTGCGGCATTTATTCCAAAAAGGAAAATTTACCGCTTCATATCGTTCAACACGATACGGTCTTCCAATGATAGTGCCGGAAGACTCGCACAGGCAGAGTACGCACGAAACTCGAAACACTTTAAACCACACCCCCATAAAAAAAACAAGGGAATTATGAATATTTACGCAAAATAGCCGAGACGGTTGATGATGAAAATCAGGGTCTTGGACGCCGGCCACCCGCTGCATGGCGGGAAAGAGGACGGGCAACAGGCGCGCCACCAATCGGCGTATGGAAAATTGCCACGTCGCTGATTTCATGGGGTTTTTGGTTCATATCGGCTGATTGCAATCCCGCCGCGCCCATTTCATCTATATAGGCCTGCGGCAAGGCGGCGGCACCTTTTTCGGGCTTGCGGTTCAAAAGCAAAACGGCCGACGCCTTCACGGCACCGCTGTCCACATCGACGTAATCAAGGGCAAGACGCAGAATCGCCCCATCGCCCACTTCGCCATAATGACGGAAGGCGACGCGGCAGTTTTTCACGTCCATCTTTTCATGCAGGTCGTTGATGGCGCGGATGCGGGGCCGGATATCCAGCGTACCGCCCGCGCGTTTGTCCTGCAGATCTTTGAAATCCTGCGGGCTTACCTGCCCCTTGAACACATGGTTCTGCTTTTCGTTGCAGAATTCATAGCCCATCTGCACATACGACGAATTGCCCGTCAGGACGGCCACGGCGTAATCGCGCACAGATACCTCGGCCACATGACGGTCGGGCGCGGCGGCGCGGTTGAAGGCCTTGCGCGCCGATGCGGCAATCGTGTTTTCGGTATCGTGGTTGTCGGGCGATCCGGCACCGCCGAATTTTGCCATCGCATTCACACGCGGCACTTCGTGTTTGGGCAGCCAGTCGTCGCGGAAATTCCACCAATGGGTGCCGAGCATTCCCAGGTCAAACGCGGGGCGGGTTTTGCCGTTTGCTTCGGTAATGGTGGCCTTGCGCATCTCTTCGACTTTTTGCGTATCGGTCGTCAGCGTTTCGGCCAAGAACACCACATCGGGCTTCTGGCTGCGGGCGTGGGTAATCAGCGCCTGCCAGCAATCGGGCGGAATCAGGTAGGCGGCATCACAGCGGAAATCGGTGAAGCCCGCCTTGATCGACCAGTCGATCACCTTTTTGAAATACCCCTGTTCGTTTTGATCGCCGAAAATAAAAAAACGTTTCGCTTCGGGCGATGCGTAGTTGATATGCGCGACATCCGACCACGGGTCTTCGGCGGGGCCGCCGATTTGCAGCGTGAAATCGTCATTGCGCTTAAACTTGAAAAGATACGTCTGATCGCCTTGCGCCGCCGGCCATTTGATGCCGATGAGCGATCCATCTGCCCCCTGCAGCGGCGTGACATCGCCGCGCGCCGTGCGCCTGATATCGGCAATCGCCGCATCTTCGGCAGCGACCAGCGGATGATCCGCCGCCACGTGGTTGCACACCAGATCGGCATAAAGGCGGATGCCTTTTTCTTTTGCTTTACGGGCGAAGTGCTGCAGGTGTTTGATATCCTCGTCATCGCCTTTACCGGCCGAGAATTCATCACCCAGACGGAAATGATCGCGCTGCGCGTAATAACTGCCGCTGCGCATTTGCCCGTGCGAGATTTTTTCGACCGCCGTCGGCTGCCCCAGAGGGCTGAACCAGATGGCGTTGAATTTCTGATCTGCCACGTGATCGAGCAGCCACGATGCGCCGCCGGCCGCGTCTTTGCCCGACCAGTCGTTGATGGCGCCTGCCATGCGCGGCGGCACGTAATAAATGCGGTGTCCGGGCAAGTGATCATCCTTTAAATGGCAATACCCATGATAGTACCAAAAACAATGCCCGGAACAAGCCATTCCCGCGCACCGTTGACCACTTTGTTCCTTTGACGTGCAACACATTCATGCCTATAAGATTCTAAGGCGGGAGCACACGCAAATGGTGCAACGCACAACCAAAAACCTAGAGGGAAAAACAGATGTCGGGACGTAATGACTGGTGGCGCGGGGCTGTGGTGTATCAGGTTTATCCGCGCAGTTTTAACGACAGCAACGCCGATGGTATCGGCGATATCAAGGGCATCACGGCGAAGCTGGATTACATCGCATCGCTGGGCGTGGATGCCGTGTGGCTGTCGCCGTTCTTTACCTCTCCCATGGTCGATTTCGGGTATGACGTGTCGGATTACAAAAACGTCGATCCCATGTTTGGCACGCTGGACGATTTCGACGAAATGCTGGCCGAGATGCACCAGCGCGGGCTGAAGCTGATCATCGACGTGGTTCTCAGCCATACATCCGACAAGCATCCGTGGTTCGTCGAAAGCCGCAAGAGCCGCGACAACGAAAAATCCGAATGGTATGTCTGGGCAGACCCCAAACCCGACGGCACGCCGCCCAACAACTGGATGTCCGTCTTCGGCGGATCGTCGTGGCAATACGACACCAAGCGCGGCCAGTATTATTACCATCAGTTCCTGAAAGAACAGCCCGACCTGAACGTGCGCAATACCGTGGTGCAGGATGCGCTGCTGGATGTGTGCCGTTTCTGGCTGGACCGCGGCGTCGACGGCTTCCGCCTGGATGCGCTCAACCACTGCATCCACGATGCGGAGCTGCGCGACAACCCGCCGCTCGAAGGCTTCGACCGCAACCAGTCCAGCGGCCGCCAGACGCACCCCTATTACTGGCAGCGCCACCTGTATGACAAAACGCAGCCGGAGATGATCCCCTTTCTGAAACGCCTGCGCAAACTGACGGACGAATATTCAGGCCGCTTCATGGTTGCCGAAATCGGCGACGACTTCCAGATCAAGACCAGCGTGGCCTACACGAACGGCAGCGACAAATTGCACACCGCCTATAACTTCGCCCTGCTGGGCCCCGGTGTATACAACACCAAATCCCTGCGCGGCGCGGTCGAGGAATATCTGGCCGAAGGCGGCGACAGCTGGCCGTCATGGGCATTCGCCAACCACGACGTGGTGCGCGTGGCATCGCGCTGGGCGGTCAACAATAAACCCGATCCGGAACAGTCCAAGCTTCTGTCGGCCCTTGTCACCGTCCTGCGCGGCACGGCGTTTATTTATCAGGGCGAAGAGCTGGGACTGACCGAAGCAGACATTCCGTTCGAGCTGCTGCAAGACCCCTTCGGCATCTTCCTCTGGCCCGAAGACAAAGGCCGCGACGGTTGCCGCACGCCCTTCCCGTGGGACGGTCAAAAGGCGAACGCCGGTTTTTCGGACGCGGCGACCACATGGCTGCCCGTGCCGATCGAGCATCTGGCCAAAGCCGCCGCGCAGCAGGAAGCCGACGGCCACTCGCCCCTGCACTTCGTGCGCAATTTCCTGAAATGGCGCAAAACGCAGCCTGCGCTGATTACGGGCGATATCCGTTTCATCGACACGCCCGATGATACGCTCGGCTTCACGCGCAGCCTGGACGGCAGCGAACTCATCTGCTGCTTTAACCTGAGCCCCGAGCCCATGAGCATCGAGCTGCCCATGGACAGCCAGCCGATTGACGGCCACGGCATGAACGGTACGCTGGACGGCCGCAAGCTGCACCTGCCTGCCTTCGGCGGATACTTCGGCCGCGTGTAAGCGGCCCGCACAAACAAAAACCCCCGTCAGCGATGGCGGGGGTTTTTGTTATATATCGCTTCCCATCAATCCAGATACTTGAGCCCCTCCAGCCCCGGATAGGGGTGCGTAATCACGCGCACCGGAATGGGGGAGAGGTAGTCTTTGAATCTGCCTTTTTCAAGGAAGCTCTGCATAAAGCGCGATGTGGCGAAATAGCTGCCAAGCCGTGGCACAATGCCGCCCGCAATATAAATACCGCCGAACGCGCCATACGTCAGCGCCAGATTGCCCGCCGCAACGCCCAGGAAATGGCAAAACAGGTCAAGCGCCTCCACGCATACGGGGCAGGTGCGCGCCAGCGCCGCATCGGTAATTTCCGCCGGCGTTTTTTCGGGTAGCGTCACGCCGTCGATGCCGCAAAGGCCGTGATAGATATTCACGAGCCCCTTGCCCGAAATCACACGCTCGGCCGAGATATGATGGTATTTGGTTTGTTTCAGCCATTCGAACATGCGGAATTCACGTTCGGTCATGGCGGGCATGGTGACGTGTCCGCCTTCGGTGGTGATCGGCACGGCGTGGCCGTCGCGGTCAAACACAACGGCGCCCACGCCAAGGCCGGTGCCGGGGCCGATAATCCCCACGGGCGCGCCTTTCACAGGCGCACCGCCGCCGACCGTATAATAGTCGCCCTCTGTCAGGCGCGGAATGCCCAGCGCAAGCGCGGTGAAGTCATTGATGACATCCAGCTGCGCAAGGCCGATCGCATCGCGCGTGCCGTTGATGGAAAAACTCCAGTGGTGATTGGTCATCGAAACCTGATCGTCCCCGCTCAACGGGATCGCCACGGCGAATGCGCCCGTATCGGGCTTGTCCGCCTTGACGCGCGACAGGTATGTATTGGCGGCATCGGCCAGCGTGGGGAAATCCTCGCACGGCAAAACATCGATATGATGGATGCCTTCGTCATTGGCGATGGCAAAACGCGCGTTGGTGGCGCCGATATCTGCAATAAGGCGTGACATGTGCTGCACCCTTCCCTCCCGCTATCCGGTTAAATTTTCGCCAAAGCTTCGTCTAGATCTGCAATCAGGTCTTCAACGCTTTCAATACCGACCGACAAGCGGATAAGACCGTCGGAAATGCCCAGCGCCTCGCGCTGATCTTTTGGCACCGATGCGTGCGTCATGATAGCCGGATGCTCAATCAGGCTTTCGACGCCGCCCAGGCTCTCGGCCAGCGTGAAGACCTTGCAAGTCGACAGCATGCGGCGCGATGCTTCCAGATCGCCCTTCAGCACCGCCGTGATCATGCCGCCGAAGCCGCGCATCTGGCGCTTGGCCAGTTCATGCTGCGGGTGGCTGGGCAGGCCCGGGTACCATACTTTTTCCACCTTGGGATGGTTTTGCAGCCACTGGGCGATTTTCTCGGCCGATTTGTTATGACGCTCCATGCGTACATCCAGCGTTTTTACGCCGCGCAAGGCAAGGAAGCTGTCAAACGGGCCCAGAATGCCGCCCGTGGCGTTCTGGATAAACTTCATACGATCCGCCAGTTCGGCATTATCGCCCACAATGGCAACGCCGCCGATGATGTCGGAATGCCCGCCAATATATTTGGTCGCGCTATGCACCACGATATCGACGCCCATCGAAATGGGGCGCTGCGCCCACGGCGTGGCGAAGGTGTTATCGACCACCGTCAGCAGTTTATTCTCGCGCGCGATCTTGGCGACGGCGGCGATGTCCGTCAGCTTCAGCATCGGGTTGGTCGGCGTTTCGATCCAGACCATTTTGGTATTGGGCTTGATCGCGGTGCGGACGGCTTCGGCATCGGTCATGTCGATATAAGATACCGTCAGTCCGGCAGAATCCTTGCGCACGCGCTCGAACAAACGATAGCTGCCGCCATACAAATCGTCGGACGCAATCATATGCGAGCCCGCGGGCAGCACATCCAAGACCGCGCACATGGCCGCCAGGCCGGAGCCGAAGGCAAAGGCCGCGCTGCCGTCTTCCAGATCGGCCATGGCGCGTTCAAACGCATGGCGCGTCGGGTTGTGGCCGCGTGCATAGACGAAACCTTTATGTTCGCCCGGCGCAGTCTGCGCATAGGTCGACGTCGCATAAATCGGCACATTCACCGCGCCCGTCGTCGGGTCATGCATCTGCCCGCCATGGATGCAGCGGGTAGAGAAAGAACGGTTTTTGCGGGAAGAAGAAGCGGAAGACATCAGGCCACCTGACCTTTCAGGTAAAAATGGTTGAGCATATCGACATTGGTGACGACCCCGATGAAACGGTCTTCATCCACCACCATCAGCGACCCGCCCTGCTGCAGCAGCGGCGCGGCGGCTTCGATCGGGGTTTCTTTGGGCAGCACGGGCGCGGCTTCGCGCATCACATCGCCCACGTTGCCGGACAGTACTGCGGCGCCCTTGCCCTCCAGCGTCATGCGGCGCAGCAGGCTTTTCTCGTCCACGACGCCCAGCAGACGGCGGCCGGCATCATCCAGCACGGGCAGCTGCGACACATCGGCAAAACGCATGCGCTTGTACGCGGTTTTAATCGTATCGGTCGTGCGCACAAAAACAGTATCGCCCATGTCATGGCGGCGCATGACCAGATCCTCGATCGTGCCGGTCGGCTTGCGCGGGGTGAATCCCTGCTCGCTCAACCAGAAATCGCTGAAGGTTTTCGACAGGTACTTGTCGCCGCGGTCGCAAATGAGCGTGACCACGCGTTTCGGCTCTTTCTGCTCGCGGCAGTATTTAATGGCGGCGGCGGCCAGCGTGCCCGACGACGGGCCTGCCAGAATGCCTTCTTTCAAAAGCAGATCGCGCGCGGTGGCAAGGCTTTCCTGATCGGAAATCGCATAGGCTTTTTTGACCAGGTCCATGTCCAGAATATCGGGAATGAAATCTTCGCCGATGCCTTCGACCAGCCACGAGCCGGGTTCGATCTTTTTGCCTTCGTTCACCAGCGGGGCAAGGATGGAGCCAACCGGATCGGCCAGAACCATTTCCGTCTTCGCGCTGTGTTTTTGCATGTATTTGCCAATGCCCGTCAGCGTCCCGCCGGAGCCGACGCCGCAGATGATGGCATCCACATCGCCCTCCATCTGCGTCAGGATTTCAGGCGCGGTGTATTCGAAATGCGCCGCCACGTTGGCGGGGTTCGAGAACTGATTGACGTAGAAACCGCCGGTTTCTTCGGCGATGCGCGCTGCCACGTCCTGATAATATTCAGGATGGCCGCGTACGACATCGCTGCGCGTGACGCGCACATCGGCACCCATGGCTTTGCAGTGGAAAATCTTTTCGCGCGACATTTTATCGGGCACGACCAGAATGACCTTGTACCCCTTGAGCGCACCGATGAGCGTCAGGCCAAGGCCGGTATTGCCTGCCGTCGCTTCGATAATCGTGCCGCCGGGTTTCAGCTTGCCTTCTTTTTCGGCAACGTCGATCATCTGGCGCGCGATGCGGTCTTTGATCGACCCGCCGGGGTTTTGCGATTCCAGCTTGACGAACAAACGGCAGGGGCCTGTGTCGATACGTGTGATTTCGACAAGCGGCGTATTGCCGATAAGCTGCAAAATGGCGGGCGGCTGGTTGGTCATGACAGTTCTCTTGATGTTGGAATTTTGCTGATTTTAGAAAGATTTATGCCCAAAGTAAACCTTTTCACAGGCGCGCCGAGTTCCTTGCAAGATTGCGCGTGACTCGTTCCTTCAAACTAGCTAAAACCTTGAACATGAAGCAGGAACAAGCCACACCCCATGCCGCCGCCACCGCAAACGACCTGTGGACACATTTGCGCAGCGCAGCAAATGCGTTGAAAGCAGAAGACAGCACCTTCGCCTGCTGGCTGGATGATACGATTCTGAATGCCGCGAATGTCTGCGACGCCATGGCGCGTTTGCTGGGGCAAAAACTGCAAACGCCGCACTTTCCCGCCGCCGTGTTCCGCGATGCCTACGCAAGCCTTTGCATCCGCGATGCCGACCTGCCGCGCAAGATTGCGCACGACCTGCAAACCGTGCTGGATAATGACCCCGCCGCGCATGACGCGCTGCGGCCGTTTTTATTCTTCAAAGGTTTTCATGCCCTGCAATGCCACCGTTTGGCGCATGACCTGTGGCACCATGGCCGCCAGCCGCTGGCGCTGTTTGTACAAAACCGTGTGTCGGATTTATTCGGCGTCGACATTCACCCCGCCGCGCGCATTGGCAGCGGCATCATGTTTGATCACGCAACGGGTATTGTGATCGGCGAGACCGCCGTTGTCGAAGACGAAGTGTTGTTCTGGCACGGTGTCACGCTGGGCGGGCGCGCCTTCGCCCCCGAAGACCGCCACCCGAAGGTGCGCAAGGGCGCGCAAATCGGCGCTGGCGCAACCATTTTGGGCAATATCGAGATTGGCGCAGGCGCCAAAATCGCCGCAGGCAGCATTGTGGTAAAATCCGTTCCTGCCGGCGCGACAGCCGCCGGCACGCCCGCCAAGATTATCTGATCATCTGACGTGATATGCGCGCGGCAATTTCCTGCAATTGACGCAGGTGGATGGCGTTGTGTTCAGCCAGCAGCCAGTGCCATTGGCGCAGCGTAAAATCGCCGAACCAAGGATGGGCGTAAGCGGTTTTCGCATCCCGCTTGTCCGCGGGAACCGCCGTTTCAATTTGGGGGATCAGGGCAATGGCAAAATTTTTGTAATTATCCAGCACCATTTGCGCAGGCAATCGCCCCTCCGGCTTCACGCGGGCGGTTTCAACGCGGCCGGGCGGCATCTGTTCGTTCGACAGGCGAATAATAATATCCCTTATGCCCATGCCGACGATCATCACATGCTCCAGCGTCATCGCGGCCGACCAATAGCGGGAGCTGTCTTCAATCCCGCGCAGGCGCGGCACCAGCACGCGGGTTTGCAGCTGGCCGTTGTCCATTTGCTCGGCGATGCGCAAAATATCATGGGTGGTATCGTGAAAACGCGTGGTTTCTGTTTGCCAATCGGCTTTGGCCGCAACGCGCGGCCCCAGATAATAACGCATATAGATCATGGCCGGCCACGACAGCCCAGCCCCCGGGCGCCCCAGCTTCGCTTCGATCTGGGCGTCCGTTCGTTCTTCGGTTCGCATATTTTCTATGTCTTTCTTGTTTTTATTCTTGCACCGGTTGCACAGGCTCGTGCGTAGATGCCGCCTCGGGCGCATCCCACGCACCACCGATTGCGCGTATCAAACGCACTGTTTCGCGCAAACGTTCCCCCTGAAACTGGATGCCGCTGCGCTGCGCTTCCAGTGCGCCGCGCCGGGCGGTGATCGCTTCCAGATATCCTACATCTCCGTTTTCGTAGCGCATTTCAGCCAGGTACGATGCGCGGTTCGCGGCCTTTTCGGCAATCTCTTGCGCATAGGCTTGTTGCGACAGGGTTTTCAGGCGCGACAGGCTGTCTTCCACATCGCGGAAAGCGCCCAGCACCGTCAGGCGGTAATCGGCAACCGATTCCTCGTAGACCGCTTTTTGACGTTCAAGCGCCTTGGTATTCGCCCCGCCCGAAAAAATGGGCAGCGTCACCATGGGGCCGATCGCCCACGTGCGGCTGGACCAGTTGAACAGGTTCGACATGACATCGGATTCATACCCGCCATTCCCCGTCAATGAAATACTGGGGAAGAAGGCCGCGCGCGCCACGCCGATACGGGCGTTTTCAGCGGCCAGCGTATATTGCGCGGCGCTGATATCAGGGCGGCGCTCCAGCAGGCGCGAGGGCATACCGGCCGGAATAACGGGCACGCGGGCCGTTAAATCCGCAGGTGCCAGCGTGAATTCGGACGGCGCCTTGCCCAGCAAGAGCGCGAGGGCGTGTTCCGCCTCTTTGCGCTGCTGCATGACGGCCTGGTATTGAATACGGGTGTTTTCAAGATCCACCGTTGCCTCGGCGATATCCAGTTCGGTAATCGTCCCGATTTCAAGGCGTTTATTAAGGATATTGAGACTGTCTTCACGCAGCGTCACCGATGTCGACAGCACATCGCGTTCGCGGTCAAGCGCCCGGATCAGGAAATACAAATCCGCCACATCCGCCTGCATGGCAAGACGCATGGATTGCAGGGTCGATTCCGCGCTCATCAGCTCGGCCTTCGCCGCCTTGTGGCTGTTGCGCACGCGGCCGAACAGGTCGATTTCATAGCCGAAAGACAAACCTGTTTTCAGGCTGTTTTCAATCGCCACATCGGTGCCGGGCGTCATGCCGCGTGAAATCGCGCTGGGCTTCTGGCGCGTGGCCGACGCATTGCCGTCGATATCGGGGAAGAACTGCGCGCGCACCTCGCCCGCTGCGGCACGCGACTGGCGTACGCGGGCTTCCATCGCCTGTACGCTCAGGTTGCCGCCGGCGGCTTCGGCTTGCAGGGCATTCAGCGCCGGGTCGTTGAATACGCCCCACCACGTGCCGCGGTCCTGATGTGCGGCCGGCTCGCCCACTTTCCATGCGCCTGTTTCTTTCAGCGGCTCTTCCGCCTCGCGGAACGCTTCGGGCCTGGACATGCCTGGCAGTTTGAAATCAGGCGCAAGGTTGCACCCGCTCAGCGCTGTTGTCATCAAAAGAACGGTCAGTATCTTTTTCATCTTAATGCACCTTCAGAACCGGCACGGGATGCAGGCTGGTCAGCTTGCGGCCGGAGAGTTTACGCAGCATCACATAAAACAGCGGCGTCAGGAACAAGCCCATGAACGTCACGCCGATCATACCCGAAAACACGGTAATACCGATCGCCTGGCGCATTTCAGAGCCCGCGCCCGTCGACAGCACCAGCGGCACCACCCCCATGATGAACGCGAAAGACGTCATCAAAATGGGGCGCAGACGCAGACGGCAGGCCGTCATGGCGGCTTTGACCGTCTCTTCGCCCGCCAGTTCAAGCTCGCGCGCGAATTCGACGATCAGGATCGCGTTTTTGCAGGCAAGACCCAGCACCACCAATATCCCAATCTGGGTAAAGATATTGTTGTCGCCGCCTGTCCACCAGACGCCGAACACGGCGCTGAGCGTCACCGCAGGGGCGATCATGATGATCGCCAGCGGCAGGGCAAGGCTTTCGTACTGCGCGGCCAGCACAAGGAACACAAGGAAAATGCAAAGCGGGAAAATATAAACCGCCGTGTTGCCCGCCAGGATTTCCTGATATTTCAGATCCGTCCATTCGAAATCAAGGCCGGGCGGCAGGACTTCTTTCAGAATATCCAGCATCGCCTTCTCCGCCTCGCCCGATGCGAAACCGGGCGCGGGACCGCCGTTGAGTTCGGCCGTGCGGAACAGGTTGTAGCGCGAGGCCGAGTCAGGGCCATAGCTTTGCGTCACATTCAGCACACTGCCCAGCGGCACCATCTCGCCCGCCAGATTGCGGGTCTTGAGCTGCGCGATATCCGCCGCATCCATGCGGAACGGAGCATCCGCCTGCGCAATCACCTGATACGTGCGGCCAAAACGGTTGAAGTCGTTGATGTAGAGAGAACCCAGATAAACCTGCAGCGCCTCGTAGATATTATTGAGCGGGATGCCCAGCTGCTTGGCGCGGTCGCGGTCGATATCCACGAACAACTGCGGCACGTTGATCTGATAGCTGGAGAAAACGCCCGTCAGGATGGGGTTCTGCCATGCTTTCATCTGCGCCGCCATCAGCGCGCCATAAAGCGCTTCGTCGCCCAGATCCGCACGGTCCTGAATTTGCAGACGGAAGCCGCCAATGGTGCCGAGGCCGTCCACGGCCGGCGGGGGGAAAACCCCGACGAAGGCATCTTCGATCGACATGCCTAGTTTACCCATCAGGTTTTCGGCAATCACCGCGCCATAAAGCTCGGGCGATTTACGCTCTTCAAACGGTTTCAGCGTCATGAACACAATGCCGGAGCTGGAGCTGGCCGCAAAGCCGTTGATCGACAGGCCGGGGAAGGCCACGGCGTTCTGCACGCCGGGGGTTTGCAAGGCGATGTCGCTCATGCGGCGGATCACTTCTTCGGTGCGCTGCAGCGTGGAGCCGGAAGGCAGCTGCGCAAACGCGACCAGATACTGCTTATCCTGCGCAGGAACATAACCGCGCGGTACGATAGTGAACAGCACCGCCGATCCGGCGATCAGCGCCAGATAGATCACGAACATGACGAATTTATGACGCGCGATGCCACCGACCGTTTTTTCGTAGCGCGCCGATGACGCCTTGAAGAAACGGTTGAAACCGCGGAAGAACCAGCCGAACACCTTGTCGATGATTTTTTGCAGGCGGTCAGGCTCGGCATCCGGCGCGTGCAGCAGCTTCGCCGCCATGGCGGGGCTGAGCGTGAGGGAGTTGAAGGCCGAAATGAACATCGAAATAGCAATCGTCAGCGCGAACTGTTTATAGAACTGGCCCGTCAGGCCGCTCACGAAGGCAACGGGAATGAAAATCGCGCCCAGCGTCAGGGCAATCGCGATAATCGGGCCCGATACCTCCTGCATCGCCTTATACGCGGCTTCGCGGGGGGAGAGGCCTTCTTCGATGTTGCGCTCCACGTTTTCGACGACCACGATGGCATCGTCGACGACGATGCCGATCGACAGAACAAGTCCGAACAGCGTCAGGTTGTTGATCGAAAACCCGAACAGCTTCATGACCGCAAACGTCCCCACCACCGATACCGGCACCGCCAGCAGCGGAATGATGGACGCGCGCCATGTCTGCAGGAAGACGATGACCACGATGACAACCAGAATGACCGCTTCGATCAGCGTCATGACAACGGCATCGATACTGGCCTGCACAAAACGGGTGGGGTCATAGACGATGGTGTAATCGATACCCTCGGGGAACGCGGTTTCCTTCAGCTCCGCCATCAAGCTGCGCACGTCGTTCGACAGCTGCAGCGCGTTTGATTGCGGCGCCTGAAACACGGCAATCGCCGCCGCCTGTTTGTTATCCAGCAGCGAGCCGAGGGCATAGGTATTCGCGCCCATTTCCATGCGCGCGACGTCTTTCAGCCGGACAAGGCCGCCGCTCGGGTTCGTTTTCAGGATGATTTCGCCGAATTCTTCTTCGGTTTGCAAACGGCCCTTGGCGTTGACCAGCAATTCGAACGCGCCCTTATCGGTGCGCGGCTGGCCGCCGATAACGCCTGCGGCCACCTGCGCGTTTTGTTCGCGCACGGCTTCGGCCACATCCCCCGCCGTCAGACCCAGCGCCGCCAGTTTGTTGGGGTCGAGCCAGATACGCATGGCATAGTCACCGCCGCCGAAAACCTGCGCCTCGCCGATACCGGTCAGACGCGTGATGCGGTCTTTCACGTTCAGAACGGCAAAGTTACGCAAGTAATTGGTATCATAACGGCCATCGGGGGACGTGATATGCACCACCAGCGTGATGTTGGAGGCGCTTTTAACCGTCGTCACGCCAAACTGGCGCACGATGTCGGGCAGACGCGGCAAAGCCTGCTGCACGCGGTTTTGCACCAGCTGCTGCGCAAGGTCGGGATCGGTGCCCAATTTAAACGTCACGGTAATCGCCATCTGGCCGTCGGCCGTGGATTGCGACGACATATAGAGCATGCCTTCGACGCCGTTGACCTGCTCTTCAATCGGCGTTGCGACCGTTTGCGCGATAGTGCGCGGGTTGGCACCCGGATATTGCGCGCGCACAACGACAGATGGCGGCGCCACGTTCGGGTATTCCGACACCGGCAATGTGGGCAATGCCATCACGCCCGCAATAAAGATGAATACCGACAGTACGGCTGCGAAAATCGGCCGGTCGATAAAAAATCTTGAGATATCCATGGTAGCCCCCGGAAGGAGCGGACGTCACGCAACGCCCGCCGTGTAAGTAGAGTGATGGTTGATTATTCTTGATCTTGTTGCGGTTCTGCCCCAGATACGGGCGCGGGTACGTCTTCGTTGCCAGCGGGCGGCGCGAATGGATCGGCCTGCGCCGGCGCAGAGGTGTTGTGATCACCCTGCGCCCCTGCGGGTGCGGTGTTATTTTGATCACCCTCCAGCGTTTCCATCGACACGGGGATCGGCTGCACCTTCATGCCAGGATGAATGCGCATCAGGCCGTTCACCACGATCTGCTCGCCTGCTTGCAGGCCGGAGGTAATAATGCGCAGGCCATCCTGCGTCAGCTTGCCCAAAGTAACGGGGCGGTAACCCACATTGCCCTCGGCATCCAGCGCATAAACAAACCGGCGCGTCTGGTCAGTGCCGATGGCTTTGTCATTCACCAGCACCGCGGATGTTTTTTCGGGACTGCCCAGACGGATACGGGCGAACAGTCCGGGCGTCAGCAAGCCATCGGCATTGTCGAATTCCGCGCGCACGCGCAGGGTGCCGGAATCGCCGCTGAGCTGGTTGTCGAACGAACGGATGCGGCCCGCGCGCGTGAATTCGGTTTCATCGGCCAGCGCCATGAACACAGGCATCTCGCTGCCCTTCCCTTCGGTGCGCACCGATTTCAAAACGCGCAAATACGTGCGCTCGTCCATATCGAAATCCGCAAAGACGGGGTCTACGGACTGCAGCGTGGTCAAAACGGCCTGGCCTGCCTGTACGGTATTGCCCACCGTGATATCCGGACGACCCACGCGGCCGCTGATGGGCGCGCGCACTTCGGCGTATTCCAGATCCAGCGCGGCCAGATCCAGCGACGCCCTGGCGGCGGCAACGGCGGCGTCGGCTTCGCGCCAGGCGTTGTTTTTCTCGTCAAATTCGCGCTGAGATACGGCTTTTTCTGCCAGCAGCTTTTGGGCGCGTTGCAGATCGCTGCGCGTCAGGTCGGCGCGCGCCTCGGCACCTTTCAGCGCGGCGGCCATCTGCTGGTGCACGGCTTTATAAGGGCGGATGTCGATGGTGAACAGCGTCTTGCCCTGTTTCACCAAATCGCCTTCCTTGAAATGAACCGCATCGATCGTGCCCGATACGCGCGGGCGGATCTGTACGTCTTCGGCGGCGCGCAAACGGCCGGAAAATTCGGACCATTCCACAATTTCGCGGCCGATCGCCGTCGCCACGCTGGCGGGCATCGCCTGCGGCTGTTCAGGACCCGCGGCGATGGCCGTCGTCATCTCGGCCGGTTTGTCGCTACCGGGCAGCGGCAATTTACCGGTCGCCACCATATAGGCGCCCAGCGCGCAGGAAACAGTGAACACAAAAATGTTCTTGAGCATTATTTGACTCCGCATACGTTATCTTCGTTGATCCAGATTGATTTGTCGTACTCGACCGCCGCAGGTGCCACCTGCGCGCCGGCCAAACGGTAAAGTCCCGTCAGCATTTGCTGGCGGACGACTTCAGGGTCGTTCATCACTTTGGCCTGACACATCACGCCGCTGCTGAAGGACAACAGCTCTCCCGCCAGTTCGCTGCGCTGTTCTTGCGTCAGGTTTTCATGTTCGGGCATGTCGGCAAGGCAGCTGGCCAGATAGGTGCTGTGGCTGTCGAAAATTTCTTTGATCTTTTCGCGGATGCGTTCGTCCTGCGTGCCCATTTCCTGCGCGGCGCTGGTATGGGGGCAACCGCACAGCTTACCTTCGGTTTCGAAATTATACCGTTGATAGGTATAGGCCGCCGAGGCATAGCGCCAGAAACGCTGTAGCGGCGGCACATCGCGCGCGAAGCATTTTTTCAGCACGTCTTCGAACATCGACCATTTCCATTCATAGGCGGCCAGCGCCAGATCGGTCTTGGAGGGGAAATGGTGATAGAACGTGCCCTTTTTGATATCGACCGCTTTGCAAATATCCTCGACGCTGACAGCGCCATAGCTTTGCTGCATAAGCATGTCGGCCGCCGTCATGATGAGGCGGTCGCGTGTGGGCAGGGAATCGGTGTTTTCTTGTACCATCCTTTAAAAATAACCGACCGG
>VFQP010004713.1_pt1 | contig 21300 bp, 15 predicted proteins | sample 3512351 | NCBI WGS metagenome assembly VFQP01 (sample SAMN10412372, study PRJNA504923) | tailings metagenome | isolation source: Relicate 1 Philex TSF1 revegetated site | place: Philippines: Tuba, Benguet | collected 2017-08-29
CATGCTCCTATTCCTTCCCTGCTGGCTACCGCAGCCGTACACCACCACCTCATTCGCAAAGGCTATCGCGGCCAGGTGGGCATCATTGTAGAAGCAGGCGATGTTTGGGAAGTACACCATTTTGCCTGTCTGATTGCCTTTGGCGCCACCGCCATCAACCCCTATCTCGCCCTCTCTTCCATCAGAGATATGAAAATGAATGGACAGATGGATACCACACTCGATATTGAGCAACTCAAGAAGAATTATATCAAAGCGGTGAATGAAGGTCTGCTCAAAGTATTCTCGAAGATGGGCATTTCCACCCTGCAATCTTATCAGGGCGCACAGATATTTGAGATCATTGGATTGAACAAACAGGTAGTAGATACTTACTTCACCGGCACTACCTCACGCATTCAGGGCATGGGGCTTGATGAGATTGCGAAAGAATCGCTCACCAAACACAAGCTGGCATTTGGCATAAAGGAACAACCTACAGACCGACTGCCTGTTGGCGGTGTTTACCAGTGGAAAAGGAAGGGAGAGTTTCACCTCTTCAATCCGCAAACGATTCACCTGCTGCAGGATGCTACCCGGAAGAACGACTATACCATCTTCAAAAAATATTCAAAACTCATCAATGATCAATCAGAGAAAGCCTGCACCTTACGCAGCTTATTCCAGTTCAGGAGAAACAGGCCATCTATTTCTATTGATGAAGTAGAATCGGCCGAACAAATCTATCATCGTTTTGCCACAGGCGCTATGTCGTTCGGATCTATATCATGGGAAGCCCATACCACATTGGCCATTGCCATGAACCGACTGGGTGGCAAGAGTAATACTGGCGAAGGCGGGGAAGATGAGCAACGTTATACCCCACTGGCCAATGGTGACTCCATGCGCTCATCGATCAAACAAGTAGCTTCTGCCAGATTTGGGGTAACCAGTTTATACCTCACAGAAGCCGATGAACTTCAAATTAAAATGGCACAGGGCGCCAAGCCAGGTGAGGGCGGACAATTACCCGGACATAAAGTAGATGAGTGGATTGGTAAAACGAGACATGCCACACCCGGTGTAGGACTTATTTCACCACCGCCACACCACGATATTTATTCCATTGAAGACCTGGCACAATTGATCTTTGATTTAAAGAATGCCAATAGAGCCGCACGCATTAATGTGAAATTGGTGTCAAAGGCAGGCGTGGGTACTATTGCCGCTGGTGTGGCAAAAGCTAAGGCCGATGTGGTATTGATTGCAGGCTACGATGGTGGCACTGGCGCATCACCCATCAGCTCTATTAAACATGCCGGATTACCCTGGGAATTAGGACTTGCAGAAACACACCAAACACTGGTAAGAAATAAATTGCGCAGCAGGATAGTAGTACAGGCCGACGGGCAAATGAAAACAGGGCGAGATATTGCCATTGCTGCTTTGCTGGGTGCAGAAGAATGGGGTGTTGCCACCGCGGCATTAATTGTAGAAGGCTGTATCATGATGCGCAAATGCCATTTGAATACCTGTCCGGTAGGTGTTGCCACACAAGATCCTGAACTTAGAAAACGCTTCACCGGCAATCCCGACCATGTGGTCAACTTCTTCCGTTTTATTACACAGGAATTAAGAGAGATCATGGCAGAACTGGGATTCAGGACTGTGAATGAAATGATTGGACAAGCAGATGTACTCGAAATGCGCGAGCAGATTGGTCACTGGAAATACCGCAACCTCGATTTATCAGCGGTCTTGTACAAAGCACCGGAATCATTATATACAGGTCTATATAAACAAGAAGAGCAGGATCATGGGCTCAATGAGATACTGGACTGGCAATTATTGAAAGCGGCAGAACCGGCCCTGGCAACAGGCACTGCGGTACAAGCCAGCTTCCCTATTGTAAATACCGATCGAACAACCGGCACACTATTATCGAATGAGATCACCAAAAAGTATCGCAGTCAGGGACTACCCCATGATACCATTCATTTTAAATTCAAAGGAACGGCCGGACAAAGCTTTGGCGCATTCAATACCAGGGGGCTCACACTGGAATTGGAGGGCGATGCGAATGATTATTTTGGCAAAGGACTTAGCGGAGCCAAACTGATTGTGTATCCGGATAGTAAGGCCCGATTTACACCGGAAGATAATATCATAATCGGCAACGTAGCCTTATACGGCGCTACTTCTGGCGAAGCATTCATAAGAGGAAAGGCAGGAGAAAGATTTGCTGTTCGTAATTCTGGCGCAGAAGTGGTAACAGAAGGCGTTGGTGATCATGGTTGTGAATACATGACGGGAGGCAGAGCGATCATACTGGGCGAAACAGGCAGAAATTTTGGCGCTGGCATGAGTGGCGGAATTGCCTATGTATATGATGTGAAAGGCGATTTCCCTGGCCGTTGCAATACAGAAATGATAGAGCTTGATCCGCTTGATGAAGCTGATAAGCAATACCTGCAGGCAATGATTGAAAAACATCACCGCTATACAGGCAGTGCAGTTGCCGGCTTTATACTGCAGGATTTAGATCAGCAGTTTAAACAATTCGTGAAAGTATTCCCCAGTGATTATAAGAAAGCACTGGCCAAACAAACAGCTACTGCAACAGCCCGCATCTGATCATGTAACTAATTCAACAAGAAAAAACATTCATCATACCATGGGTAAACCAACAGGATTCCTGGAGTTCACCAGAGCATTACCAGAAAAGCGAAAACCAGCCGAAAGAAAGCAGGACTACCGCGAATTCGTTCATCAATGGCCAGCACAGCAACTCAATGAACAATCGGCCCGCTGCATGAACTGCGGCGTACCATTTTGTCATCATGGATGTCCGCTGGGCAATATCATTCCCGAATTCAATGATGCTGTGTACCGAAAGAACTGGGAGGAAGCGTATGAAATCCTCAGCGCTACCAACAATTTCCCCGAGTTCACCGGACGTATTTGTCCGGCCCCCTGTGAAAGCGCCTGTGTACTGGGCATTAACCAACCACCCGTTGCCATTGAAGAGATCGAAAAACATATTATTGAGATTGCATTCGAGCGTGGATTTGTAAAGGCACAGGAGCCATTGGTGAGAACGGGTAAGAAAGTAGCCATTGTGGGTTCTGGACCTGCAGGACTGGCAGCAGCGGCACAGCTTAACAAAGCGGGACATCAGGTAACGGTATTTGAGCGGGATGATAAACCTGGCGGACTCTTACGATACGGTATTCCCGACTTTAAGTTGGAGAAATGGGTGATTGATCGTCGTGTACAGTTGATGGAAGCGGAAGGTATTCAATTCAAATGCGAAGCCAATGTAGGCGTGAATGTGAGCATCAATGATCTGTTAAGAGAGTTTCATTCTATTGTTCTTACGGGAGGCTCAACGATTCCGCGCGACCTGGCCATACCGGGCAGGGAATTGAAGGGGGTACATTTTGCGATGGACTTCCTCAAGCAGCAGAATAAGCGGGTATCCGGGATTGAGGTAACAGAAGAAGCCATCAATGCCGCGGGCAAACATGTAGTGGTGATTGGTGGTGGTGATACGGGCAGCGACTGTGTAGGCACATCTAACCGCCAGGGGGCATTATCGGTTACACAAATAGAACTACTACCACAGCCCCCCAGCGAAAGAACGGAAGCCATGCCCTGGCCCAGTTATCCGATGTTGCTCAAAACCACCTCATCACATGAAGAGGGTGCAGAGAGGTATTGGTCTATTGGCACTAAGGCGTTCCTGGGGCATGATGATGGAAGTTTACGGGCCTTACTGGTGATCGATTTGCAGTGGAAGGCATCGACCGACCAAAAGCCGGCCGGATTTGAGGAGATACCGGGTACTGAGCGGGAAATACCCTGCGACCTGGCATTTTTATCGATGGGCTTTTTACATCCGCAACACCAGGGACTTATTGAGCAATTGGGTATTGAGTTAGATGCCAGGGGTAATGTGAAGGCGGGAGAACAGGCATTCCAAACCAGTATTCCTAAAATATTCACTGCGGGAGATATGCGAAGGGGACAATCATTGGTGGTATGGGCCATTAGTGAGGGACGGGAATGTGCGAGAAAAGTAGATGAATACCTGATGGGCAGTTCTATACTTGAGTCGAAAGACCGCAGCTACGCAACAGTTTAAAAATAAAAATATACAACAAAAAAACAAGCCCTCCGAGTAATCAGAGGGCTTTCTCATGTGCATTACAGAAGCAATTAGCTGTTTAAAGCATATTAAATACATTTATTTTAAATAAATGTGAATAATATCAGAGTAAAGATAGTAATTTTTCAATAAATTGCATAAAATATTATACAGAACAATAAAACATAATATTTTATCGAAGCCATGAAGAAACCTTCTGTTCAGCAGGCCGCTCCTTTTATTGCATTGGTGGTAGTTGCCTTAGCCGCCCTTTTTGTTCCTGCCATGCCCAATTTTGTAGATGAGAGTGGGGCTTATAACCAGGCCGATATTACCTGGATGCTTGTTGCCACCGCACTGGTATTCCTCATGACACCCGGACTAGCCTTCTTTTATGGCGGCATGGTACATCGCAAGAATGTGATTTCCACCATGATTAAGAGCGTAGTGGCAACCGGTGTAGTAAGTATTCTTTGGGTATTTGTTGGTTACAGCCTCTGTTTTGGTGAATCATTGGGAGGTTTTATTGGCAATCCTGCTACTCACCTCTTCTTTAAAGGCATTAACTCAGGCGCGCCCTGGCCCCTGGCTCCTACTATTCCCATTGCCTTATTCGCTTTATTTCAGCTCATGTTTGCGATCATTACACCCGGACTGGTGGTAGGTGCTGTTGCCGAAAGGATCAAATTCACTTCTTATATCGTATTTATCGTTTTATTCAGTCTACTGGTATATGCTCCAATTGCCCACTGGACCTGGCACCCCGAAGGTTTTCTCTTTAAAATGGGAGCACTTGATTTTGCCGGTGGTACTGTAGTCCATATTTCTGCCGGCTGCGCAGCATTAGCAGGGGCACTGGTGCTCAAACGCCGCCAGGCGCATATGGAACACAAAGAAATTCCGCCCGCCAATATTCCCTATGTACTCATAGGAACCGGATTACTTTGGTTTGGCTGGTTTGGCTTCAACGGCGGTTCTGCACTTGGCGCCAATACGCTTGCGGTATCAGCCTTTGGAACCACTAACATTGCTGCTGCAGCTGCCGGTTTATCATGGATGTTCTTCGATGTATTACGCGGTAAGAAACCTTCTGTAATCGGCTTTTGTATAGGTGCGGTTGTTGGTCTTGTGGCCATCACACCCGGCGCAGGTTTTGTTGCCGTTCCGCAAAGCATTTCAATCGGCGTGATATCGGCTATTATATCCAATATAGCCGTGTACTATAAGTCTAAGTCTAAACTGGACGACACACTTGATGTATTCCCCTGTCATGGCCTGGGCGGTATGGTAGGTATGTTACTCACCGGCGTATTTGCCAGCAAAACAGTGAACAGTGCCGGTACCGATGGTTTATTTTATGGCAATGCCGCCTTTTTCTTTACACAGGTAAAGGCACTGGCCATTGTAGTTGCCTATAGCTTTATTGTATCCTATGCCATTTTCAAATTCATCAACTTCATTCTGCCCCTGCGCGTAAGTTCGGAAGAAGAGCTACTCGGATTGGATGCCACCCAGCACAATGAAAAATATGTACAGGGCACTTTGCTGGTAGAAGAAAATGGTATTATTAAGGAAAGCATCCTTGACCACTGATCAACACAGGCCTGTTTTATGGATCATATACCGGGGCCGGCAATTCTATGCCGGCCTCTTTCTTTATATTTATCGTTCAAATAAATGATTCCTTGATCCGTCTGCTCTACTCCATCTACGCCTTTACCCTCTTCGTGGCGATCATGCTGGTTATTTTTCCTTTCGTGATACTCTCCCTCTTACTGGGAAAAAGAAAGGGAGGCAATGCCATTTATCAGCTCTGCAAAGCATGGGCTACCTGCTGGTACCTGCTCATCGGCATCCGGCATCGGGAGATCTATGAATATCCGCACGATCCAAGCCGGCAATACATTTTTGTGGCCAACCATATTTCTTACATGGACATTCCGCCATTGGTATTAATTGCTCACCAGCCTATTCGTATTTTAGGAAAATATGAAATGGTCAAGATTCCGGTATTTGGATGGATTTACCGCGCTGCTGTTGTGTTGGTAGATAGAAGAAATGCTGAAACAAGGGCCAGAAGTGTACGCGCACTTAAATCGGCTTTGAAACAGGGCATCTCCATCTTCATTTTTCCCGAAGGCACTTTCAATGAAGGGCCTACCCCACTAAAGGATTTCTATGATGGCGCATTCCGGATTGCTATTGAAACACAAACTCCGATCAAACCTGTATTACTTGTTGACACGCTCGACAGACTTCACTTCAAGAGTATTTTTTCACTTACACCTGGCAATAACAGGGTGGTATTTTTGGAAGAAGTTCCTGTAGCAGGTATGACTACCAGCGATATACCGACACTCAAAGAAACTGTATACCAGATCATGGACGCGGGCCTGCGTCGATACAGACATTATCCTGCGCTATAAACCGTAATTTTACAGCGCATGAACATGGAGCCCTTATTTGCCGAAATCATTATACCACTCGCCCTGCCACAAAATTATACCTGGTCGGTACCCCCGCACCTGCAGGCAATGGCAGCACCTGGCATTAGAGTGGAAGTGATGCTTGGTAAACAAAAAAAATATGCAGGCATCATCAAACGATTACACCATGATGCACCCGCTTCCTTTAAACCCCGGGATATCATCAATATTCTCGACACCGATCCCATACTACATAACCATCAACTACAGTTTTGGGAATGGATGGCTCAGTACTACATGTGCTCTGAAGGAGAAGTGATGCAAGCTGCCATTCCTGCCAACCTGAAACTTTCGAGCGAAAGCATTTTGGTTTGGAATGAAGAAAGAGATAGCGGATTCAGCGACCTCAGCGATCAGGAATTTCTGGTTGCCGAAGCCCTTGAGATCAAAAAAGAATTACGCCTGCACGAAATCCAGGATATACTCGATGCTATCCATGTATATCCCGTAATCAAGAAGCTTATTGAAAAAGAAGTATGTTATGTTTGGGAAGAACTGAAAGAAAAATACAAGGAAAAAAAACAGGTATTCATCACCCTTCATCCCAAATATGAAGAGGAAGAAGCTTTAGAAGAACTGCTCAATAACTGGAGCCGCGCGCCCAAGCAAATGGAATTATTGCTGGCCTTCCTGCACCTGAGTAAAACAGAGGGCGATGTAACACAAGCAGAACTGCTCAAGAAGTCGGGCGCAAATGCAGCCCAATTGAAAGGCCTGATTGAGAAGCAGGTACTGATTGCCGAGAAAAGGCAGGTAGACCGCTTATTCTATCCGCATAAAATGCTCGACATCAGCTTTACTCTTTCTCCCGCCCAGGAAAAAGCGCTATTAGAAATACAGCAACACCACCAGCAACAAGCAGTTTGTTTATTGCATGGGGTTACTGCCAGTGGTAAAACACAGATCTATACCAGACTGATAGAAGAAGAGATCAAAAAGGGGAAACAGGTTTTATACATGCTACCGGAAATTGCCCTCACGGCACAAGTAATTCGAAGGCTGCAGCAATATTTTGGTGGCAATATCGCCATTTATCATTCCCGTTTTAATGCCAATGAACGCGTAGAAATCTGGAATAAAGTAAGCACAGGCGAGATCAGCGTGGTATTGGGCGCACGCTCTGCCCTGTTCCTGCCGTTTAAGAACCTTTCATTAATCATTGTAGATGAAGAGCATGATCCTTCTTACAAGCAGCAAGACCCTGCACCAAGATATCATGCACGTGATGCCGCCATTTATTATGCCGGTCTTTTTGAAGCAAAAGTATTACTGGGTAGTGCTACCCCTTCGGTAGAAAGCTATTTTAACTGTGAGCAAAAAAGATATGGTCTGGTAGAACTGATGCAACGGTTTGGCGAAGCTGTTCTGCCACCGATTGAGCTGGTAGATGTAAAGCGTACCCATGCCAAAGGAAAAGTAGCCATTACCCATGAACTCAAGGAAGCCATACAACTGGCACTAGACCAAAAAAAACAGGTGATACTCTTCCAGAATCGAAGGGGGTATTCGCCTTTACAGATCTGTAATGCCTGCGGATGGATTGCACAATGCAAAAACTGTGATGTATCGCTTACGTTTCACAAGTTCAGGAATCAACTCAGCTGCCATTATTGCGGTACCCAATACCCTGTTATTCAAACCTGTGCCGCCTGCGGCAGTCATGAATTTTCCCAGAAGAACTTTGGTACTGAACAAATAGAAGAAATCCTAGCTGAGCATTTCCCGGAAGCACGCATAGCCCGAATGGACCATGACAGTGTAAGAGGTAAGAATGACCATAATGCCCTGATCCGCTTATTCGAAGAACAGCGTCTCGATATCCTGGTGGGTACACAGATGGTGGTGAAGGGACTTGATTTTGACCATGTGGTACTGGTAGGTGTAATTGATGCAGATGGCATTTTAGGCTTTACCGATTTCAGGGTGAATGAACGCGCCTATCAATTAATGGAACAGGTAAGTGGCAGGGCCGGACGTAAAGATCACCCGGGCAGGGTACTGATTCAGGTGAGCAATACAAAACATCCTGTATTACAGTTTGTGCAACAGCACAACTACCAACAACTATATCGTTTTGAGATCCAGAACCGGCAATCCTTCCAATACCCGCCCGTTACCAGAATGATTTTGCTGGTATTCAAACACAAGGAGAAACATATTGCCGAAGAAGCTGCCAGACATATGGTTCAAGGCCTTAAACCTTTATTCGAAAAGCACCTGAAAGGGCCAGCCCAACCGATTATTGACCGGGTTCGAAACTTATATATCTGGGAAGTGATGCTGACTATTCCCCGACAGGCACAAATACTCCAGCAGTGCAAAACAGCCATCGCACAACAAATCGTGATCATACACCATCATCCGCGGTACAAAGCTGTTCGGATCAACATCAATGTAGACCCTTATTAAACGACTGCCACATGGATCAAGCGCTTTTGCTACACAACATATCATTGCAGCCTTATAACACCTTTCATATTGATGCCCGTGCACAATACTTTGGTCGTTTTACTACGCTAAAGTCTATGGAAGCACAACTGGAAGCCTACCATGAACTGAAAAATGCACCACTGCTTGTTTTAGGAGGTGGCAGTAATATTTTATTGACCGGGTCTTTTGAGGGGCTTGTTTTGAAGAATGAGCTCAAGGGTATTTCATTGATAGGAGAAGATGAGCAGCATTATTACGTAAAAGCAATGGCCGGAGAAAACTGGCATGAGCTGGTGCAGTATTGCATTGAGGCAGGTTATGCCGGTATGGAGAACCTTAGTCTGATTCCAGGTTGTGTGGGCGCATCACCTATGCAGAATATTGGCGCCTACGGGGTAGAGATCAAGGATATCTTTCATTCACTACAAGCCTGGCATATAGCCGATCGCACAATGGTCGATTTTACCTTGCAGGATTGTGAATTTGGTTATCGGGAAAGTGTATTCAAGAGAAAATACCGGAATCAATTCATCATTACCAGTGTTACCTACCGGCTTAATAAAGTACCCCGACTCAATACCAGCTATGGGGCTATTGAACAGGAATTGGAACGCATGGGTATTCAGGAACCAGGTATCCGGGATATTTCCCGGGCAGTGATACGGATTCGCCAATCCAAACTTCCCGATCCGGCAGTGATTGGTAATGCAGGGAGCTTCTTTAAGAACCCTGTGATTAGTAAGACTCAATACCAACAACTACAAAGCCAATACCCACATATACCTGGCTACTCCAATGGAGACCAGGTAAAACTGGCTGCTGGTTGGCTTATTGAACAATGCGGCTGGAAGGGATACCGTGATGGCGATGCGGGTTGTCATGCGCAACAGGCACTCGTACTGGTTAACCATGGCCAGGCCAGTGGTATACAAATTCTCCAGCTTGCCCAACGCATTATCGAAAGCGTACACCAACAATTCCATGTTGAACTCGAAACCGAAGTCAACATCCTCCCCTAACCCTTCGTGTCACCTTTGTGTCCTTCGTGTCCTTTGTGGTTTCAATTCTCTTTGACATTGTGCAGGCATGCAGTATATGCAGGCAGATTTGAAACCACAAAGGACACGAAGGACACAAAGTAGGGCACAAAGGAAAGCCCCGGTAAGTTTAGCACTTACCGGGGCTTTTTTATGGGAATGAAGATCGATTAATAATATTTCAGCTTCATTTCAACACGGCGGTTGAGTTGACGGCCTTTAGCAGTTTTATTGTCTGCTACAGGTTTGCTGGAACCATACCCTTCAGAGGTCAGACGGTTCTCTTCGATACCTTTGCTCAGCAGGTAATCATGTACTGCTTTCGCACGGTTTTTACTCAATGGCAGGTTAATTTTATCAGAACCTGTTGCATCGGTATGGCCTTCGATATCCAGTTTCAGGGCAGCATCTTCTTTCAGGATAGCTACAACCTCATCGAGGGCTTTGAATGATTTGGTCATCAGTTTAGCACTACCGGTAACGAAGAATACGTTCTTCGCACTTGTATTGATTTTCTTCACTACTTCTTCTTTCACCAGCGGACAACCATTGTTCTCTTTCACACCGGGAACGTTAGGACATTTGTCTTCTTCATCGTTCACACCATCCTTATCGGTATCTGGAACGGGGCAACCCTGGTAACGGGCAACACCGGCAACGGTTGGACATTTGTCTTCTTCGTCGTTGATACCATCTTTATCTGTATCAGGGATAGGGCAACCATCGTATTTGGCCAAACCTTTCACAGTAGGACACTTATCATTCTCATCATTAATGCCATCGCCATCTGTATCGGGTACAGGGCAACCATCATATTTAGCGGTACCGGCTACGGTAGGACATTTGTCTTTGCTATCTACGATACCATCACCATCAGTATCCTTTTCAACCGGAGGCGCTGGAGGAGGTGGGGGCGCTACTTTGGGTTCTTCTGGCTTGTCTTTCAGGGGAGAAACCACACCGATAGAATAAGTCAGGTTATTGACAGCAGCATTAGAAACAGCTGCTTTGTACAGGAAATTAGTATTCAGGAATGTACCATTACCCAGGTTCATTTGAAGACCCATACCTGCTGGTGCGTGGGCTGCATAGTGAACACCACCATATAAAGATGCACCCAGACCAAAAGTCATATAGGGTACCAGGAAGTATTTGTCTTTCAGCAGTTTAATATTCACTGCACCATCCAATTCCAGAAGGAATCGGTTTTCAAGTTACTATGATTTGAAAGAAAAAACTACTTTTTGCGAACGATGTACAGGATTTCTGTTTTAGCCAATCGGAAACGATCGATTTCCTCCTGAGAGATCGGATTTTTCCCGAATGCAATTTCCACTTCGAATCCGGCTTTTCTCAACCAATCCGGGTAATCCATTCCGAACAAACGCACGTGGTCTTTCTGCCAGAAGTGTTTTTCACGTTCTTCCGGGGAAGTAATACTCCAATCTTCATATGTTTCCGCACGGTTAATGTCTTGCGGAACCTGCATAATTCCCCAGGCTCCCGGTGCCATCACACGGTATAACTCCTTCATACATTTCAATGCATCATCCACATGTTCCATCACGTGATTGCAGAATACCACATCAAAACGATTGTCTTCCAAAGGAATTTCGTGCAGGTCAAAATGCATATCAGCAATCGGGGAAAGTAAATCTCCAGTCAAATATTCGAGGTTCTTTTGGTTCTTGAATTTCTTGTGAAAGCACTGTTCCGGTGCGATGTGCAATACTTTCAGCTTATCTGCAGAAAAGAAATTGCTTTCTCTCTTCAGGTACAACCACATCAAACGGTGGCGCTCTAAAGTCAAATCGTATGGGCAAAGCACGCCTTCTCTGTGCGAAACTTCCGAACCATAAGACAAAAACTTCTTAAATTTTCTTTCACAAACCGGGCATTCTACATTGTTTCCTTTGTAAATCAGCGGAGCAAATACTTTAAAAACATAGCTCAAACGGATCAAAAGAGGACGCGGAAGTTTATTTAAAAGAAATTTATACAGTTTTTTCATGGAAGCAAATTTAATAATCTCAATCATCTAAGCCATGTGAAAGACAGAAAGTTTTCTTTTGTTTAAAGACAATGTTCGGATCTGACAGATATAATCAAGGCTTTTTTTTTCAAAAGGACGTAATTCCGCAATATTACGTCCGGGTTACTTCTTCAAAAAATGATTGTTCAAATTTTCAAGATTTTAAGAAAGAACTGTTCAAAGACTTCTCTTAAATTTGTAATATGAAGAAATTCCTGCTATTGCTTTCAGTTTCCCCTTTTACACCATTTATCGTGAATGCACAAACCCCATTAACGGCACCTGTTGCCAAAGAGATTCCCAAAGAATTAATAAAACACAATCACGTCCGAAACGATCCGTATTTCTGGATGAATGAGCGGGATTCCAAGCCGGTACTCGATTATATTGCTGAAGAAAACAATTATTCCAAGGCATTTTTTGACCAGAAACAAGGCTTGATCAATACCTTCCTGAATGAGTTTGAAAACCGGATCAACCCGGAGGAAACGAGCGCTCCTCTTGAAATCCAGGGAAAAACCTATCAATGGCGACAGATTAAGGACCAGGATTACCGACAATTGATCCTGATTGAAAAAGGAAAAGAAACGGTGTTCTTTGATGAAAATGCCGCTTCAAAAGGAACTGAATATTATGCTTTAGGAGATTTATCTCTTTCACCGAACAACGAATTGACAGCTTTTTCGGAAGATAAAATCGGGCGGAGAAATTACACCATTTCATTCCGAGAAAACAAATCAGGGAAAATCCTGAAGGAACAAATCAAAAATACAGACGGAAGCATTGTTTGGGCAAATGATAACAAAACCATTTTCTACGTCAAGAAAGACCCTACAACACTTCGTGAGTTCCAGATCTACAAACACGTACTCGGAACAAGCAGCTCGAAAGATGAATTGATTTTTGAAGAGAAAGACGAACGCTTCTCTGTGTACCTTTCCAAAACACTGGATAAAAAATATATCCTGATTAACGTAGTCAGCACCACCACATCTGAAATCTGGTTGATTCCGGCAGATAAGCCACAAGAGAAAACAGTTTGTTTCCTGAAACGGGAAAAGGATCATTTGTATGAAATCAGCCATCATGAAAGCGGGTTTTATATTCTGACGAATAAGCAAAGTCCAAACAGGAAGCTGGTTTTCTCAGAGTCCATTCCAACTTCAATCGAATCCTGTAAAACACTGATTGCTCACAATCCGGAAGTTTACCTCGATGAAGTAATGGCATTTAAAAGCTTTATTGCCGTACAGTCACGCAAAATGGGAAAAACCGAAATTGCTGTCGGAAGTCTGGATGCAAGTAATTTCTCAACCATTTCCATGCCGGAAGAAGTCTATGAACTGGGCTTTAGTTTCATGGATGATTATGACGTTCAAACCATTCATTACAGCTACACTTCATTCACCAACCCAAGTTCAATCTACAAATATGCTGTCGACAGGAAATCTTCCGAATTGGTTTTCCAGAAAAAATTGATCGATCCAAACTTCAGTCCGGATCATTACATGTCAAAACGAGTTTGGGCAACTGCAAATGACGGGCAGAAAATACCGGTTTCTTTGGTTTATAAAAAAGGAATCGATTTAAGCAAAGCTCCACTGCTCCTATACGGATACGGAAGTTATGGCGTTACCATTCCGACAACATTCTCTGCCACGCGTTTGAGTTTGCTGGATCGCGGATTTGTTTTCGCTATTGCGCACATTCGTGGTGGGAAATTCCTGGGCGAAGAATGGTATCAGAACGGAAAACTGAATCACAAGAGAAATACATTTACTGACTTCATCAATGCGGCAGAATGGCTTTCCATGCAGGGATATTGTGATCCGAATGCGATTTACGCAGAAGGTGGAAGTGCCGGAGGTTTGTTGATGGGAGCTGTGACAAATATGGCTCCATATTTATTCAAAGGAGTAATCGCACAAGTCCCTTTTGTAGACGTGATGTCGACCATGTTGGATGAAAGTATTCCTTTAACGGTCGGAGAATACGAAGAATGGGGAAATCCGAATATTGAAGAAGATTATTGGTACATGTTGAGTTATTCCCCATACGATCATATCCGTAAGCTGGATTATCCTGCAATGCTGATTACGACCGGTTATCACGATTCGCAGGTACAATACTGGGAACCATTGAAATGGGTGGCAAAACTGAGAAAAAACCAAACCGGAACGGCTCCGATTATTTTTGATTGTACGATGAGTGCCGGACATGGCGGAGGCTCAGGAAGAAGCACAGAACGTTTAGAAGTTGCAAAAGAATTTGCATTTTTGTGTTACATTCAAGGTATAAATGAGTAGAATTCGCGTTCTGATTCTTTTTTTCAGTCTGTTTGCTTGTTCGATTTACGGTCAAAACAACGATTCTTTGCCTTATCACAAGTACAAAACGCGGTTAGTTCTTTATTCTGATTTTGGATGGAGTACGGCCCCGATGTCAATTGCTTATCCCTTCAGCCAGGGAATCAAAAGGGTTAAATTCCGTAATAATTTCAATCCTGTATTGGGTTTTGGATTCTCATATAAATGGATGTCCCTGAGGTTTGGTCTTACCCTTCCGAATTCCGTGAGATCTAAAAACAAATATGGTAAAACGAAATATTACGATTTGGGTTTTGATTTCAGTTTCAAAAACATGTATTTCGATGTAAACTGGCATTTGTACCAGGGTTACGCCATGAAAAACGCATATGAATGGAATGACTCTATTTCACAGAAAGAACAGAATCTGATCCGGGAAGATATCAATGCCAGCAGTTTTTCGATCAATGCCTGGCAGTTCTGGAAAGAAGATTTTAAAATGGCAGCTTTCAGAGGAAAAACGGCTTCTTATCATCGTGATATCCGGACATTTTACCTGAAATACACAACAAATTATCACGGAATTTCATCTTCACAGCCGATTCTTCCGATTGAGCTCCAGGATACGACAGAAAGTAAAACAAGGTCCTCGCTGATTGCAGCCTTTGATGTCGGAGTTGTTCCCGGGTATGCTTACGTGAGGCGCTGGCGTATTTTCCAATTCGGAATCATGGGTGGTGTCGGTTTGGTATTGCAATCCAAGATTTATACGTTTGACGCCACAACCAGGAGCTTCCTGGGGCTTGCTCCCCGTGTCGACATTAAAATCATCGGTGGAATTAACCGGCCGAAGTATTTCATCATGTTCGTGAGTGATTTCGACAATAAATCCATTTCGTTCAATGATTTCACTTACCGGCAGACCTATTATTACCTGCGGCTTGTAGGTGGAGTTCGCTTAAATGTGACGAAGAAAAAAGAAGCACGGGAAGCGGCTGAGAAAAGAAAACTGGAAGAAGAGAGGGATAAGAAATAATTACGAATTACCTAGACAAAATATTTTCATCATGTCATGTCGAGTAATCCCATGGGTTGTTCTCGATACACCACGACTAAAATGTAGTAGCACTCGAACTGCACCTGATGAGATGTATCGAGACAGACATGAAATTAATTTAGTTATTGAGCAAGCATTGATACAGCGGAAATTTTCCAGGATTTTTTCCACTCGCCTACGTTCATTACCATATTGTTGTAAACCAATGAATCCGCAGGGAGTTGATCCAATTCCGCATAGGAAGTAAAAAACGGTTCTTCTCCGTCCACAAGCATTTTCAAGCGATTGAAGAAGGAAACTCCCAGTTCTTTTTCCAGGTGTTTCACAAAACGAACCGAACTGTCGATCGAACACCCGGAGGCATTTGCCTGATCTTCATGCACAACCAGGATCAGGTGATAATCACCCAAAACTGCTCCGTAAGCATTCAATTTTGCTCCGTGTGCCGCCCAATCTCTCAGAAAATCGGGAAGAATTTCTTCAATCCACGCTTTTTCAGTAGCCGTCAGTTTTCTGTCGGACTGGTAGCTCCATAAACGAGCTTCATCCGGAAGATTTTCAAAGGGAATCATAATTCTGCTGCGTTTGCAATCAATTCTGCGACATCCAGTACCTGGATTTCGTTTTCCTTGTTGAAGTTTTTCACTCCGTCCGTCATCATCGTATTACAGAAAGGACAACCTGTAGCAATGATTGTTGCCTGGGTTTCCAAAGCATCTTCCGTGCGTTCCACGTTGATTTCCTTGTTTCCTTTTTCAGCTTCCTTGAACATTTGCGCACCACCTGCACCACAACACAACCCGGTTGTTTTGCAACGCTTCATTTCCACCAATTCGGCATCCAGTTTTTCAATCAAAGCACGCGGCGCTTCGTAAACGTCATTGGCTCTTCCCAGATAACACGGATCGTGGAAGGTAATTTTCTTTCCTTTGAATACTCCGCCGTCTTTCAACGAAAGTTTCCCGGAGTTGATCAATTCCTGAATCAATTGCGTGTGATGAATGACTTCATACGTTCCGCCTAATTCAGGATATTCGTTTTTCAAGGTATTGAAACAGTGCGGACAAGCCGTTACGATCTTTTTCACCTCGTAACCATCCAACACCTGGATATTCATCATCGCCTGCATCTGGAATGTAAATTCATTCCCGGCGCGTTTTGCAGGATCACCCGTACAGGATTCTTCTGCACCTAAAACAGCGAAATTTACTTTGCATTCGTTCAGAATCCGAACCAATGCTTTTGTAATCTTCTTCGCTCTATCGTCAAAACTACCCGAACAACCAACCCAAAACAGGATATCCGGGCTTTGCCCCTGTGCCATCATTTCGGCCATTGTTGGTACGTGTATCGTGCTCATAATTTATTTTTCAAAAACTTGAATATTCGCCTGAACTTCAATCAAATTAGTAAATTTTCCTTCAAATCGCGTTGCGCGAACGATGTGATTGTCAATCCAGTGGTAATTTCCACCTCTTGGTTTTCCCATCATCATTCCGTGGTATTTGAATCCGTGCTTTTCCAGCCACTTTTCAGTTACCGCGCGGTGCTCTTCCAGCCGGGAAGTAAAAAACGTAATTACATGTCCCTCGTCATACCACTGATTCACTGTTTCCAATGCATCCGGGTAAACAGCTGCAAATTCCATTCGTTCCGGCTCCTCATTCGGAATATCATCACAAATGGTTCCGTCAATATCAATCAGGTAATTCTTGATATGTTCCGGTAAAACAGGAGAAACGTGTGCTCCGTTTTCAATCTTTTCAATCAGTTGCTCTTCCTTTTTCATCCTTTTATCGAATATCGATCTTATTCTTCATGAATCCAATTTCCCCGGTCTGCCTGGGAAAATTGCCAAGGGGCTCCGTTATTTTCGATATTGGTAAGCATTCCTGTCAATTCAGTCGGCATTTTGGATTCCTCCATTACCAAAAATCTTCTTAAATCAACAATAATAGATAAAGGGTCAATATTTACAGGACATTCCTGTACACAAGCGTTACAAGATGTACATGCCCAAACTTCTTCTTCGGTAATGTAATCTCCCAGCAATGATTTGCCGTCTTCGTAATCTGCGCCGTTCTTTCTGCGTGCATCCCCCAATTCAACCATACGATCTCTCGTATCCATCATGATCTTACGCGGAGATAATTTCTTTCCTGTGATGTTTGCCGGACAAGATGACGTACAACGACCACATTCGGTACATGTGTATGCATCCATCAGGTTTTTCCAGGTCAAATCCGTTACATCTTTCGCTCCGAATCGTTGTGGCGCACCTTCTGTTGCCGGAGCAGCAAACGGGTCTGCACTCGGATCAAGCATCAGTTTCACTTCATTGGTAACGGACTCCATGTTGGTGAACTTTCCTTTTTTCTCCAGGTTGGAGTAATAGGTGTTCGGGAAAGCCAACAGAATGTGGAAATGCTTGGAATACGGCAGGTAATTCAAAAATGCCAATACCATAAACCAGTGTCCCCACCACCCGACTCTTTCCAGGATATGCAAGGTTTCAACACTGAATCCGCCGAAAATATGCGGACCAACCCAGGAAGAGATTGCAAATCCGAAGGAACCTGCTTCATGAGAAGCGTGAGAAGCTCCTTTCAGATACAATGCTTCATCTGCACCGTTCATGGTGAAAATGCAGCAAACCAGAATAAGTTCCATACACAGGATCAGGTTCGCATCAAAAGTCGGGAAACCTTTCATCTCTGGTTTTTGGAAACGAGCCAGTTTCAGGATGTTTCTACGTGATAAAAAGGCAATCGTAGCAATCAATGCCGCAACCGAAAGCACTTCGATAAGTGAAATCATGAAAGTGTAAAAACCTCCCAAAGCAGACATAAAAATGCGGTGTGAACCAACAATTCCGTCTGTAATGATTTCAATTAATTCGATCTGGGTAATAACGAAAGCCGCGTAAATTCCCAGGTGCAAAAGCGCCGGAATTGGTCGGGCAAACATTTTCTTTTGACCTAAAGCCACCAAAGCCATGGTTCTCCAACGCTCTTTCGGCTTGTCATTTCTGTTTAAATCTCTTCCCAGTAAAATATTCGAGCGAATTTTTAAGATGTTCACCGTGAACCATCCAAATCCTCCGATAAGTAATACACTGAAAATAATTGAAGCAATCATACCTATTTTATTAATCCGGGATTGAGTCTAACAAGTTACGCAATTTTTTCTCATCACTGTTCGTGATCGGAACTCCTTTTGTTTTAGCACCGAAAACAGAGAAATGGATATATCTTTCCGGGTGTTTCTCTAAATCTTCCACTAAATGCTGAAGGCTTTTGTTGGTATTCACCAATTCATTATACAATTTCTCGTCTTTCAGTAATTTCCCAAGCGTTCCGTTCCCGGACTCAATCGATGCAAAGGTAGCATTCAATTTTTCAATTGTAGCATTCGCATTATTGATTACTTTCTTGAAGTCGGCGCTTACCAGGTCATCCGAAATCTTCTCAAAGTTGCCCAACATCTTCGTAATCTTGTCGTTGGAAGCTTTCAGGTTTCCTGTAATGGATTCAACATTGCTCATGATCCGGCTCAGTTTTACTTTCTCAGTGGCAACCAAACCTTCTACATCATCGGCAATATTTCCGAATTTCTTAAACGCATATTTCAATTCTTCCAATGAAGTTTTGATTTCCGAAGTAGCAGTTGTATCCCAGAATCCTTTCAAAGAAGTAATTGTTTTATCGACATTCACAACCAAAGCAGATACTTTCTGAAGAACCGGATTTGCATATGATTTCAACTGACCAAACATATCTAGTTGTACATCTCCCTGGATATGATCCTTTTCAGTATAAAAGCCTTTCGACATATCGTCCCCGATAAAAAGCAACAATCCTTTATTTAAAAGGTCTACAGATCCGGTTTCAAGCCGTGAAGATTTTGGTATTTTCAATCCATCTTCCTGGATAGTAAAGACCATCTTTACTTTGGACATGGAATCTCCCTTCGGGTTATAGTCAACTGAAATGATCTTTCCGACAACCACTCCGTTTACATATACGGAAGTAGAAGCACTTAATCCTCCGGCATTAGGAAAATAAGCCGTGTACTGAGCATCTCCGCCAAAAAATGAATAGCCTTTCAAAAAATTAACGCCCGTAACAAGCAAACCTATGGCAACAATGGCTATCAGACCCGCTTTAATTTCTTTTTTGATCTTCAAAACTTTTATTTTTCTGCTAATTTAATAGCTTTTTCTAAACTAATGCGCTCTCCATTTTGAAAAGCTACAACAAAAGCGTTGGGGAAATCTTTTTGCCTTAATTCATTTTTATAATTGTTGGCTGCAGCGAAATCATTTACAAACTCTCCAACAGTGTATTTATAAAGCCTGTCCTGCTGATATTCGTACACTTCATGCTTTTTGAAACGCACCGAGTTCGGTGAAATTTTCGTTTCAGAAGTTTCGACCTGGATACGGAAAACGATTTTGTCTTTCAAATCCTTTTTTTCAACCGGTGGATTCGGGTTCGGACTTTCAACAATCGGATCCTGGGTTCCCCTTGTTTTATAATCTACTCCTTCCAGTCCGGCTTTGTATTTCTCAAACGCAATAAACATCGCTCCGGCCATTTTTTTCTGCCCGGTCGAATCTGCCAAAAACTTTTCCTCTTCTTTATTAGTAAGGAAACCTGTTTCGATCAATACACTCGGCATCGTTGTTTTGTACAGCACCAAAAATCCGGCTTGTTTCACACCGCGGTCGTACCTTCCGATTGCCTTGAATTCGCTTTGTAATTTATCTGCAAAAATGATTGACTGATCCAGGAACACGGAAAGCTGCAGCTGGCGAGCAATAATGGCATCCGGAGACATATCGAAATTCTTGTATTTTTCTCCTTTATCCGCTTCCAGGTAAATCGTACTGTTCTCCCTGTCGGCAATTTTTGCCTGAGCCTCGGTTTTATGTAATCCCAATACATAGGTTTCAGTTCCATAAGCTGTCGGAGATGCTGAATTGGCATGAATACAGATAAACAAATCCGCATTGGCCTTGTTAGCAATTTTTGCGCGGTCGTCCAATTCCACGAAGACATCTTTATCACGGGTAAAAACCACTTTAATTTCCGGGTAAGCATCTTTGATCTTCCGCCCCAATTCCAGCGCCATTGAAAGACATACGTTTTTTTCGTGAGCGGAAGAACCGTGACATCCCGGATCTTTTCCTCCGTGTCCGGCATCAATCACAACTGTTTTGATCGTTCCCGTCTGTTTAATGAAATGTTGCCTGTCTTTGCTCTGAAAGCCTAAAAGCAGCACAAACGGGACAGCAACTGCTACCCACCTCACCCAATTTAATGCATTTTCTAATCGGTTCATGTTACGATATATCGATTCCAAAATAAAAGTACTGCGGATTGGCAAGCAATCTTCAGACCAAAATGGAAACTTATCTATATCAGAATGTTGAAAAAAGAGGAAATTCAGCAAAAAAGGGATTTGTTGCACGACTTTTGTAAGGAAGCTTTCTTTTTTATATAATAAGTTGCATAATATCGTGTTTCATAAGAAATCAAACCATGGTAATTTCGTAGCTTTGCATCCGTTAATACGCGAATTGAAAACAAAAAGGAACCTTTTATTTGATTTTCCGAAGGCAATTGGAACCTTGTTCTTTTTGCTGTTGGTTCTTTTTCCGTATTCGGCATTTGCCCAACCTTTCCCCGCAGATTCTGCCAAAACGGACTCTACCAAAATGCGTAAGGTATATATCAATGACTCAGATTTCAATTCGATTATCACCTACTCTTCCCGCGATTCCATTTATTCCGATCTGAAAAAAAGACAGGTCCATCTTTACGG
>VFQP010002360.1_pt1 | contig 21299 bp, 18 predicted proteins | sample 3512351 | NCBI WGS metagenome assembly VFQP01 (sample SAMN10412372, study PRJNA504923) | tailings metagenome | isolation source: Relicate 1 Philex TSF1 revegetated site | place: Philippines: Tuba, Benguet | collected 2017-08-29
CCGCCTTACCCCAGATTGCTCAGTCCGAGCGCCACCCCCAGCCCGCATAGGGTCGAGCCGATCAGTCGGTCCAGCAAGCGTTGCCGGCGCAGCATTGCTGTACGCAGTGCCGTCGAACCGAAGCACCATGCGACGATGCTGAACCAGGCCCAGTGCGCGGCCGACATGAACAGTCCGTACCCGAACTGCAGGGGCAGCGGCGTGTGGGCGCCGACTACCTGCGTGTAGGTGCTGACCACGAACAACGTGGTCTTGGGGTTCAGCGCGTTGGTGAGGAATCCCATGCGCAGGGCAGCGGCCCCAGAGATGGCTGGCGCCGCTGACGTGTCGACGGTCAGCGTGGAGCGGTTGCGCAGCGTCTGGTAACCGATCCACACCAGATAGGCGGCACCCAGCAATTTGATGACGGTCAGCAGACCGTGCGCATGGGCGATCAGCAGCGAGACACCGAACATCGTGTAGGCCACGTGCACCTGCACGCCCAGTGCAATGCCCAGCGCGCAGAGCAGGCCGGTACGGCGGCCGAAGAGGTAGCTGTTGCGCGTGACCATGGCGAAATCCGGCCCCGGGCTGATAACGGCAAGGATGGTGATCGTGGCAACGGCCATCAGTTCGGCGAATGGGGTCATTTTCTGTCAGTTTTCGTCAATAAAGACATGGCGCTCGGGCCATTGGCATGCGCATTCTGACTCGCAGAAATGGGTACGGAAAGCGATATATACTTGCCGGATTACGTGAGAAAAACTGACTGATTGCATGGCTTCGATGCATTGGCTTGGCTGGATCCGCTTCTTCGAAGCGGCCGCACGCCATCAAAACTTCGCCAGGGCGGCCGAAGAACTGCACCTCACGCATGGCGCGATCAGCCGGCAGATCCGGCAACTCGAGGATGCATTGGGCGTGCCCCTGTTCGAGCGGCGCAATCGTGCGGTCTTCCTGACGGAGGCTGGCCGTGCGCTGCATGCCGCGGCCACCCAGTCGATGGACCTGCTGGCCGCGACGGTTGAGAAAATTCGCGCGCCGGCACCGCAATCGGCCTTGGTGCTGTCCTGCGAGCCGACTATCGCCATGCGCTGGTTGATTCCTCGGCTGGGACGCTTTGCCGCGGCCCATCCGGACATCCCACTGCATCTGATGGCGGCGGGTGGGCCGGTCGATTTCCAGTCGAGCGGTATCGATGTTGCACTGCGGCGCAACGATTTTGCATTTGATCCGCGCTGGCACACGCGGGAACTGGCGCCGGAACGGGTCGGGCCCGTTTGCAGGCCCGACCAGGCCGCGGCCGATCCGGAGCGCATCGTCCGCCTGCATACGCGGACACGGCCAGACGCCTGGCAGCGTTGGGCGCGCAGCGCCGGGGTTGTGCTGGCCGGCTCCGCGCCGGAACCGTCGAACGGAGCCTGGTACGAACACTTCTACCTGAGCGTGCAGGCCGCAGCCGCCGGCTTGGGGTGGGCCATGGCATCTGCACTGATGGTTGCTGACGAACTGTCCGACGGACGTCTTGCGGCGCCATTGGGCTTTGTGGCCGACGGTTCGGCGTATCACCTGATCTCGCCGGTCCCGTTTATCCATGACGGGCGCAGACGAGCATTGCTAGACTGGCTGCGCAGTGAAATTGAATCGCCAACCGTTTAGTGCACGCAGTGGTGCACGTAGTGCAATGTGAAGCGGTTTTCTTTGCCGAAAGCGTAGCGGAAGCTACCCCACCGAAGTTGGTCGCTAAAGTTACGTCGTATTTTGCCGAAGGCCATGGCATATGCTTGCGCGGCCTTGATGGCACGCTTACCATGCGGCGCTGGCCGCCGCCCGATTCCAGACCATTGCGTCGCCTGCCCCAGGGCGCATCGCGGTGCAACCACCTTTAGAAGTAGCGTATTTCCATGAGTCTTCAAGATCCCCGCGGGCCGCAGGCAGCCCAATACTTGTCCCAGGTAGAGGGTGAGCCCGACGAGCAGGATGTGGCCCAGTCGGCTGAACGCTACCGGCTGACCCACAGTTCCCAGATCGGTACCGTGCTGCGCGACATGGCATGGCAGAAGTGCCTGCTCAACGTGCGCTCGAAGGGTGGTTCAGAGATCGTGACTTCGATCCTGCACGTCGATCCGGCCAACAAGACGTTCATCTTCGACTGGTGCCGTGCCGATGGCGAGCGTCAGGCGCTGATGGCATCGGACCAGAACGCATTCTCGGGACTGCTGCGCGGCGTGCCGGTGAACTTTGTCGTGGGCACTCCGGGCGCCACGCGCTTCGAAGGCGGCCCTGCGTTTATCGCCGACTTTCCCTCAAAGCTCTATCACTTCCAGCGGCGCCGGCATTTCCGCGCGCGCACGCTGCTGACCAAGGGTTATCGCTGCGAAATCCAGCTGCCGGATTCCACCGACAAGACCGCGCTGCAGCTTGATATCGCCGACCTGTCGTTGTCGGGTGTCGGCCTGCGTTCGCGTGCGGTGGGCGCTGACCAGCTTCCCGTGGGTACCGTGATCAAGCGGTGCCGGCTCGATTTTGGCGAACTTGGCCGCCTGGAGCTGGACATGCAAGTGGTAGGCCACTGGCTGGTGGGCTTTGACGACAATACCGTTCACCACTATGGCTGCGCATTCCTGAACCCGGACGGGCGCATGGAAAACTTCCTGCAGCGACTGGTGTTCCAGTTGGAGCTGGCGCACCGGGGCTGACCCCCGGGGTGTTGGTCAGCTTCCTACCAGTTTGCCGATCGCGGCTGCCGCCTCACGCATGGGGTTGAGCAGCCGCGCAATCATTTCGGACTCCGAAACCTTGTTGGCTTTCACGCTCACGCTGATGGCCGCCACCACCACGCCTCCCTGCGAGCGCACCGGTACGGCAATCGCGCGCAGACCGGGCTCCAGTTCCTCGTCGATCAGTACATAGTCCAGTTCTCGCGCACGCTGGAACGCCGTTTCCAGCTCGGGACGCGAGACCTTGGTCAGCAGCGTGCGCGGACGCAGTTCCGCATGCTCGAAGAACGCTTCCAAAACCGCATCGGGCTGGTGTGCCAGCAGCAGGCGCCCCGTGGATGTGCAATAGGCGGGCAACCGGCTGCCCATGCCAAGCGCATGGGTCAGAACCCGCTGAACTTCCGAGCGCACCAGATACAGGATGTCGATGCCGTCCAGGATTGCCAGGGCCGAGGTCTCGTGCACGCGCGCGCTCAGGGTGTCGAGGATCGGTTGCGCCAGCGAAACCAGCGAGGTGGACGAGAAATAGGCGTGTCCCAGATGCAGGACCCGCGGCCGCAGCGCGAAGTGTCCATCCTGCTGGCTGACATACCCCAGTTGTTCCAGCGTATAGAGACAACGTCGCACCGACGCCCGCGACAGCTGCGTGCGTTGCGCCACCTGCGAGATCGTGAGCGGACGCTTGCGTTCCGAAAATGCCTCGAGAACGGTCAGGCCACGCGCCAGCGACAGCATGAAATTCGGATCGCCGGCAAAACTGTTGAGAATGTCGGCTGGCGGATGCGCGGCGCGCACCGTATCGGCTTGCGCGGGCTTGATGCTGATCGGGCTGGGGGCGTCCATGGAACGTTGGTAGCGATGCGGCGTTCGATAATCGCGCATCTTAACGCCGCTGCCCCACGATTGCCGAATTCCGGACAAAAAAATGTCGCCGATCAAGGCGGCGACGGGGAAGGGGGTTGTCGGTCAGGGCAAATCCTTTCGACGGCGCCGAGTATAAGCATCGCGCCTAAGACATTAAATACAACTTCTGTGGGGTTTTGGGCGTAGTGCAAGTCATGATCCGGGGGCGGCGGGCCGGCTCAAGGCTTGCCCAGGAACAGGTAGAACGCATACTGGCCGCCGCCTGCCCGACCGTAGGCCAGGTACAGCGGCCCGATCGGGCTGTCCACGCCCAGGAAGGCCGAAGCTGATTTCAGCAAGCCGGTCGGATTTCCGGGCACCAGCGGAGCCCCTACTCGTCCAGCTTCGAGCGATGCGCCAACGTAGACGCCGTCAAGCAGTGTCTGATGGACGAGCTTGTTGTAGTAGACCAGTCTCGCAAACTGCAGATTGCCGCCAATCAACTGCCCGGTGCTGTAGCCCGACTGTTGCAAGAACCCACCCCACTGGAACAGGTCATAGCGCGGCAAACCGGGTCCACCCAGGTTACTGCCCGCGCGGATGGCTCCGCTAAGTGTGTGGTTACCGACCGAATACGCGCCCGATACCGCGAGCTCGCCCTTCGTATAGGTACTGGTGGCACCCATGCCGGCCTGGGACGAGAAAACGGTGAGTGTTCCGCCATAGCCGAAGCGTGGGAAATTGATGCTGTCGAGCTGGTCGAACAGCAGGCGGCCAGTGATGGCGCGCCGGTCGATGCTACCCGTCGTTGAGGGTGCCAGTGTTTGGGGCCCGGTGGACAACGATACGTTCTGGTGGCCGATTACCACGCCCAGCCGCGCCTCGCCATACTTGGTGAACTGGCTGCCAACGTCGAAGGCAAAGTCGGTACGGCGCAGATCGTATTCGGCAATCTTGTTCGCGCCGCTGTAAACATTGACCGGGCGTCGTTCCAGTTCGATGCGCGGCGCCACGAAGAATAGCTGGCGCGTATCCAGCGGTTGGTAGAACTCGCTGACCAGGCTCGAAGTCTGTCCTACCTGGACATCGTTGCGCCATTCGGCGCCGAGCGAATTGAGCCATGTCCGGCGGTAGCTCGCCAGCAGGTTGAAGTATGCGTTGCCGCGGAAGTCCGAACTGAGGCCCAGCCCAAAGCGCAGGTAGTTCGGTCCGTAGGTCTTCTCCACGGCATCCACGCCCAGCACACGCTTGCCGGGTTCCTCCAGGAAGCGATAGTTCACGTGCTCGAAATCGCCGGTGCCGAACAGCCGGCGCATGTCGCGATCGAGTGTGGCCTGCGTGATCGGCTCGCCCGGCTTGGTTTCCATGGTGGCGGCTGCAAATGCCGGATTCACGCGCTCCAGCGGCGCGAAACGGATTTCGTCGACTGGCCGCGGGTCCGGCGGCGGCAATGCACGTTGTGCGATGCGCAGCTGTTCGTAACGGTCAGGCGTCAGCGACAGCGCAGCCAGGCGGCTGGTTTCGCGCCGCGCGGCGGCCTCGCCGATCGGCACGGTCTTCGGCAGGTGATTGAAATCGCCGGCCGAGAAATCGCCCAGCTCGGGCAGGATCAGGATGTCAGTCGGCTTCAGCGACGCCAGCGAGGTTCGTACGTTCTGTTCGGTCAGGATATTGAGCATCTGCCCCGTGACCCCGATCAGCGATGTGAGCTCCTCGCGCTTCATCAATGGGGTGCCGAGATTCACGGCGATGATGATGTCGGCGCCCATTGCGCGCGCCACGTCCACGGGCAGGTTGTCGGTCAGCCCCCCATCCACGAGCAGTTTGCCCTGGTATTCGGTGGGCGCCACGGCACCCGGCACCGACATGCTCGCGCGCATGACGTTGGCCAGTTCGCCCTCGCTGAACACCACGGGCGTGCCCGCCACGAGGTCGGTGGCCACGGCACGGTACGGAATTGGCAACCGGTCGAAATCGCGGTAGCCCGGCGCATTGGCCAGTTGCCGCAGTACGGTCTCCAGTTGCACGCCGGAAACCACGCCCTTGGGCAGCAGGAGTCCGTCAGACCGCACGCCAATCTCGGGCGTTACCAGGTTTGTGTGGTCATCGATCTTGCGTCGTATCGCCAGGTCCTGCCGCGGCGGCCGTTCCTTGAAGATGGCATCGGTGGTCAGTCCGCCCACCAGCTTCTCCATGTCGGCGGTGCTCATGCCCGTGGCATAGGCGCCGCCGACCAGCGAACCCATGCTGGTACCTGCAATACAGTCGACGGGGACGCGCAGTTCCTCGAGCACCTTCAGCACGCCGATATGCGCGGCACCGCGCGCGCCCCCACCGGACAGCACGAGGCAGATCCTGGGCCGGCCGTCGGGATGTGGCGGGAGCGAAGGTTTTACGATGGCGGTATCGGGATCGGCCGGTGCCAGAACCGGCGGAGCGGTTGGCGGCGGATTCGGTGGCGGCAGGATCTGGCTGCCCTTCTCGGCGCCGCAGGCGACCGCGCATGCCAGCATCCCCGCGATGATTGCGGTGGCCTGTTGCAGCACGGAAATGACACGCGTGGTAGTGGGCATGGCTGGAGATAATCCGCCGCATTCCGGCTTGGCCCAACACTAGCAGCAGAGCCAGCAGCGGCACCGCGTCATCGAAACAATTCAGCATGGGCACGGATTCCTGCATATCAGAGATTGAGTGCGCGCACATTGGACCAAAGGCCCTGGCCGCATGAGCTGCGCGCGGCCGGCATATACTGGCGCCGTACCAGATTCTTCAGGCTTTGCCGTGTCCGCCGATCACGTATTCCCAGCTTCCGATGACCCCAAGCCACTGCCTCCCGACAGGCCTGGCGACAACGAGTGTTGCCAGAGCGGCTGCGATCCGTGCGTGTTCGATTTCTATAACGACGAGATGGATCGCTATCGCCAGGAACTGAAGGCCTGGGAAGCGCGCCAGGTCGGACGCGTCAAGGTCGATTCGTGAGTAAGTCCCTGAGTCCGGCCGCCGAACTGCTCGATTTTGTCGAGCGTCATCCACGCCTGTTCGTGTTGACGGGCGCGGGCATCAGCACGGACTCGGGCATTCCCGGCTATCGCGACGAACAGGGTCGCTGGCAACGCTCCGCACCGATGACGATCAGCGCGTTCATGAGCGGCCATGCTGCCCGGCAACGCTACTGGGCACGCAGCATGGTGGGCTGGCCGGTAGCGGCCGGCGCGTTGCCGAATATCAGCCATCGCGTGGTGGCACAGCTGGGCGAGGCGGAACGCGTTGCGGCGCTGGTGACGCAAAACGTCGATGGCCTGCATCAGCGCGCCGGCAGCCGTGACGTCATTGAACTGCATGGCAGCATCGGGCAGGTGATCTGCCTGTCCTGCGCCACGCGCTACCCGCGCGCGGACCTGCAACGCTGGCTATGGCAGCACAATCCGGAATTCCGCGACATCGCGGCGTTGCCGGCCGCCGATGGCGATGCCCATCTGGAGTCGCCGCTGTTCGACAACTTTGCGGTGCCGGTCTGCGAGCGTTGCGAAGGCGTGCTCAAGCCCGATGTCGTGTTCTTTGGCGAATCGGTGCCGCGCGATCGCGTGGACGCGGGACGCCTGGCCTTGGACGCATCGGATGCACTGCTGGTGATCGGCTCGTCGCTGACCGTGTTTTCCGGCTACCGGTTCTGCCTGTGGGCCAGGGACAAGGGTTTGCCGATTGCCGCGCTCAACCTTGGCACCACGCGTGCCGACGGGCTGCTGGCGCTCAAGGTTTCGGCACCGATCGGACCCACGCTGGCCGCACTGGCGGACCAGTTGGGAATGTCCTCCGCCTAGCGCTGCTTGACCTGCACGCGTATGCCGTCAGGTGCCACGGTGATGGCGCCCGGCTCCACGTCCTTGCCGTTGAAACGGAGTTCGTCGGGCTTGAACGTGTACAGCGGATAGTCCTTGAGCAACTGCTCGGCCACCACCGCGCCAATTGCATTGAGCTGTTGCGAATACTGGCTCATGCCTTGGACCTGCACATCCTGCACGGTAGGGTTGTCGAGCAGCACGGCGCGGCGCGTGGTGTCATACCGAATGCCGCTGTTGAGCGACATCGTGCCGTTGATTGGTGGCGAGGGGATGACCGTGTTGGTCATGGCCGCATCCATCTGCGTGATCACGCGGTTGCCAGCTTCATCGAGCACCAGGCGTGGGTGCGACAACTTCACGCTGACCAGTTCACCGTAACGCAATGTCGTGGGAAAGCGCTGCTCCACCGCGCTTTGCAGTTCGGCCTTGCTGAACGTGTATTCGCCGGTCCAGACGTTATAGCCGGCGTGGGCGATGCCAACGGTCGCAATGGCTGAAACGGCGAACGCCGTCGCGGCCATCAGCCGGCGGGCGCTGTGTAGTGTCCAATGTGCTGTCAATGGCATGGGCTCGGACCGTGTTGTCGATAGCCGGTCTGACCCCATCACCGGGTGATCGTTCCGGAATGTGGCCGACGAGTATCTATCTGGCAGCTGCCGTCAGTAGTGCGGCGGAATCTCGTGTTGCGGGCTGGATTCGGCCGCGGCCGAGGCGCTGGCGCGCACCTGCTGGTACAGCGCGCGGAACTGGGCCTGCAGCAGGTCGAGCTGTTGCTGCTGGCGCGCGACGGTCAGGTTCAGTGTCTCGATCAGGTCCTCCTGGAAGGCGACCTTGATTTCGAGATCGGTCAGGCGGGATTCCATGGGCGATTCTCCGGTTGGCCGCGCATTGTACGAGATGCACGCACGATGCTATGGGGCGACCAACCGGAAGCCGATGGATCAGGCGGCCTGCTTTGATTCCACCAGCACCATCCAGGTGATGCCGAACTTGTCGGTCACCATGCCAAAGCGCTCGCTGAAAAACGTCTTGTCGGCCGGCATTACGACCTTGCCACCCTGGGCCAGCGCATTGATCGTCTTGTCCACTTCGGCACTGTCGGCGGCATTGATCGCCAGCGCAAAACCCTTGAATTCGGCATTTCCCTTGCATTCGCCATCCGAACCCATGACGATCGTATTACCGATCCGCAGTGCCATGTGCATGACCTTCTCGGCATTGCCCGCACCGGGGCCACAGCCCGGGCCGGCATCTGGCGGGGCGTCCTTGAAGCGCATCAGGCCTTCCACCGTGGCACCCACGGCCGTCTTGTAGAACTCGGCCGCTTCCTCTGCGCGGCCATCGAAAAACAGGTACGACTCGACTTTCGAAGACATCGACAACTCCTTGGATTGGGCCCGGAAACGGGCCGGGCGGTGTGCTGGCGCGGCGCTTGTGTACGCCGTCCACAAAAGCCTAGTCGACGACCTTAACGATGTCCACATTTATTTTCGGCAACCCCGCGTTTGGCGCTGACGCCGCGCCATGTCACAATTCACGGTTACGAGTTTCGGGCGCCGGACCGGCTCGCCGCATGATCCGTTCGTGCGGGGGCGCCCCAAGAGCCGACAAATTCACCTGGTTTTCTGGCGATGACTACCATTCTGCAGCACATTCCTTCCGGCCAGCGCGTCGGAATCGCCTTCTCGGGCGGACTCGACACCAGCGCCGCGCTCCTCTGGATGCGCCAGAAGGGCGCCATTCCCTACGCCTACACCGCCAATCTGGGCCAGCCCGACGAGCCGGATTACGAAGAAATCCCGCGCCGTGCCCTGGCCTACGGTGCCGAAGCAGCCCGCCTGGTGGACTGCCGCACCCAACTGGTGGCCGAGGGTATTGCCGCGCTGCAATGCGGCGCGTTCCATATCTCCACGGCTGGCGTCACGTACTTCAACACCACGCCGATCGGCCGTGCCGTGACCGGTACGATGCTGGTCGCCGCGATGAAGGAAGACGGTGTCAACATCTGGGGCGACGGCAGCACGTTCAAGGGCAATGACATCGAGCGCTTCTACCGCTACGGCCTGCTGACCAACCCGGGTCTGCAGATCTACAAGCCGTGGCTGGACCAGCAGTTCATCGACGAACTGGGTGGCCGTGCCGAAATGTCCGAGTTCATGCGCCAGAGCGGCCATGACTACAAGATGTCAGCTGAAAAGGCCTACTCGACCGACTCGAACATGCTTGGCGCCACGCACGAGGCGAAGGACCTGGAACATCTGAATTCGGGTATCCGCATCGTCCAGCCGATCATGGGCGTGCAGTTCTGGCGCGACGAGGTGGAAGTGAAGCGCGAGGAAGTGACCGTGCGCTTCGAGGAAGGCCAGCCGGTGGCGCTGAACGGCAAGACGTTCGCCAATGCCGTGGACCTGTTCATGGAAGCCAATGTCATTGGTGGCCGTCACGGCCTGGGCATGAGCGACCAGATCGAGAACCGCATCATCGAGGCCAAGAGCCGTGGCATCTACGAAGCCCCGGGCCTGGCGCTGCTGTTCATCGCCTACGAGCGACTGATTTCCGGCATCCACAACGAAGACACGATCGAACAGTACCGCGACAACGGCCGCCGCCTGGGCCGACTGCTGTACCAGGGCCGCTGGTTCGACCCGCAGGCGATCATGCTGCGTGAAACCGCCCAGCGTTGGGTGGCGGGCGCCGTGACCGGCGAAGTGACCATCGAACTGCGCCGCGGCAACGACTACTCGATCCTGAACACGACCTCGCCGAACCTGACGTACAAGCCCGAGCGCCTGACGATGGAAAAGGGCGAGTCGATGTTCACGCCGCTGGATCGTATCGGCCAGTTGACCATGCGCACGCTGGACATCATCGATACACGCGAAAAGCTGCAGACCTATGCCAAGACGGGCCTGCTGTCGACGCAAACCAGCGCGGCACTGCCGAAGCTCGAAGACTGAGCGCAGGTTGTTTCGCTGAAAAAACGGCACGAGTATTCGTGCCGTTTTTTTTTGCTTGCCGCCGCCGCCTGCAAGCTATGGCGCAACGCGGCACAATGCCGTTTGTCGTTCCTGCACCATTTATCTCTCGTCTATCGGGGACTTACGCCATGCCAGATTTCACCATGCAATTCCGCCGCCTCGGCGCCAGCAACCTCAATGTGTCTGCCCTGTGCCTCGGCACGATGATGTTCGGAGACCAGACCGACGAGGCCGAAGCCGGACGTATCGTAGCCAGCGCCCGCGCGCACGGTGTCAACTTCATCGATACGGCCGATGTCTACACCAAGGGTGCATCGGAAGAAATGGTGGGCCGCTTGCTGAAAGGCGAGCGGCATGAGTGGGTGCTGGCCACCAAGCTCGGCAATGCGATGGGCAAGGGGCCGAACCAGCAGAACTACTCGCGCACCTGGATCATGCGTGAGGTCGAGGAAAGCCTGCGTCGCCTGGCTACCGACTACGTCGACGTGCTGTACCTGCATCGTGACTTTGCCGGGGCGAATCTGGAAGAGCCCGTGCGTGCGATGGGCGACCTGATCCGCGCGGGCAAGATCCGCTATTGGGCCGTATCGAATTTTCGTGGCTGGCGTATTGCCGAGATCGCCGCGCTCTGCGACAAACTGGGTGTGCCGCGCCCGGTGGCCTGCCAGCCGTACTACAACCTGCTGAACCGCGTGCCGGAAGTGGAAATCCTGCCGGCTTGCCAGCATTTCGGGCTCGGCGTGGTGCCCTACAGCCCGATCGCGCGCGGCGTACTGACTGGCAAATATCTGCCGGGGCAGGCGCCCGACGCAGGTTCGCGCGCGGGGCGTGCCGACAAGCGCATGATGGAAACGGAATTCCGCGAAGAATCGCTGGTCATCGCGCAGACCCTCAAGGCGCACGCGGAAAGCCGTGGCCTGACAGCGGGCCAGTTTGCCACGGCCTGGGTACTGGCCAATCCGATCATCAGCTCGGTAATCGCCGGACCGCGTACGCTGACGCAGTTCGAGGACTACTTTGGTGCAGTCGGCGCAGCGATCTCGGCACAGGAGGAAGCCATGGTCGACGATCTCGTGCCGCGCGGTCATGCGTCCACGCATGGCTATAACGATCCAGGCTATCCGTTCGGCGGACGCCCGGTCGCAACTGCATAGTATCGCCAACGAAACGTCAGGATTTCACGTCTGCCTTACAAAAAAGTGTGATGCACTAGCTGCCTGATGCGTGCGTGTCGCGCACCTGTTGCGCACCACGCACGGCCAGCGTTTGAATACGTGCGACAGCCAACTTCCGTCGCACATTCCGCAGCCGATACGCGTAATATAAATGCATGCGGTGGCCATCGAATGATGGCTATCCGGCGTGGGCATTGAGCCGGCGACGCCTGCCGAAACGGCGGGCCCGGCGCAACCGGATGCAAATCGTGTCACGTCGTGGCTGGATTCTCGCTGGGATGGCGGTCGCCGTATGCGGCGGCGTCTACATCGTTGTCAGCCTTGTCGCGAATGAGGCCCGCACATCCCAATGGCAGGCTCGATACATGAGTCGCCTGGGCAAGTCCTTGACCTATGAAGTCGAGGCAGGCCCCAGCGACAGCATCCGCTATCCGCATTCTGGTCCTTACGATGAACGGCTTGGCTATGAGCGCCTGGGCGATTTCGGCGACCGGCTGCATAAACTCGGTTTTGTGACAACTTCGCAGTCGCGCATGTCGTTCGACATGGTGCGACTGATGGACCAGGGTATCTTCCCGCCCTACCGCGAGAAGAACCAGGCGGGACTGCTGATCCGCGACTGCAATGCGCTGACGATGTCATTCGATCGCTACCCGCAGCGTCAGTATGACAATTTCGAGTCCATTCCGAAGGTGCTGGTGTCGTCGTTGCTGTATGTCGAGAACCAGACCCTGCTGAACCCCGAGTATCCGAACATGAATCCGGCCGTGGATTGGCGTCGGCTCTCGCGCGCGGTGCTCGACCAGGGCATCAGGATTGTCGACCGTCACCACGAACGGCCAGGCGGTAGCACGCTGGCCACCCAGATTGAAAAGTACCGCCATTCGCCCGAGGGCAAGACGCAGTCGATTCCGGACAAGTTCCGGCAGATGACCTCGGCCTCGCTGCGCGCGTATCGCGACGGGCCTGATACGCAGCGTGCGCGTGAGAACATCGTGGTCGACTACCTGAATACGGTGCCGCTGTCGGCACGTGCCGTTCATGGCGAAGTGAACGGCATCGGGGATGCGCTGTTTGTCTGGTACGGCGAAGATTTCACCGAGGTCAACACGCTGCTGCGCGAGATGGATGTGCGCAAGCCCACGGCACGCGAAGCACAGGCGTACAAGCGGGCGCTGTCGTTGATCATCTCCCAGCGCCGTCCGTCCTACCACCTGCGGCGCGACGACACCAACCTGGACGCGCTGACGGGCAGCTACCTGCGCCTGCTGGCAGCCGCCAATGCCATCACGCCGGAGTTGCGCGATGCCGCGCTGACGCAATCGCTGGACAAGTCCGGGCCGCCGCAACGTCCGGTGCCCGAACCGTGGGTGACACGCAAGGCGGTGAACCAGGTGCGTAACGACGTGCAGCACATGATCGGCATCGACAGCCGCTACGATCTGGACCGGCTCGACCTGACCGTCGACAGCACGATCAATCGCGAAGCCCAACGCAAGGCGACCGAGACGCTGCTACGCATCGGCAACAAGACCGACGCGCACGACATGGGCCTGTACGGCAAGAATTTGCTCAAGGAGAGTGACGATCCGTCGAAGCTGGTAGCCAGTTTCACGCTGTTCGAGCGCGTGGGAAATGCCGCCGTGGTGCGCGTACAGGCCGACAACGTCGATCAGCCATTCGATATCAATGCCGGAGCCCGCCTCAATCTCGGGTCCACCGCCAAGCTGCGCACGCTGGTTACGTATCTGGAAGTCGTCAACGAACTGCATGACCGCTACGCTGGCATGAGCCAGGCGGAGCTGACCGCGCTGAAGGTGCCGCGGCAGGATGGGCTCACGCGCTGGGCGGTGGACTACCTGATCAAGGCCAAGCCTGCCGACCGTGAACGAGCCGCGATGCTGGATGCCGCGATGGAGCGGAAATATTCCGGCAACCCGGGTGAGGCGTTCTATACCGGCGGCGGCATGCAGAGCTTCACGAACTTCGAGAAATGGGAAGGTGAGCGGCAGATGACCGTGCGTGTGGGCTTCCAGCATTCGGTCAACCTGGTGTTCATCCGCATGATGCGCGACATCGTGCGCTACGAGGTATTCCAGGCGCATCCGGAGGCAGCATCGCTGATCGAGGATCGCTACGATCCGGGACGCCGGGCCTACCTGGAACGGTTTGCCGACGAGGAAGGCAGCGCGTTCATGCTGAACTTCTGGCAACGCTATCGCGGCAAGAGCAATGACGAGCGGCTCAAGGTGCTGCTCGGCCGCGTCAAGCAACCGACGCCGCATCTGGCCGCGGTTCGGTTGTCCGTAACCCTGCTCAGCGTGCGTCCGAATACCGACTACGACACCTTTGCCAGCACGCTGCGCCAATGGATGCCAAAGCAGAAGCTGGACGATGAAGACCTGCAGAAGCTGTACGTGAAGTACGGCCACGACAAATTCAATCTGAATGATCGCGGCTATCTGTCACGGATCCATCCGCTGGAACTGTGGATGGTCGAGTATCTCGATACGCATCCCGACGCGACGCTGAAGGAAATCCTTCACGCCAGCGGACCGGACCGGCAGACCGTCTACGCATGGCTGTTCAAGACGCGCAGCAAGCTGGGGCAGGATGGCCGCATCCGTACGCTGCTGGAACGCGAGGCCTTCGAGAAGATTGCCAAGCGGTGGCAACGGGTGGGCTATCCGTTCGATTCGCTGACCCCTTCGTACGCCACGGCGATCGGGGCCTCGGGCGACCGGCCGTCGGCGCTGGCCGAGCTGGCAGGCATCATCCTGAACAATGGGGTCGACGCGCAGCCCGCCACGGTTCGTGCGTTTGCGTTTGCGGTGGACACGCCGTATGCGACGACATATGGCCTGCAGCCGCAGCCTGGCAAGCCGCTGATTGCTCCTGAAATCGCCGTGCTGGTGCGCCAGTCGATGCTCGATGTGGTGCAGCGCGGCACGGCCAAGTCGATCAACGGCGCGTTCGTGCCGCTGAACCGCAAGGGCCAGGCGCAAGGTGCGCCGCTACAGGTGGCCGGCAAGACCGGTACGGGCGACCAGGTGTTCCAGACCTATGGCGCGGGCGGACGCGTGATCGCGTCGCGTACCGTGAACCGCTCGGCCACGTTCGTGTTCCTGGTGGGTGATCGCTACTTCGGCACGGTCACGCTGCATGTGCGCGAGCCTTACGCCGCGCGCTACTCGTTCACGAGCGCGCTGGCCGTGCGCGTGCTGCGCACGCTTGCGCCGCAGATCACGGCCATGGCGGCGCCTGGCAGCGATGCGACACTGCTACGCTGCCAGCGCTAGTGGGGCGTGCGTCGTGCGTGGTGCGGGTTTGGAGGTGGGGCGTGTCAGGATTTGCGCCGTACCAGGTCGTAGATGACCAGCAGCACGATGGCGCCAAGCACCGACGCAATCCAGCCGGCGGGTTGCCCGGGTTGGTAGAAGCCCATGGCCCGGCCGACATAGCCCGCCGCGAGCGCTCCCAGAACACCGAGGATGATTGTCATGATCCAGCCCATCTTGTCGTCGCCGGGCTTGATCGCGCGGGCAATCAGTCCAACGATCAGACCAACGAATACCGTACCGAGAAATGCCACCATGATGCGCTCCCTGGAGTCGGTTGGAACGTCGTCATCATGCCACGAGCCGGACCGTTGCGGGAGAAACCGGCGATGAGAAAATTTTCACATCGCCGTCGGGCCGTCGTTGCTTCAAACCTTGCGCGAGCTGATCACGGCCTCGGCCACGTTGGCCGGCGCCTCGGCGTAGTGCTTGAATTCCATCGTGAACGTGGCACGGCCCTGCGTCAGCGAGCGCAGCGACGTGGAATAGCCGAACATCGTCGCCAGCGGCACCTCGGCACGCACGATCTTGCCGCCGCCGCCCAGGATGTCCTCCATGCCATGCACCATGCCGCGCCGCGATGACAGGTCGCCCATCACGTTGCCGGTGAATTCCTCGGGCGTTTCCACCTCCACCGACATCATTGGCTCGAGCAGTACCGGCTTGGCGCGCCGCATGCCCTCCTTGAAGGCCATCGAACCGGCCATGCGGAACGCATTCTCGTTCGAGTCCACGTCGTGGTACGAACCAAACACCAGTGTGGCCTTGATGTCGACGACCGGATAGCCAGCCAGCACACCCGTTTCCAGCGTTTCGCGAATCCCCTTGTCCACCGCCGGAATGAATTCGCGCGGCACCACGCCACCCTTGATGGCATCGACGAATTCATAGCCGCCGCCTTGCGGCAACGGTTCCACGTTCAGCACCACGTGGCCATACTGGCCGCGGCCGCCCGATTGCTTGATAAACTTGCCTTCCACATCCTTGGCGGCAGTCTTGATGGTCTCGCGATAGGCCACTTGCGGCTTGCCGACCGACGCTTCCACGCCAAACTCGCGCTTCATGCGATCGACCAGGATTTCCAGGTGCAGCTCGCCCATGCCCGAGATGATGGTCTGGCCCGATTCCTCGTCGGTGGCCACGCGGAACGACGGATCTTCCTGGGCCAGGCGGTTCAGCGCGATGCCCATCTTTTCCTGGTCGGCCTTGGTCTTCGGCTCCACGGCCTGCGAGATCACCGGCTCGGGGAACGTCATGCGTTCCAGGATGATGACCTTGTCGGGGTCGCATAGCGTATCGCCGGTGGTGGCCTCCTTCAGGCCCACCGCTGCGGCGATGTCGCCAGCGCGCACTTCCTTGATCTCGTTGCGGACGTTGGCGTGCATCTGCAGGATCCGACCGAGGCGCTCACGTTTGGACTTGACTGGGTTGTAGACCGTATCGCCCGAGTTGACCACGCCCGAATACACGCGGAAAAAGATCAACTGGCCGACGAACGGGTCGGTCATGATCTTGAACGCCAGCGCCGAAAATGGCTCATCATCGCTCGGATGACGTTCGGCTTCCTTGTCGTCCTCGGTGTGGCCCAGGATGGCCGGTACATCCACCGGCGACGGCAGGTAGTCGATCACCGCGTCCAGCATGGCCTGCACGCCCTTGTTCTTGAAAGCACTGCCGCACAGCATCGGCACGATCTCGCCGGCCACGGTGCGCTTGCGCAGCGCGGCCTTGATCTCTGGCTCGGTCAGGGTCTCGCCGCCGAGATACTTTTCCAGCAGTTCCTCGCTGGCCTCGGCCGCAGCCTCGATCATCTTGTCATGCCATTCCTGCGCCAGCTCCTTGAGATTGGCGGGGATGTCGGTGTACTCGAAGCGCACGCCCTGGCTGTCATCGTCCCAGACGATCGCCTGCATCTTGACCAGGTCGACCACACCCCTGAAGTCGTCTTCCGCGCCAACCGGGATCTGGATCGGAATGGCATTGCCCTTGAGGCGCGAGTGAATCTGGTCGCGCACCCGCAGGAAGTCCGCACCGACGCGGTCCATCTTGTTGACGAACGCGATGCGCGGCACGCGATACTTGTTGGCCTGGCGCCAGACGGTTTCCGACTGCGGCTGGACGCCGCCCACGGCGTCATAAACCATGCACGCGCCGTCAAGCACGCGCATCGAGCGTTCGACCTCGATAGTGAAGTCGACGTGCCCAGGCGTGTCGATGATGTTGATGCGATGCTCGGGATAGTTGTTGGCCATCCCTTTCCAGAACGCCGTGGTGGCGGCCGACGTGATGGTGATGCCGCGCTCCTGCTCCTGCTCCATCCAGTCCATGGTCGCGGCGCCGTCGTGGACTTCGCCCAGCTTGTGGTTCACGCCGGTGTAGAAGAGGATGCGCTCCGTCGTCGTGGTCTTGCCGGCGTCGATATGCGCGCTGATGCCAATGTTGCGATAGCGTTCGATGGGGGTCTTGCGGGGCACGGTGTTTCTCCTGGTTAGGGCACCACGGGCCGTTAGCGTAGCACTTCCACGCCGCGCCCGTATTCCCCCGCGCCGCATAAGGCATAGCGAGGCAATCAGGGCCAGCTTTCGCGGGCGTAGACGCCGGCGCTGGCGCGCACCAATGCAGCGCGCCCGGCCGCCTGTGTATCGGTATAGAACGGCGGATTGGCCAGTGGCAAGCCATTGTCGCGCGCGGTATCCACCAGGATCTGCAGATAGTCGGTCATGTGCGATGCCGTGAAGCCATTGGGGTCATGGAAGGCCACGATGACCGGCGTTACGCCATCCACCGGCTCCAGCCGCTGCGCAACCATGGCCTGGCCAACACGTTCGAGTTCATGACGCATGTGCGGGCGTCGGCGCAGGCTGAAGTGCCAGCCATAGAACTTGCCGTCGCGCGCGTTGGCATCGGCCATCAGCATGCCCAGTCCGACCTGGCGATAGATCGTTTCGGTTTCCGCGCTGAATGCCCAGTTTGGTGGCCGTACTACCTTGGCCACGCGGCCACATTGCGCAACGATATCGGCTTCCCCGCGTCGCAGCGAAGCCGCCAGAACATCGGGGGCCAGCTTCGTATGCGACACGTGGCCTTCGACAACGCCGCTGTGCACGGCCATCAGCTGGCCCTGCGCACAGGTATCGTGCATCTGTGCGCGGCCTTCCGGGCCGCCGCCACGCCGCGGGTGTTCGGTCTGGACAAAAAAGATGGCCTTGATGCCGGGCGCAATCGGGTTATCGGCAAGCTGGCGCAAGATTTCCGGCGTGCCGCCATACGGGCCGCTGTCCGGGCCGTCGTCGAACGTCAGCAGGAAACGCACCGGTGCAAGGCGGGCCGCCGTATTCGGGGTGAGCGGAGTGACTGGGGTCAGGGCGCAGCCGGACACGGCCAGCGCGGCGCCGGCCATCGTCAGGGCGCGACGCAGGAAAGAAACGGATGTGATGTTCAAGACGCGAAATATTTCAAAGCAACACGATTGCCCGGCAGTATGCCTTGTCAGCGCGAGCCCGATCGCTCATTCAGCGTTCGACTCACTGCGGCGCGGCAGCGGCGTACCTAGAATGGTGGCAGCCCCTGGCGCTCACTCCACCAACAAGAAGGCGGTATCCATGCTGCGGCCACGAACTACAGTCTTGCTGTCTTTTCTGTGCTGCTGCGCGCCACTGCTCGCAAACGCAGCCGATGCGGGCGTCGCGTTTTCGGCGGGCAAGCCCGGCGGGCCATTGCCCGAGGGCTGGCAGAACAAGCCGGTGGTGTCTGGCAAGACATTGACCCACTACACGTTGGTGGCCGAGCAAGGGACCACGGTGCTGCAGGCCGATGCCAGCAGCGCCGCGTCGGGACTGGTGCATGAAGGCGGTGTCGAGTTGTCGAAGACCCCGGTCGTGAGCTGGCGCTGGAAGGTGGCCGCAGCCATTCCGAATGCCGACAACAGCATGGGCGACCGCGAGGACGCACCAGCCAGGCTGGTGTTCTTCTTCGATGGCCGCAGCAATGGCCTGTCTCTAGGCGACCGCGCGGAAATTCTCGCCGCCAATGCCGTCGGCGAGAAATTGCCTTACGCCACGCTGATGTACATCTGGACCAACAGCGCGCCAGTGGGAACGGTGATCGCCAATCCTCATACCAGCCGCGTACAGATGATCGTGGTGGGAAGCGAAGCGGGCAAATGGCAGACCCTGCGCCGCAACGTCGCCAGCGATTTCGAGAAGGTGTTCCACGAAAAGCCCGGCAAGGTGGCCGGCTATGGAATCCTGACCGACAGCGACAATACCGGCGGCACCGCACGCGCCTGGTATGGCGACATCCGCTTCTCGGCGGAACAGTAATCGGTTGTTGTTATTGCGGGTGTCCTGGGACCGCTGATTGAAGTGCCGCCTGGCGGATTGCCGCGGCGACCCGGTCGGTCAGCCCCTGGCCGTCGGGCAGCCCGGCCGCCTCGCGCACGCTGACGACCTTGGCCGGATCGTAATGGCGTCCGCTATGAATGGCCGCTTCAAATGCATTGGCGCGTTCGTTGATTGCCACGGGATCGGCATCGACCAGCAGGATCGCGTGCGCCAGTACCAGATGGCGCTGTCCGTCCGGTGACTGGAATTCGGCGGGTGCGCGGCGCCAGTACTGGGCGGTACCGGCAATCTTGCGTGCACGGTCGCCAGGACCCCAGGCCAGGTTGTAGCGGCCATCGCAAAACGATCCCTCCACGGCCTGCCAGTGGGTTTCCACGCCAATTTCGCGTAAGCCGGCCGCGATGACTTCGCATAGATGCAGGTACACCGGCTCCATCCACGTGGCCGCCCCTTTGGGCACCGCATAGGCCAGGCTCACATTGAGAATGCCTGGCCCCTGTGGAACCAGTCCGCCCCCCGACATGCGTAGCCAGACCGGACACCCGCGCGCGGCAAAATCGGCGCGGGCCGCATCGAGGCCGGGCTGGCGCAGATAGCTGCGGGGAATTACCAGTGACAGCGGCGCTTCCCAAAGCTGCGCGACTGGCCCCATGCGGGCGGCATGATCGAGCAGCGCCAGCTCGCCTTGCAACGGATCAGCCTCTGCCGGATCAGGATCGACAAATGAGAACGTCGTGGAGTTCATTGAGGTCATGAGGGTCATGGCACCTCGGCATCTGGTTGTCGCGCGCGGCGGATAACGCATTTTCCACGCAGAACGCGCCGTGCGCCAGTGCGGTGCTAAAAAGTTGCGGCGCGACTGCCGTTATCTCTGGGGATTCACGCAAGTCTTCCGATATCTCTGTCCGCCCTGTCTCTCGTCTGTCGCATCATGAACCGTCTTACGCTCAATACCAAACTCTGGGCGGCGCTTGCCGTCATGTGGTTGCTGCTGCTTGCGCTTGGCACCTGGAATGCCTTCCATGCGAAGTCAGTGATGATGGCCGAGCGCCGCGACGGTCTGCAGTCGCTGGTGGCCACTGGTGAGGGCATCGTCAAGATGTACGTCGATCGCGCCGCAAAGGGCGCGATGTCGAAGGAAGACGCGCAAAAGGCCGCCAAGGATGCGCTGCGCGCGATGCGCTTTGGCCAGAACGGCTACCTGTTTATCGTCGATTCCAAGCCGCAGGTGATTCTGAACCCTGGCCTGCCGCAGACCGAAGGCAATATGGTTGGGGAGTTCAAGGACCCAGACGGCGTGTACGTGTACCGCGCAATCCTGGAAGGCGCGCGCCGTACCAGTGGTGAAGATGCCGGCTTCTCCATGTACCGGGGACGCTTGCCCGGTACCGAAAATCCGCAGCGCAAGCTGACCTATGCACGTCAGGTGGCTGACTGGGATTGGTTCATTGCCACGGGCGTGTTCCTGATCGATATCGAGGACGCGTTCCGCGCCAACCTGATCAATGCCCTGCTGAGCACGCTGCTGATCGGTGCGCTGATTGCGGTGGTGATGGGCCTGATCATGCGTACCGTCAAGCGCAGCCTCGGCGGTGAACCGGCTTACGCCGTGGAAGCGGTGACGCGTATTGCCGGCGGCGACCTGACCGTGCCGGTACAGGTGAAGGCCAACGACGAGCACAGCGTGCTGGCCGCGATGCAACAGATGCAGCAGCGCCTGGCGGCGACACTGGGCGAAATCCGCGGCGCGGCAGGCTCGATCGCCACCGCGACCAACCAGATCTCGGCCGGCAATCACGATCTGTCGCAACGTACCGAGGAGCAGGCTTCCGCGCTGGAGCAGACTGCATCGAGCATGGAAGAGCTGACCGGCATCGTGCGCCAGAACGCGGACAATGCGCGCCAGGCAAGTGCACTGGCCGTCAATGCGTCGGATATTGCGAACCGTGGCGGCGAAGTGGTCAGTGAAGTGGTGGCCACGATGGGCGAGATCAACCATGCGTCGCGTCAGATCGTCGACATCATCGGTGTGATCGAAGGCATTGCGTTCCAGACCAACATCCTGGCGCTGAACGCTGCCG
>VFQP010002361.1_pt1 | contig 21293 bp, 35 predicted proteins | sample 3512351 | NCBI WGS metagenome assembly VFQP01 (sample SAMN10412372, study PRJNA504923) | tailings metagenome | isolation source: Relicate 1 Philex TSF1 revegetated site | place: Philippines: Tuba, Benguet | collected 2017-08-29
CACACACACACACACACACACACACACACACACACACACACACACACACACACATACTGTGCTGTCAAACATTCCAGGCGCACACGTTCATCTGCCCCATGTTGGTCAATGAGGGCGATTGTGTTGCCATAGCGCACAGCCAACCATCGACGATCTACCTATGTGTTGGTTGACGTGGGTGGGTGGGTGTGTGCCAGTGAGTGTGGGTGGGTGGGTGTGTGCCAGTGAGTGTGGGTGGGTGGGTGTATGAGTGTGTGTCAGACAGATCACAGTCATTGTGTACAATGTGGTCATAACATGCATAGCACAATACACTATGAAATGTACATCACATACCAACAGCATGCACACCTACACATACACACCAACAGCATGCACACCTACAGCATACACACCAACAGCACACCTGTGCCAGAAACTGTGCTACATGCAAATCATGACGCGTAATGCTGGTTGGAACTGCTGCACTGGTACCCATATCCTCACACCATGCTCGCAATGTGAGTACTAATGCACATGATGATGATTTTGGTGGTGGTGGTGGTGGTGCTAGAGACCATGAAAATGATGGTGACGTACAGAGAGTGCTCATATTTGTGGCAATTGTTGCTATTCTGTGTAGTTGTGTGTTATTTTGTGTCATGTTGGTTGGCTGTGTATTATGTTGCTGTGTGCTGTGTTGTGTTGTGTTGATGAATTGTGCATTGGTTGGTTGTGTATTGGTCGTGTTGGTTGATTGTGAGCCGGTTGCTGTTGGCCATGCAGGCAAGGGTGTGGTTGTCCAGGTAGTGGTGCTTGGAGTGGTTGTGGATGCTGGCACTGTGTAGCCATGCTTGTCTGTTGCATCTGCAGTTGCTTTTGCGTGCATTTCAGACACTGCGTGAGTGTTGCTGGTATCATGGAGTGTGCTGGTGTCAAGTGTGTTGCTGCTCGTCTGCAACACCACTGTTGAGTCATGCACTATCACTGGCATACCACCACTGACTTGTCTTATGTAACTGCCTGTTGCTATGTGATTGGCTGTTGCTACGTGATTGCCCGTTGCCATGTTTTTCCATGCTGATGTGTCATTCACTGCTGATGCTGTGTCCATTGACATCCCCTTGCTTGGCACACCATCAAACCCACGGCTCCATACTGCTCCACTTTCATCACCCCCACCCATGCTGCACGATACACCACCACCACCAGCAGCACCAGCAGCAATAACACCATCCCTTGGTACATCATGAGACCCCTTATTTTTCAGGTTGGAACCTGCAGACAAGTCATGCAGGATCATGGATGGACACGACTGGGGGCGTGGTGCATGCATCACCCCATCATTATTATTATTTCTTGCCCTATGCTCCACACGTCGCCTTACATGTCCCACTGGTCCCATACGCCACCCCAGCTGTAAGACCTGCCCCCTACACTGCTGCTGCTGCTGATGATGATGATGATGCTGATGATGCTGACGATGATGATTGCCTCTCATCAGCATGCGTCGCTTGGATGGTGGTTGCTGCTCCTTGAGTGGGTGGATACCCAGTGGTACGAGGGAGTCATGCGTATGGGACACTGTATATGGCTCGGTGTCATTATTGTATGGCCTAGTGTCATCATTATTGTATGAGTCGAGCTGCTGTGCAACAGTCAGTGGCAGCCACGGCCCCCAGCATTGCAGTATTGCTAGATCAAGCATAGGCTGCCATGACTCAACTGCACATGATGACATGGCGTGTGAATGTCCATTGGTGTTGCGGTTGCTGTGATTGCTGGTCATGAAACTGCTGCCGTCATGTGGTGTATTGTGTTGCATGTGGAGGGCAAAGAGTGGCCACCTGGTTTGTGGATTGTCATGTACATATTGGCTTTTGAATGCATGGTTTTATGCAATGTTTCCACACATGTTTCCAGGTGTATCCACTCACAACATACTACCACAATCCCCACACCATCACCATCACCACCCACAAAACGTACCGCTGCACACTCTTTCTCTCTTGCCGTCCACCATTCCTTTTTCTCGACACAGCACCACGCCCCCTCCCCTGCATCGCCTCTAACACCCCCTGCAAGTACATCAACACATGCTCATGCACCTCCACTGCACCGACATCACCCTGCTGCCATACAACACACATGGTGGGGTCATGTGTGGTGGCTCTGGGGATGGCAAGTACGCCATGCAGCACCACGTGTGGGGTGGTGATGTGCACCGGGTGCAGTGCTTCGAGTGGGAGTGCCCAGAGGTGCATGAGGGTGGTGGTCATGGGTCGCCCCTGGTGGTAGTGGTTGGTGATGATGGTGAAGGAGTTGTGTGGGAGAGTGCACGCTTGTACATGTGTGTTTGCAGTCACACATGTACGCACCTTGGCAAGTTGGAGTGTTGGTTGATGAGCACTACCACCAGCATGTTGTTTGATTGTAAATTGCACTTGTGGGTGAAACACAGCTGCCTGCAACACCACACGCTGCACATTGGCACGCTGACGAGCATTTCTAGGGTGTGCGGGGTATGTGTGTGTGCATAGGTGTGTGGCTACAAAACACATCCCACATCCTTGATGTGCATCCATCAATATCCCAGTTTCCCACCCACCACTATCCCCAAAACATACCCGATTGCTGCCTGATGGCGTGCACGGACAGGAACAGCTTCAAACAAGTGGTGCACCTCTACAGTGGTGCCATGTACGGTCCGGGATACAGCGGCAACCCCCTGGCGAGCAACATGTCCCTGATGCATCACTTTGCAGACCGTCTCAAAGCTACCATGTGGCCTGCTGGTGATGCACAAATGGGAGACAGAGCCGATGTTGGCAAGTGCGCGACCACTGCGGTGCGCTGTGCACGCTGAGGTGCTGCCAGGGGTGCACAGGGCGTCCAGGTCTGCCCGGGATATGCCACAGCCATTGTCCTCTACAACGAGGGCATTGTTTGCTGCACCATGCAGGCATACCAGTATCTGTATGTTGAGGTTGATGGTTGGCCATGGGATGTTGGCATGCACCACCCTCTTGTCACAGCATACCTCATCTGCACCAGCATCCAGGGCGTTTTGCACGAGCCACTGTGCTACCTGTTCGATGGATTCGACTGCTACATCGCGCTCCAGTCGCTGGGCAGTGTGATTGATCATCACATGCTTTGCTTTGCACGAAACTTAGCTGATGTGCTGTCTACATAGTTACTGTGTGGGCACTGAGATGCTGATGGATGTGTGTAGAGTAGAGTTGGCTGGTGATCCAAAATAGTATTGATACCTTGCAATATATATTCACAGGCACATCTCAATCTCAATGGACTACCCATCCTCCATAGGCAACCCATCTGATTGGGTTTTGTTGGGTGAGGGGAACGCAAACGCAGTATTTGGATATCGGGGTCACGATCAATCGCTGGTGCGTGATGTCTCTCCTGCTCTCATCAACCTCATATACCTACACCATCAACAAACCCTACAGATTGGATGGGTACTGCGGGTGGACAAGGGCAAGACGTTTATGCCAGAGCAAGGCCCTGCATCATCGTGCTTGTCCCGCCTGGAGCAGACCTTGTGGAGCGTCTACCCTGCCCTTGTCCATGCATCTGATGGTATGTACGGCAACGGCAATGTGAAAAGCAGCTACTGAATTACACAATCATCTCCTCCCGCACAGAGATACACCGCCGTGTTGCATATGTGGAACATGTCATAGTTCCCCTCCTCACCCGCAAGTATGTCCACCAACAAGCCCTACGCCCCACACACCGTGCATGGTTGCAGCCACTCTTGCAGCAGTGCACCCATCATGGTCCATTGCACACTGCTGCTGATGACGTGCCTGTGACCATCGCCCTGCAACAAGATCACACACGCATGTCCCCGACCACTAGTGCAACCATACCACACCAATCCACCATATGTGTGGAAATCAAACCAAAAAGTGGCATTTTGTATGGGAATGACGCATTAATATCCCCTGGGCTGGGTATTAAAAAACATGTGCTGCGCTACCTGCAACACCAGCACTACAAGCAACACAAGGGCAGCATACACACCATCAGCACCTACAACCCTCATGATTTGTTTTCCCAAGACCAGCACCGCATTGTACACGCGCTCCATGCCCTGTGGGAATGCCCGCAAAACAATTTAAAGTTGTTTATCGATGGCAGTGCTGTTGCCATGCATGATGCCCATACAGCAGCAACTGCAGTGGCAGATGCGTTAAAGGGGATGTTGGTGCCTGGTGCTGGAGTTGCTGTGCATACTAGGACGGGCCTTGCTGACGGGTGTACTGGTGTAGAAATGCCTGACAGTTGTGTGCATACCATGCTGCGTGTAATTGCAAGCATATTGCACCGTGAAGGTACTGCTGTGTGTGTGTGTGTGTTTGTGTGTATTTGCGTTGCATGTACATTGCCTACCCATCAACCTGTACAATAATGACACCATGTACGCACACCACACAGAGTGTTTGTCATTGCTGCTGCAGGCTCAGGCTATTGATACTGTGCATGTAGAGGGGTGTTATGCATTGCTGTGTCGCCTGATGGAACAGGAATGTGGCCTGTGTGGGCATGTGCAGGGCATGCCATTGCCACCCACGGCATTTGAGGGGCTGGTTGATAGTATACGCAGCACGCAGAAGAACTCAGAGGTGATGAATGGATGGTGTTGCAGGAATGGTGTTCTGGTGGTTGTACTGCATGGGGAGAAAGGAACGCGCATGTGACCAAATATATTCTGCTGAACAACATGCATGCAAGAGGCAGACACACACATGGACACATGCATCATGTTGCTAGGCATGAGATCTACTCCACACACATTTCTTGCACCACACACACACAGTCTGTTTCTCAACCAGCCCACATGTCATCTGCTGCACATCATGCGTACAATGCCACCCTGCATCACCTGCAGCAGCTCCCCATGCAAGAAGCACAGCAGCTGTTGCGCAACTACCTCATTGCCACCACACTCAAGGACTGTGCGTTGATGGTGGCACTGCGACCCCTACACACACCGAAACATGGTCAAGATCCTGGCCGACAACCTGGTGAAATCCATGATGAGCATGTTTCCATGTCAACACACCATGTCGAAACACCAACTATGGGGGATTGTGATGATGGGTGTGGCGTGGTGTGGGATGAGGACAGTGGTCTGTTGTGGGAGTACAAGGTGGCGTTTGTGGACTTGGATGTTAAACCACTTGGCAAGCTCCCTCATCAATATGCACTTGACCAAGCAATAGCACAGCATGCTGCACAATGCATGGCTGAAGCATCATGATGATGTTGCCTTGTGTTGTGTTACAGTACAGTGTGTTACAGTACACTGTGTGAATGAATCCTGTGTGACAATGTATTCTTCCTGCGTTGTTGGTCATTAATGAAAAATAATCATGAATTGAATATACAAAAAATTGTAAACAACCATATCCGCAACAACACTCACAGCACATCCACATCCTCGTCTTCCTCCCCCTCACTCCCACCCCCATCCTCCTCCACCAATGCACGTGCCGCCACTTCCGCTGCTGCTTGTGTCATAACAACCACAGCCCCCAAGCTCCCCTCGTCCTCTGCATCACTGTAGTCTACACCACCTTCGGGATCTTCTACCTCCTCTTCCTGCTGTGTGTCTGTCTGTGTGTCTACCTGTTCCTGCTCTTCTCTATGTTGCATAGCTTCCTCTTGCTGGCATTCATGCTGCATGACCTGCTCTCCCTGAATGCCACCTTGATATGCCTGCTGTAGCTCTGCATTCACCACACTCTCTCCCACACCCGCCGCTGCCTGTGTTTGTGCACGCGCATTCACAACCCCCGCAACCTGGTTCCCCTGCAAGGCCCCCCTTGATGCTTCCTGCACAAGTCCCTCTGCCCCCCTGGGTCTCAACACACGTCTGAATGGCTCATGAAAGGCATCATGCAGTCGCCTGACCTTGGTGGGGCCAATGCCAGGGCATGCTGAGAGCTCTTCGGCTGATGCACGGAGGATGGCACCCATGCTGCCAAAGGTGCGTGCTGGTTTGTGTGTGTGTGTGTGTGTGTGTGTGTGTGTGTGTGTGCATTTTATTATGTATAGTGTTGGTGGTGTTGACACAGGGCATTCACAGTGGTGGTTGTGTATTATACTTGTTGTTATGTTGTTATACACACATACAACACACAGAAAACCCATGCAAAATAACCATGTTGACACACACACACAACAGCCCAACCACATACCAAGTGTGACCACGTCTGTCTTGTTGATCCCACGCACACTGGTCAATGCATTGGTCAACTTGCTCACGTAATCACCCTCAACACGTTCCCGAATGGAATCTGGGGGTTTGTGTTCATATTGCTTGAATGTCTCCAAGTACCGAGCACATTCCTGGTGAGATCAAAAAGGGGTGGTCAAAAGGGTGGTAAAAAAGGGTGGTAAGAAAAGGTGGTCAAAAATATAAAAATATGTAGCCAGAAAAGGTAGTAAGAAAAGGTGGTCAAAGGTAAAAAGTGGGTAAAAAGTGGGTTTGTTATCATCATTATTATATATTCCTATCGTATATGTTTTCAAAAGTGGTTCAATTGTGTGCCATGTACTGTATGTATATTGTACAAGCACGTGCATGTCTGGACCCCTAACAGATACCAATGCCCCCCCCCCCCCCACATGTCTACTCACTAGCAGCAGCACTCATACCTCGCTGCTCCATGCACAAAACAGGGTACATTCATTGGCAATAGCAATCTTGGTAACTGCTGCAAGTGGCTGCACCACATCCTCAATGTCCACATGACACAAGAGTATACGCAACCGAAACACCCGCTGCAACTCCTTGATGCGGTGATGTACGTAGTTGGGCTTGAGTAGGTGAAACCTGTCGGGGGGTGGTGGTGGTGAGAGGGTATGCACATATACGCAACACCCAAAACATCCAGCAGGCATTCAACCAACAACGCCATACGCATGTACCCAACAAACACAAAAAACCAAACATACTTGAGGCTTAAAAACAACACAGCGGAATCTGCCCCAACCATGTAATCAGGCACAATATCAGCATACTGCCACCTCATCAGCCGTATGTGTTTCAGCACTGGGTTGCCTTCTTGTCGTCTATTCACAAGTATGCAGTTGACAGGTGGTGGGGCTTGTGCGGTAGGTTGTGCAAATGCAGGTCGGCCATAACTGTGTGGGGACATCAGTGGATATGTACAGACATGATATGTACAGACACGTGGAAGTAAAGATAGTATATACAGACAATATGTACAGATAACATGCACAACACCAAGACATCACCATGGGTATCCACAAGCAACACTCCTCCCCGCACCTGCTTGGTGGCTGCACAGATGCGCCACTCCCTTGCATGTTGGAGGAGAGCCATGGTGGGAGTGGTGCATGTTGTGAAGCACCACCACGCGGTTGTGATGCCGCAGAATGGCTGAGATTGGGGGGGCCATGAGGGTTGCCCAGTGATGCAAGCGCTCCTGACAGCCCCCCCTCCAACACCAGATTATTGTGTGCATTGTCTATTGCTGCATCACGTGGCAAGGGGTTGTTTGGAGGGGGGGGTGGTTTGCTTGTTGCAGCTACAAGTGGTGCTTGTTGCTGATGGGCTTGTTGCTGAGGGGATGTTTGTTGTTGTGAAAACAAGTTGATGGGAACATTTCTAGTTCGTGCTGCTGCTTGAACCTGTTGGTATGTTGGTGTGTTTGTTGTTCGTGTGTGTGGAGAGAGGGAACATCAGATCCTGCATCGTACATCTTGCAGTGATGGCAGCACTATTCTTGGTGTTGGTTGCTTATTGCTGTCCTGTGGAGGGATGTGGTAATGTTGAGGATGTGTACAAGACGTGCTGCTCGTGTCCAACATGGCAGCACCTCTTTGGACATCTGCCACGTGGACTGCTGCTTATTAGCACGACCAACCAGCAGCAGCACTTGCCAGTGCAGTGATTTTACTGTAAAGTACAAAAAAAATGGGTAAAAGTAAGCAAACAAGTTTTTGCGCCAAAAGTGTCGTCATCATGGACGACCATGTTTATTCCTGGCGATCCACGCTGTGCAGTGCAGCATACATATGACATTATCACATATAGTACCACATATATGCCAATATAAATTCTGCGTACTACCCCAAAAGAGGCAGTGGTCCGATGGCCGAGCATCGTTGCACACTGATCCTGCGCTTGACGGGTCTGTTGCTTGCATTACTGACAGAGAGGTACATATAGTATAATGCGCAGATTGGTTTCAAACCACGCGACAACAATCATACGGTAACAACCATGTTGCACATCCATCCGTCAGCTTGACCCGTGTACCTCTCAGATCACATGCGCTGTTGGCCAGCAAGATCGACAAGACCGTTGGAATGTTTTATTTTCAAGCCTTCGACAGTCCCCAGGGCCAGTGGTAGGAATTGACACCAGATGTATATTGTACCATGGTACCCGCATCAGACTGCATTCACACCACACTACACGCGCAGGGGTATACCTAGTGGTACTGCAAGCTATGGGAAGCCATACAAGCTTGGATACTATGTCAGCAGCGCGCCTGAGGTCATCCGCCAGCACACCATATGGATGTTGCAAGCAGGTTGGTGGTGGTGTGCGGGATATACATATGTACACAGTGGGTTGCACACCATCATAATGCTCTTCACACTACAGGAGTAGACATGGTTATATTTGACTGGACCAACCAGATACCCTGCATCCTCAACTGCACAACAACGCCCTGTGACTGCGGGCGCACCGACCTCAACATGGTGCAGGATGCAGCTGCTGCATTTGTGGATCATCAAGTGGATCGCAAAAATGCTGGCAAACCATACTTGAAATACACGTTTTTCATTGGTAGGTGGTTTTGGTGGGACACTTGCTGAGGGGGATGCCTCAACGGTACCACACACATACCACAGGCCCTGATCACAATATGGGCAACAAAGAGTATCAACCTGGACCAAACTGTGAAAACCATTACAATGGCAATATGCTGCGCCTTGCGGAACAAATAAGATCCATGTTTTTGGTGGACAAAGACCGGGCTTCTGTCTACTACAAGGCAGATGGCAGGCCCCTGCTGCTTTGGTGGATGGGTATGTGGGTGGCTTATGGAAATTTCCATGCATATTGCAGCGTATCATCATCCAGTGGCCACATCAAATGCCCACCCAGGCAACTGTGGCAACAGGGATATAGGCCTGCCCTTTGGTATGGATCCATTCTTCCAGCATCCCGCGTTTGAGACGTTGATCATGGACAATAGCATCTCTGGAAGAAGAGAGGCCACCATTGATCCCGAGTGCTTTTCATTTGATCAAGCTTGGAACCCTGCATGGGATTGGCAACAAATGCTGTCAGACGGAGTCCCCATGTGCAAGTATGCATGTTTGTTGGGGGTTTGCATGGTTTTGCGAGAACATCTGGAAAACATATCTACTCTCACACACAGGACGTACCGATTCAGGTTGGAATGGTTGCTCTTGTTTGGTGCCGAGTGCACATGGAGCACATACAACCACCCACCCCACACACAGTTATGGCGAAACCAATAGCCCTGTGATGTCATACGTCATCGATGATGCTGGCCAGCCCCTTGCTATGACCGTCCAGGCCGGCATTCGTGGGTGCCAGGGTTGGCGTGACGGTGACGTCTGCAAATCCATACCCCGCCATGGAGGCACCACGCTCCGCAACATGATGAACCTCGCTGCGCGGCGCCGGGTGCAAATGATCATATACTCAGACTGGAACTCCTGGATGTTTGGGGAATCACTGTCCTTGGAGCGATCATACAACCTAGAGCCTGATACAACCTTGGGAACACTGTATTTGGACTTGTTTTCCAAGCTTGTCGCACAGTGGCGAGCCGGCATCATTCCCCCAGCAGTGCTCACCAAACCCAAGGTTGTGACAAAGCCCAGCAGCCCCAAGGTGGTAGTGCCCAAAAGCAGCCCTAAGGTGGCAGTGCCCAAAAGCAGCCCAAAGGTGGCAGTGCCCAAAAGCAGCCCTAAGGTGGCAGTGCCCAAAAGCAGCCCTAAGGTGGCAGTGCCCAAAAGCAGGGTGGCCAAGAGCCCACCAATGGGGGTTGCGAGGGTGATTGTCAATGACGAGGTCAATAGTCGGCAGATTAGCGGCAGGCAAGTAGATGCTGGTAAATAATGTGCTGTTTGTATTCTGTTATGCATATGTAGTTTTGAGTTAGGTTATGGTAGTTAACATATGTAGTTTTGCGTTAGGTTTGTTTGTGTGTTCTTTGTTGTAACTGTTGTTCTGTCTTTTATTGGGTTGTGATTGCACACCCCCTGTTTTTGAATAACATTTGTTGAATAACACATGTTGACCAAGACCATTTTTGCCTTATATCTTGTATCAGCGGTGAATCCCCACAATCAACTTGTTACTTGTTTTGCTTTTTTATACAATCGTACTGTGTTTATACACCCTTTTACGATCAGTGTCCCTCAAAGATGGTGGCCCAACACAAGCAGGGGCATGGAAAAAATGTGAACCATAAAGCACAACGACACAACGTTGCTTTTATGAAAAAGTGCAAACGGAAAAATTGCAAATAGAAATATATAGCATAGGCCATTGTATGACGTATGCTCTCGGTCCCTCCACTGGAGAGGACACACAGTATCCTCACAGTTGCCCTGATGCAACGACACCAATGCAGCTGTGTTTTTGAGCTCACCATGCTGGTGGCCATGCGCCGCCAACACCCAGAGCTAGCATTTAATGCCCACTATGCCCATACGGAAACGCACTGGCGATGTTGACTGCTTTCTTTGCTGCTGCAGACGACATGGAGTTGACCACGAGGATATCGGCACAGTTGCTGTACAATGTAAGGGGGGCCGGTTTGTTGTACAAGCACCACACATTTTCCTACACATACATCCACCCCATACCGAAATTCCTCAGGGTAGGCAGCCTGCACGGTGCCGCAGGTGGGCAGCAGGGAAGCGGTTGTATTCTTGCTATATGCTGCTGGTACATTTGGCACGTTGCAGGTGTTGCCGGTCAGGTAGTACATCCGCAAGACACATTTCGTATTGTCGTTGAAGAAATTGCAGCCCACGTCCTCAGGCAACTGAAAGTATGTGCTCATGTATCCAGACCACCCCAAGTTGTAGGTTTCACTGCCATTGCCATTCTTTTTGGGCAAATACCACCATTCCTCCCCGGGTTGTGTTCCATTGGATGCTTGCTTGAGGATGCGCTGTTCAAAGCACTCGTTGGTGAGCATTTTCTGTTCCCGTTCAATTGTCCAATCAGGAATGACACACAGCTGCATCTGGATGGCACCACGATGGTAGGTGGTGAAGTATATGCTCAGAGGGAAGGATGCACCCTTGACGTAGGCTTGCCCAAACGTGCGGTTGCGGTACCAGAGATAGTTGTAGCGGCGAAAGGGACCGCCGGCCTTTCCAAGCAGGTATTGCGGGGTGCCTTTGGGTGAGTCACCACATACAGTGTTGCCGCTGTTGTTTCCTGCTGGCCAGGTATACTTGCCTGCGCCAGACACAACCATGGGGTTACCCATGTTCAAGCACTGTGGGCAGTATTCAATGCTGCTCCAGTTGGAGTCCATGAGGAAAGCTGATGATGCAAGATAATTGCGTGCTGCCGGTTGCTCCATGGTCAGATGAGACTGTGTGAGTGGTGCACATGTATGTGAAGACCGTGATCGCTTTCGGTCATGAACTCGGTCATACTTTGACTCCCGGCGCACAAGCGAGTATGAATGTGGATATGAGTGTGGCGACAATCATGGCGGTCAGAGATGCGAGGGTGTATGACTATATTTGGACGATGGGCATGCCAGTCAATAGCGTCGTATCACTCGTGACTGTAGATGTTTTGCTGATGTAGGTATAGGCTCCACAGGCTCTATAATTTACAATAATCGATCACAAATATGAACTTGTCGCCGAGGCGCTGCCGTCAAAAGTAAGAGGAAAAAGGTCGTTTCATGGGCACCCGCCGAATAAACGAAGATGAAAGTCTTAGGTCTATACTGTCATGCTTATTACAATAGCTAGCCATGTGAGCATTTGATGTCATGCTTGTGTTATTCAATGCGAAAGTTATTATCAACAAACAAGAAAGGCAGCTCAATAAAATCTTGGCGCTCAACTCATCCATGGGTGTGTGCTTGATAATCAGTATCCACAACACATCAAATGAATAAGTAACAAAATTATGGTAATGGATACGTGCACCAGTGGCCTGGCGTGGTCAAGCCACCACCTTGGAGCCCGGCCACAGCCTGAAGCACCAACCCACAGGTGAGTGCACCACCGTGCATCGGTGGTGTATATACATGTGATGCTACTGTTGCAGGCAGGCAGACATTGGCACATGTGCGCATGTTTTGGCTGTAACACTGCAGTGGACCAGAAGGGTCCTTGCGCAGGGCTTCGGTGTGTCCCGGCACACATTGCCAGTCTTTCAAACCTGTGTGTGTGTTGTTGTTACTACGCAGCACCATGAGAAGTTCTATCATCCCACACAACATACCTGGGGGGGGCAACACAACTGTCCCCGTGACAGCAGCACAACCACCTGTCTTTTCCGAAAACACCGCATTGACTGGACACCAATACACCTGCACCTGCCCGATGGCATTGCACCCCAAATACGAGCTGCCACTCGCATCAAACGGATTGGAGGCAAATCCAACCTGCACTGCACCAGTCTGTGGCACGATGCGCCCCTTGCAAAAGCACTCGATCCTGCTCGCGTCAGCACACGTGCGCAGTGGGCTAAATGGCGGCAAGGGCATTTGTTCTGCAAGCCCTGGTGTCATAATCATCGGCACATTGCTTTGCTGCATGGACGGGAATGCACTGGTGATGTTGACCACTCGCTTTGCTGCCGCAGAGGACAAGTTGCCCACCACAAGGATGTCGGCACAGTTGCTGTGTGGATGGTGCGTGGATGGTACATACGGGTGGGTGTACACAAATGGGTGTCAGACCCCATGAGCAGACATACCGAAACTCTTCAGGGTAGCCCGATTGTGAGGTACCGCACACGGGCAAATAGGATTTGGTCGTGGTGGCTTTAAGCACTGCTGGTACATTTGGCACGTTGCAGGTGTTGCCAGTCAGGTAGTACATGCGCAAGACACATTTCGTCTTGTCGTTGAAGAAATTGCAGGCCACATCGGTGGGCAGTCGAAAGCGCGTGGTCGTGCGGCCCCGCCACCCCTCTGTATACGCACCAACGGCTGGCAAGTACCACCATTTAGAACCTGGCTGCGCAGCGTTGATGGCAGCTTGCTTGAGGATGCGCTGCTCAAAGCACTCGTTGGTGAGCATTGTTCGTTCCCGTGCACGTGTCCAGTTGGGAATGACACACAGCTGCATCTGGATAGCGCCCGCATGGTAGGTGGAAAAGCGCACTGTGACGTTGAACCCAGTGTTGCGCAGGATGGCTTTCCCAAACGTGCGGTATCGGTTCCACAGGTAATTGTAGCGACGAAAAGGCTGATTGATTTGGCTAATCATGTATTGGGGGGTGGTGCCCGAGGGTGGATCGCCACATACAGTGCTGCCACCGTTGTTCCCTTCTGGCCATGTGTAGGCGGTGCCGTTGCTGCTGGATACAGCCCCCACTGAACCTAGATTCAGGCAAAAGGGGCAGTAGTCGACCGTGCTCCAGTTGCCATCCATCAGCGACAAAGATGATGCCAGATAATTGCGGCTTGCCGGCTCTTCAAGTGTCAAGTGAGCCTGTATATCCATCGATGGGAGGGGTTGATTGTGAAGGGTGGGGGCTACTCGACAAGAGGTCGTTGAAGAGCGCCTTTTGATGGGTACACACCAATGCTAAGGGACCATAACACACGATGATGGCGGTCAAAAGCAAGCCGGTTGGGGCATGTTGTAGGATGGACATGGGGCGTTGACGCAAGATGATGTTGTTCAACCCCAGCAGACAAACGGGTGATGCCCGGAATCTGGTAGAGCACGATACTACAATGCACGATACTGCAAGCGCTATACTAGGTAAAACTATGGTCGTTTCAAGCATAGATATCGATACGTCGTTTGTCGTACCGACCATCAGCTGAGGTGTACGCATTTACACACAGAAAAGCACAGATCATTTGGTTTACCTTGTTCACTATCCTGTTCAACCGATCAAAATAAATACACAGCGTTGTTACTCACGGTCCAAAACAAGACAAAAGTGAGCAGCGTCACTGAGTTGAACGTGTGCCCCAGCATCAACTCTTGCCTGTTGGGAGGGTATTGGTGCGCAGGTGTGGCATTGTGCAGGTGTGGCGCACGTGTTACCTCCGTGCATGCCCCGTACCAGCCACCGCAGTATGTTTTTGGTGTGTGTCCCGCTTTGAATGAAAGCACAACAGCCGCCTGTGGACATGGAAACGGTTTCCACACAGACGCTACAAGCTATCGCCACACCCCACTGCATACCAGTGCTTGTGCCACGAAAAAGTACAAAAACCCGCTCCAGCCTGTTACACCCAGGATGCCAACAACCAATCCACTGAGCAGTGCTGCAAATGTGCGACTGTGTGCCGAGGCGGTGGTGTGGTGTGATGAATGCATCGTGGGTTGTTTCCAGCAAGAGCCATATCGTCACCCATCACATTACCACCAGCCACACATACATGTAGCTAATGACACCAGCATTGTGCTTGAGGTTGGCAACCACCAGCAGATGCTTGTTTAGATCTTTTGATACCTCTGCTGGATCCATTGTGTGTTGCCAAATTGAGTGTATTTGTATGCAGGTTTACGATATTGTATGCAGGCAACGATAAGGTTGTCACACAAACGAGCAATCAGCGACGTGCGATTTCTAAGAAGTAGCCAAGCTGTATCTATGACTGTGGTGTAATTTACTAGAAGAGAAGAATGCACAGAGAAACCATCATCAAAATGTCTTGAGCAAAAACAGCGAAAACAAAATAGTGGGGGTTTATCATTAAAAATGGGGTGGTCGGGGGTATCCAGGTCCTGGATACTGTGCTCCTGGTGGTGGTTGCATCATCATCGGCCGCTGCATTGGCATCCCAGGCGCGCTCATGGGCATATTGGGCATATGGCCATACTGCATGCCAGGCTGCATCATGACTCCAGGCATACCACTATACTGCATCATGCCTGGCATGCCAACTGACACTGCTGGTGGTGCAAGCACCGGCGGTGGCTCAAGCACAACATCCTCTGCATCGAGCGTCGGAGAGCGCAGCACATCCTCCTCCTCCCAATCAGATCCAAGGGCCGCCGCTGCTGCCTCAATCTTGCTCTGACGTGCTGCTTCTGCTTCTGCTGCCGCTACTGCCGCCTCCTCTACTGCACGCTGTATATTTATATGTGTGTGTGTGTGGTGGCGGAGCTGGTATTTTTGGATGTTGTGAATATACACATGATTGTGCTACGCATGTGTGTGCTACGCGTGATTGTACCCAGGTGACACCCAACAACCTTACGTGCAGCTTCCGCCTGTGCTGCCTGCTGCTGCTTTTGCAACTCCCCTTGTCGTTTGGCACGTGCTGCCTCCTCCCGCTGCGCCACACATGCCGTCACCCGCGCCATGACAGGATCCACCACCCCCTGTGCCAGCAGGTTGTTAGATCGCCACAACCCGAGCACCTTGAGCAGTTTGTCAGGGCCCTCTGGCACCTCCAACAACCCAGTCACAGCCTGAGGGAGCCCTGCAGCAACAAGCACAGGGTAGCCACTTGCATGTCGTTGCACCACGGCTGCATCGAATGCCGGCCTGCCACCTTGTTGGCCACCCCGATGTGTTTCACGTGCACACTTGTTGAGGATGCTATCTACCAGGTAGAAGAAATCCACGCGGCGGGACAGTGGTTTTTCTGTCGCCATGCGCTCCAACAGCAATCGATACACACCCTTGGCAGCACCCTATGGTGGATGGGGGGGTGACCTTGCGGGGGTGTATAGTTGATTTTGGAGCGTAAAAAGGTGGATGGTTGCCTGTGTGCGCACTGTACACCACCCCATGTATACCACCCAACCCCACCTTGCTTGCGGCATGCATGGCAGCATCTGTGGCGGTGCGTATACTGTCACGCGTACGGTTGAGGAAATCCAACGTACGTCGCATGGAATCCACAATGCGTGACAGCTCCTGTGGTGACAGTGCAGGTGCTTCAGGAGTACCTGTCCCTTGCTGTGTTGTAGGGTTTGTTGTAGGGTTTGTAATACTGGCTGACACTGCCTCCTGTGTGGGGGGGAGGTAGTGTGTGTGTATCTGTGTGCAGGATGCGTTGTTTCCAGAACAAATGCACAATGCGTGTCATTATGAGGAGTGTCAACAGGTATGCACATCTTCAACAAACATGTGCATGTCCAAAACAATGCACACCATCATACCACCACAGGTTGTTCCACCACAGGCTCAGCCAACGACGACCCTGATCCACGCTTGGAAAACACACCCACCAGCACCGACACACGTGCCGGGACCGCAGGATCACTCGTGCTCATCACCGGCCCCCCTCGACTCCCCCCCACTCTCATTTCCGCTGCAATGCCACTCTGTGGAGCAGCGCTATTGCTCCCCACGTGCTGGCGCTTGTTCAGCGCCGCTTCCATCGTAAATCCCCTGTTGTTGTTGTCCTGATCCAACGCTGTCTGCATCTTGGGGTGCGGTGGGCTCGCCATCACCGGTGTTGTTGAGGATGTTATCGTCCCCATGATGCTCAGCGCCTGTGACTGTGGAGCCCCAGAGGGAACCCCGGTCACCCCTGGTGGTGACACAACAACCTACAATGTGCAAAACACAGATGGCTATGGTGCACCCCAATCCCATGTCGCAGGGGAGGGGGACATACCTGGATGCGGTGATGCTGTGGGGGGGATGCTGTGGGGGGGATCCACAACAGGTATTGGTGCTGGTGCGGCTGCTGGCTCTGATGGTGGCTGGATTTTGGGGGGGGGGGGGGGGCTAGTTAGGGCATATTGGTACCTCCATGGTCATGCAGGGTGCTCAACATATAAGATATATAACACACATGATGTGCACCATCAACACACACATGTACCCAACTGCATCACTGTCGCCCATTCATACCTCTGCTGCAAGAATGTCATCCTCTACAGCAGCAGGTGGCTCTTCTACAACAGGTGCTTGTTGTTCAACTGGGGATTGTGCAATAAGCTCTTCTTGTGCAATAAGCTCTTCTTGCTTTTCCTCCTCCACAACAGGTGGCTCTTCTGCAACAACAGGTGCTGGTTCGGCAACAACAGGTGGTTGTTCTACAATAGCAGGTGGTTCTTCAACAATAGCAGGTGGCTCTTCTGCAACAACTATTGTTGTGTGGTCCTCTTGTTTTGTGGCGTCATCCCCACCATGCGCTGCACTACCATCCGCAACAACATCCGCATCCCCAGGTCCCTCATCTGCCAAAATGTCAAAGGCACCCCCAGATGGGGGCTGCTCTGCTGATGTAGGGGCTGCAATAGGCACTGCACCAGCAGGTGTACTAACAGCAGGAGCATTAGTGGCCATTGGGGCAGATGCTGCCATGGACGTGGGCACTGCCGGCACCACCCCACCAGCAACACCAGCCATAGGCTGCGAAGCAACAATGCCGGGCTGCAACGTAACAGGTTGTGTTGTTGTGATCAGGGGTGCACTTGACAAAATGCCAGGTTGTTGGGATGCCATCATCCCGACTGCACGCACGCCAGCCATTTGCTGCTGCTGGAGCATTTGCTGCTGCAATAATTGTTGTTGCTGTTGCTGCATAAGCTGCTGCTGTACCAGTTGTTGCTGTTGAAGTGCCATTTGCTGGGGCATGGCACCGTATGGCTGCTGCTGCAACCCTGGCCGCCCTCCCGGATACATGACCCCCGGCTGCATTTGCTGCATGGCGGCAGTGCCCATCATTGCCCATTGTTGTGCAGCAGGTGCTTGCATCCCCATCATCTGTGCGGCCGCCGTCCCGGGCATCAACGGCCGTGCTGCAAGACCCTGCTGGGCTGCTGCGGCTGCTGCATACCCTGCCATCATCTGGGGTGCCACAGCCACTGATGGGCGAGCACGCTTGTCTTCCACCACAGGCGCTTCTGGCCCTCGCCCATACAGCCACTGAAAGGATGTCTCCCCGTCGCGGTCTTCCGACTCCAAGGTATTGGGGCCAGTGAGTTGCACCTGCTCCACATCACCATCGTCATACTCGATTTCATAGGGATGGTCGTCGTGTGGGCTGCAAGAGACGATGGTGCCATTGTGCCATTTATTTGACACAGGGAAATGCACCTAGGAAGACGGAAGACGATGTGATTCTCGTGCCGGTGCGTTGTTGGTGATGTACTGGTGTGAATGCAACAACATTGGTGGCAATCAGGCGCTAGTCAAGTGCAGTTGTTGTGATGGTGTTGTTGTTAAGATCAAGCTTGGCATACCGCGATACGACGACCCACAAGTGCCTCATCGCCAACTGGCTTTCGCTTTCGCTGCCCTCTGTTTCTTGTGGACACCATGTGGATGTGTGGGTGAGAGAGCTTGTTGTTGTGATCTGTTGTGAGCAAGTGTTGCCTGATTGCGTGTGGGTGGGCGTGTTCGTTACTGGTACTGTTGTTGTTGCAGATGGTAACAAATGAAGACGTCAATAAAACACCAATTTATTTTTTATGTGTGTTAATTGAAAAGCACCATCATATGCACACAACACCAGGCGGACCACATGGATTTCTGGAAACATACACCCTCACACACCTACACCAAAAAACATCATGTTTCCTGGTGGTTGACAGTGCACAAATACACATACGCCTTGACAAATTCTTGGAAGAATGCAGCTTCATCCTGCGCAAACCGTTCGATGATAGGCCGGCACACCGGGTCATCTGGCAGCACCCTGTCTGTTGGGATGCCAATCATCGAGCTCATCTCAACTTTTGGATCATTCCATGGCTTTTGTAACAGGGTGCGGTAGTAGGTTGCATCAAAGGTCAGTGGGTCACCAAATCCCTTGCCACCCAATGTGTGGGATCCCAACAACGCCACCATCCCTGTTGGTGACAAGCCCATGCTTGCAAACACCGCCAGTTGTCCAGCAGTAGAGAGTGATTCAGGTGGCAGTCTGTCCCCGGGGTCTGCACTGGTTGCATCTCGACGACCTGTTGTGTGTTTAGGGGGGGGGGGGGGGTGATTGGGGGTGGAGCAGGTTTGTGTTGTGACACACGGAATGAACATGCTTTATTGTTTCAGGGTACATGGAAGTTTCCAAAATACATCTGCGCCCTTCACATGTGGACCCTCTGCAGCATCCCAATCCATACCAATCACAATAGGGATGCTGGGCCCCCCCGTGAGCGCCACTGCCTCAGCACCCAGCCATGCAATGAGGTCTGCCTTTGATAACCCCGCTGCTGGGGTACCCTATGCATGTTGTCGAGGGGATGGGGATGTGCGTGGGGACGTGTTTTGCCCACGTGTGCATGTTTGAACCAGTATACACACAAAAAAGCATCTACACCAAAGCATCTACTCAATCGACATGCCACAACGAGTATAATTGCCACCTGCAACTGTTTGTGGAGATCTTGTACGACGTTCCATGGACGCTTGAGTCCTTTATTCTCAGGTCGGTCCAGTTCATACTGAATAGACGCATTCAATCCACCATCACGTGATGCTGCACGATATGTACCAGCATCATGAAACACGAGACGCAGCAAAACAGGGGCCTGTGTGGGAGGGTGAAATGCGTGTGTGCGGACGGGAGACATCATGATGCCACCAAAGTTGTGGGTTGTTGCATGACAATACCTTGCCACGCAAGCTGAGGTTGCCCATTGCTTTTTTTACCGCTGCCTTTATTTCTTGTGATGGTGGTGCAAGTCTGTGGGATGGTGGGTTTGTGACACCGACACGTCTAGTACCTGTCAAGCAACAATGCTGCGTACTTGGTGCCTGCTGATGCTGGATAAGGCAGCAATGGAAGACTGGTTGCTAGCGCTGCTATGCTGGGAAGTACTTGTGTAAGCCATTCCCTCCGTGTCACTGTGGGTTGTTGTTTTCATTGTGCCTTGCATCTGACAACCTTGACAGCCTCAACACGTGCATACCTTCAACGTCCTCAGTTGATGTTGATCTATGTGAAGAAGCATATGCTGTAAAAAATCGCGCTGCACTTGGCCGTGCTGGTGCAGATCGAGCTGCATGCCGATTAATGAGGTCTTCTCCTTGCAAAAAAACAGTCTTAGGGTTGAACAAACGCATAGTTACTTGCAGCTGCAATGTGCAGCACAGTTGCATGTGAAAAATGTATTAAATTTCCAATGTTTGAAGAAGGAATTGCACATTGTTTAAAGGCGCACTCACACTCGTCATGCATGCACAGGTCGCACTTTCAATGCCTTGTACTTTGCCTTTTCTTCTGCATACGCTGCCTCTGAGCCCGCCATGAGCTTCTTTGCTGCCTCAAATGTGGACAAACGAATACCTGTGTAGTGGGGCATTTCATGGTCGGTACACATGCACCCCCACATGTGGCACACACATGCACCCCACACATGTGGCACAGTTGCCGTGCACATACACACACATAAGCACACACCTTTGTTGGGCAGGTTTTTCAATGCATTGGGTAGGAAGCCACGATACAATGCCAACACACCGTCCTTTTGCGCAATGGCTGTGTATAGGTGGTTAGTGTGGTGGTTGTTGGAGTGTAAAACAACAAGTACAACACAATATGTCAAAATAATGTGCACTCATGCCCCCACATAAGCATACCACCACCCAACGCACCAAGCATGGTGGCAAGCACGCCCATGCGTGGCCCAGTGTGCAGCTGAATGTGCCGACGAACTGTATCTAATGGATAACATGCAGACGTTGCAATTAATGCTGCTGTAAACCCACGCACAAAACTGGGTGCCTTGTCTTTTGGGATGATGTCAAAGACGGCCAATTCCAATGCCATGTACGGCGCGATGCCGAGCAATGCAGGTCCCAATCCCTTAAACATGGCTCGGGGCCCCACATTCCTGCAAATATGCTTGGTGGCTTGCACAATATTGCCTGCGCTGGGGTCCACTGCCATGTGTAAACGGAGGGTGTCGAGTGGGTAGGTCACCAGGGTGGATGCCATCCCCGCACATGCACCCGCTGCAAGGCGCCCGGGGACACCGAGTTTGCCATCACCATCTGTGAAAACACGCTTGAACAGTTCATAGCTGCACAGCTGCATGGCGCTATATGGCAACACACGCAGCACCTGTTACACATGGGTGATGATGATGATGATGATGATGATGATGATGATGATGATGATGATGATGATGAT
>VFQP010002362.1_pt1 | contig 21286 bp, 7 predicted proteins | sample 3512351 | NCBI WGS metagenome assembly VFQP01 (sample SAMN10412372, study PRJNA504923) | tailings metagenome | isolation source: Relicate 1 Philex TSF1 revegetated site | place: Philippines: Tuba, Benguet | collected 2017-08-29
GTGTCACCCATGTCCTGAAACAGTTCTGTCACCTATGTCTTGAAACAGGACCCGGCCGTGCTTCCCCGATTTAGAACCTATATCCCCTTACCGATAACCCATCACCGGGCGCAACGCGCCCGTCTGAATTTCTTGTGCCTTTTCGTGGCCAACCGTGTTCCGATCCCGGGCGATCCTGAGGGCGAGAACGATCCGATTTCCGCCTTCACCCTTCTGACTTCTTCCTTCAGCCGCGTCGCGGTGGTAAAATTGCGTCTCCTTGTTTTTACGACGCGAAGGATGCTGTTTACGATTTCGTTGGCGTTACGCTAAGTCGCCGTGACGCGGTTGCTTGTACGATTCTGATTCGCCCGCGTTAAGTTTGCTCATGGGGGAAACAGCCCGGAAGGCGCCGGTTGACCCCGGATCTTCCCGAATTGTCAAAAAACGGCCGTGAAATCGGTGGGTGAGTAAAAAGCGGGGCTGCATCTGTAAAGGAACCATGAGGGGCTGAATAATCAGAGGAGAAATCGTATTCGTACGAAGGATACGGTTAAAAAAGTGCCACGAAATCCGGGGGATCAAGCGGGCTTTTACAGGGGATTCGCCCCGGGGGTATCCGGGAAAATGTCATAGGGTGTTTACAGCGATTTCATTCGCACGGTAATCCGCTGGTCAAAGACCGGGGTGGGACCGCCTCTCTATAGAGGGGCGGGGGCCTTATAGAATACGCTTGGGTCATCAAAGAAATGACCATGAATGCGACTCTATATCATTCCGGAAACCGCTCCCTGAGGGGGCGTAAGGCGTGCGGCCCCCGTCCGGTGGCGCGGGGCTTTGGACTCGCGATGCTGTTGCTTCTGGGACTGGTCGTCCCGGTGCGGGCCGACCACCTGGTGACGCTGGCACCGGGCCGGGCGGTCACGTTGTCGGTGACGGCCGAAGGCACGGCTCCTTTCACCTATGAATGGCGGCGTGACGGGGTGCCGCTCGCCGGAGCCACCAGCGATCGCTATGCGATTGCATCCGTGGGGGCTGCCGATGCCGGCGTCTACACGGTGAAGGTTGCGAATAGCGCCGGCTCAACCCTCTCCGACGCCGCTACGCTTGTGATCGAAGCGGCGGTGGCTCCCGTGATGGTGGCGTCGCCGCTCTCGCAGTCGGTGTACTCCGGGGCCACCGTGGTCTTCAGCGCGACCGTGACGGGTTCTGAGCCCATGACCTACCGGTGGGAGCGTGCCGGCGTACCCGTGACCGATAATGGCCGGATCTTCGGATCCTCCACGTCCAGCCTTACCCTCACCAGTGTCTCCGCGGCCGATGCCGGTTCCTATCGTTTGGTCGCCGGCAATGCCGCCGGCTCGGTCACGTCGTCGTCGGCGACGTTGGCCGTCCTCGATCCAAATGTCGCACCGTCCATCACCACGCAGCCGGTGGCGCAGAGTGTGACGGAAGGCGCGACCGTGAGCTTCACGGCGAGCGCGAGCGGCAACCCTGCACCGACCTACCAGTGGCGCAAGAACGGAGTGGCCGTGGCGGATGGCGGCAACGTTTCCGGCGCGACCAGCGCCACCCTTGCTCTCACGAATGTGACCGCAGCCGATGCGGCTACGTATACCGTGGCGGCGAGCAACGTGGCGGGGACCGCAATCAGCTCGGGTGTGAGCCTGGTGGTGTCGGCGCCTCTCTCGGCACCCAAAGTCATCAGCGCGCCGGTTTCGCAGACGGTGACCGAAGGAATGACCGTCACCTTTACGGCCGAAATCAGTGCCAATCCGACTCCGACGTACCGATGGAAGAAGAGTGGCGTCTCGGTCTTCGATGGAGGGAATGTGTCAGGAGCGACGACGAACAAGCTGACGATTCGTAATGTAACCCTTGAGCAGGCCGGCAGCTATGGCCTGTACGCAGTCAACAACGTGGGTCGCGTCATGAGCAGCTACGCGACCTTGACCGTGAATGCCCTTGCGATCGCCCCCGCGATCACGACGCAGCCGGTCTCGCAGTCTGTGCTGGAAGGTGCGACCGTGACGCTGACTTCGGCCGCGAGCGGTAGTCCTGCCCCGTCCTACCAGTGGTACAAGGACGGCGTTCCGCTGCTCAACGGTGGCAACATCACCGGTGCGACGACGGGCTCCCTGGTCATTGGCGTCGCCGCGTTGGCCGATGCTGGGCGTTACCACCTCGTGGCGACCAACAGCGCCGGAGCGGCCACGAGCTCTGCGGCGACCGTGGGGGTTACGAAACCGGCCGTGGCTCCTGCAATCACGATGCAGCCCGTGGCGCAGACCGCCACGGAAGGCACGACGGTGCGGTTCACCGCCGGTGCGAGCGGTTATCCGGCGCCGACCTACCGGTGGCGCAAGAATGGTGTGGCGCTAGTCGATGGAGGCAATGTGTCCGGTGCAACCAGCGCCACCCTCACCATCGCCAACGTCAGCGCTTCCGACGCTGCGGTCTACTCATTCGTGGCCAGCAACGTGGCGGGTTCGGCGGCCAGTGCGGACGCGGGCCTTGCCGTAACCCCGCCACTGTCGGCGCCGAAGTTCATTCAGGTGCCGGTAGCTCAGACCGTCACCGAAGGCATGACCGTGACGTTGACGGCACAGGCGACCGGTTATCCCGCGCCCAGCTACCGATGGATGAAGGGTGGCGTTTCAGTGCAGGATGGCGGCAATATCTCGGGTGCAACGACGACCACGCTGACGATCACGAATGTGACCCTCGAGCAGGCCGGTAGTTACGGTCTCCATGCCGTCAATTCGTTGGGCAACGTGACGAGCGCATATGCCACGTTGACTGTGAATGCCAGGGCAGTCGCTCCGGCCATCACCACCCAGCCGGTCTCGCAGTCGGTGCTCGAAGGTGTGACCGTGACCCTGACTGCGGCCGCCAGTGGCAACCCCGCTCCTGCTTACCAGTGGTACAAGGACGGCGTGCCGCTGCTCAATGCCGGCAATGTCACGGGTGCGACCACGGGCTCCCTCGTCATCACGGCCGCCACGTCGGCCAACACCGGTCTCTATCGCGTGGTCGCTACGAACACCGCGGGATCGGCCTCGAGCAGCGACGCGGCGGTGACGGTGAGTGCCCCGCCGGTGGTGGAGCCCGAACCCGAACCGGTTCGGACGGTACCTACGCTGGACCAGCTTCTGACCTACAACAACAAAGTGCCGGCGGCCTTCAGCTATGCGGGCTACATCGCTCGCTATCCGAAGTACAAGACCCGCTTCAAGAGCAACGCGCTCGCGGGGTGGCGCTACTACCGGGACACCGGCGTCTATGCGGGTGAAGTGTACGACGAGCTGTTCCGGCCCGAAGAATACCTCGCTCTGCATCCGGAACTCCTGGCCGCCTATGGACCTGACCTCCGGGCCGCCCTGCTGCACTGGGTGAACATTGGCTATGCCGAAGGATGGGAGGGCCGGTTCTAGGCGCGCGGGCCTGAAGGTCCCGTGTCCCCACGCGGCGCGCCCGGTGAGGACACCGGACCTACAGCTCGGCCCATCACCGATCACCTCTGACCGATCACCGGGTGCGAAGCACCCAAGCCCGAGAACGAGAACGATTACGAGAAAGAGAACGAAGGGATCGCCGCCTCCTGACTCCTGACTCCTGACTCCTACCCAGCCCTGAGCCTGTCACAGACCCTGAGCTTGTCGAACGGGTCGAACGGGCCAGCCCTGAGCCTGTCGAACGGGCTTAAACTTCAACGTTCAGCTTCAACCGGTGCAACACGCCCTACCGGGAGGAATTCCCCCAGACGCAGGGTGTCCGGTTGGTGTCGAGCTTGCCGGCGGAGGCGGGACGGCGGGGCGAACGTTGGGTTCGGCCGGGTCGGGGTGGACTTTATGTAAACAAAGCGTGAATGCCTGACGGCTCAGGGGAGAGAGCGTATCCATTCGAAAGATACGCCCGGCCAATCGTTGCGTCCGGTACGCTTCGAAGGCCCGGGCGAAAGGGGACTATTACCCACACGCGATGGGCCCGAACGGGCGGGTCGTTTACGGGCTTTTCAACGAAGGGGTAACGACCGCGTCAAAGTCTGTTGCGCGTGCGTGCGACCTTAGACGACGGCCGCGATGCGTTCCTAACGTGGAGGCATGCAAAACCTGCACCTTCACGGTTTCCTGCTTCGAGGTTTCTTCGCGGCGCTGCGGCGTGCGAGCACCGCCCTCGGGTTCGTCGTGGCCGGCCTCTTCGTCGCCGATGCCCAGGGGCAGCAGAGTGTCACGCTCAACCCGGGAGCCGCAGTCACGTTGGCGGTGACCGCGGAGGGCACCGCCCCGTTCACTTATCAATGGCGTCGCGACGGTCTGCTGTTGAGCGGGGTCTCCGGCGACCGTTACGTGATCTCATCCTTCGCGTCCACGGACGCGGGCACGTACACGGTGGTGGTGGCCAACGCCGCCGGCTCGACGACCACCGACGCCGCCACGTTGATGGTCGGGTCGGCGACCTTGCCGGCGTTGACCTCCCAGCCCGTTTCCCAGTCGGTTACGGAAGGCGCGACCGTCACGTTTGCCGTCACAGCTACCGGCAGTCCGGCTCCGACCTTTCGCTGGCGGAAGGATGGCGTGGATCTGGTTGACGGCGGCACGGTGTCCGGGGCGGGCACCGCGACCTTGAAGCTGTCCGGGGTCACCCTCGCGCAGGCGGGGCGTTACAGCGTGGTGGCGACCAACAGCGTCGGCACGGCGTTGTCGGGAGACGCGATCCTGACCGTGGCCGCGTTGGCGTCCGCGCCGGTCTTCACCGTCCAGCCGACCTCACGTTCTGTGAAAGAGGGATCGGCCGTAAGTTTCACGGCCGAGGCGTCGGGCAATCCGGCCCCCGCGTATCGGTGGCACAAGGACGGCGTGGCCCTGAACGATGGCGGCAATGTGTCCGGTGCCTTCACCACCAAGCTGAGTCTCGCATCGGCGCGCAGTACGGACGTCGGGCTGTACTCGCTGGTGGCGACGAACTCCGTGGGTCGCGCGACGAGCAGCGGTGCCGCCTTGACCGTCTCGACGTCCACCACGCAGCGAACGGGTGGCAAAGGCTCGGGCAAGACAACGACCACGACTACGACCGAATCGACCACAAGCGACGGCGCAGGTACGGCGTTGGACGGTTTGAATCTCTTTTCCGACTCCGTGCCGGCCGGATTCGATGTCGCGGGCTATCTGGCGCGCTACCCGAAGTACAAGAGCAGGTTTGGTTCGGATGGTCTGAAGGCGTGGTTGTACTATCGCGATACGGGGATCTACGCGGGCGAGGTCTACGACGACCTGTTCCGCGCCGAGGAGTACCTCGCGCTCAATCCGGACGTGCTGGCGACCTACGGGGCCGACCTGCGGGCCGCGCTGTTGCACTGGCTCAACGTCGGGTGGGCGGAAGGACGTGCGGGGCGGTATTAGGCGCGCGCGGCGCGCGCGCCGGGTCATGGGTCAACGGTGATGGGTCAAGGGGATGAGACCATCGTTCTCGTTCTCGGGTTAGCGTCTAGAGAACGGAGGCGATTGGCCACGAAGAGGCACAAAAGGATGCTCCATCGGCGCTAACCGCGGAGGGCGCTTCGCACCCGGAGACAGGAGGCCCGTTCGACCCGTTCGACAAGCTCAGGGTCTGTGACAAGCTCAGGGCCGGACAGGAGGCAGGAGACAGGAGGCACTGTTCGTTCGTGCAATCGGGCTGGAGCTTGGTCGCTCCGCGTCCGGTCATAGGTCAGAGGTGATCGGTCATGGGCCGAGCTGTAGGCCCGGTGCCCTCACCGGGCGCGCCGCGCGGGGACACGCGGCCTACACGGGGCTTCACGCTGGGTCACAGGAGGAAACGGAGGTAACGGAGTCGAACGGCGAACCGTGTCACAGAAGGACGCAAAGGCGGGGCGCGCGACGCGCTGGTTGAAGTGAAAAGTTGAAGTAGAATGGAAGGACCGGCGGTGCTCCCAAAGCCAGGGTTGGGATCGCGTCCGCAATGCGCTTCTGGGCTTCTTGTGCCTCTTCGTGGCCAATCATCTTTCCGATCTCGAGATCGAGAACGATTACGAGAACGAGAACGATCAGGCTTCCCGTCTCCTGCTTTCCTGCGCGAAGCGCCGCTCCGCGATCTTTGCGTACTCCTGTGAAAGACGGTTGGGAGCGTTCTTAACCACCGATTGCACCGATAACACGGATTCAAGCCCGCGCCGTGTGGGGACACGCGGTCTACAAGGGTGCTACGCGTTGCGCGCGGTCAGAGGTCTGGGGTGATGGGTCAGAGGGTTCGGCTGTGCAGGGCCCGATGGTTTCACTCTCATGACCCATCACCGATGACCCATGACCCGCGCGCGAAGCGCGACCAGTGCACCGAGGGCGAGGAGGGAGAGCAGGCCCGTGCTGCCGCCGCCGGAGCCGCCACCGGAGCTTCCCTGGGAGGTTGAAGGAGCGGCCGTGGTACCCGACGTGGTGGAGGAGCCTGACGGAGCCGGCGCGGTCGTCGAGGTCACGCTGATCGTGGCGGGAAGGCTGACCGTGGTGCCGTAACGATTGGAAACCTCCACGTGATACTCACCGGCGAGCGCGGCCGAGGCGGCACCGAGGGAGAGGGTGGCTTCGCCGCCAGCGAGGGCGCTGCCATTGCGGTACCACCGGTAGCTCAGGCCCTCGCCCTTGGCCGTGACGCTCACAGCCAGCGGGCTGCCAGCGGTGACGGTGGCCGATTTCGGATGCTCGACAATCTCGGGCAGCGGGGGCGTCGCCTGCAGGGCTGCCATGCGGGCCGCGTTCTCACTCAGCACCAGAGCGTTCATCGCCGCCTTGGGCTGGTTGACCCCGACGCCGAGCGGCAAGCCTTCATAGCTCACCTCGGCCGTGGAGAAGTACGGCACGCGGGTCAGGTTCGCGGAGTTGAGGTAGACGGCCATGATGGAACCCATCGGGCCGTTCTTGCCTTCGACGACATGGGCATAGTTGTACTTGCCATCGCCGTCGCGCGCCTGCGTCGACGCGTCCTGGCGCTGGTGATTGCAGCCAAAGTTGTGGGCCAGTTCGTGGGCGACCGTCGTGAAGGACGTCACGGTGGAGGCGCGGGAGCCATCGCTGTAGGTCAGGAAAGGATAGCTCACGACGCTGTGCCCGAGGTTGCCGCCCACCCATGCCCAGCCGACGGCGTCGGTCTTCTTGCCGCCGGCGAGCAGCACCACCTGGTCGGCGCCGCGCTCCTTCTGCAACGCATCGACGAACCCGGTGAGCTCGCCCACCCCGCGCATCGCGCGCAGGTCGTCGAGCATGCTCTCGGACGTGCGATAGGCCGGAGCCGGCTCGGCGCCGAGGTAGCGCCAAGTAAAGGTGGTGATGCGTGAGTTGGCCAGCACCACGTTGCTCGCGGCAATGTAGTTGGAGGCGTCCGCGTCGATCGCAAGGCGGTCGTTGTTTCGCTCCGCCAACGCCTGAGCATTGTACACGAAGAGCACGTCGACCGTCACGGCGCTGCCATTGCCGGCCAGACGCGCGTCGGACATGCCCGGCGTGCCGGAGGTCGTCGCAGTCTGGGGCGCGAGGTCGGCGCCGCAGGCCAGTACGGAATCCGCCATGCGGGCCACGGAGGCCTGACCGCCGCGGATGGTGACCCGGTACTCCATGCCAGGAAGGATCACGACGCCATCCCACCGATCGGCCGACACGGCGGTGGCAACGAAGAAGGACCCATCGAGCACGTGTTCTCCGGTCGCGGGCAAATCGAGTTTGCCGGTCATGACCGAGCGGCCGCTGTCGCGCAGAATCTCGGTGACCAGAAACGGCACCCGCAGCGTATCATCGAGCTGGAAGACCACGGAGTCCGGGGAGAACGCGCGCCAGTCGGACACGGCCTCGGCGAGTTCGGGCAGGACGGCTTGGACGGATTCGGACGGCAGGGCGCGGTAAGGGACGGTGGCGAAGAGGGCGGGGAGCGGTGCAGCCGGGGCCGAGGAGGCGGCGGGGAGGGCCTGGGCCAACGAAGAGGGGGCAGAACGGGTGATCGAATCCGGGGCGGACGGGCGGGTCGCCAGGAAGGCGACGAAGGCCGCGGTGGTGAGGAGGCCGGCGGAGAGGATCGGGTAACGCATGGACGAAGGTTACCGGAAACCCCCTTCCGCAAGATAGACGCACTGTTGCGTACGTAACGATACCCCTTGCTGGGGTGGGGACCCTAGGCGCGCGCGGGGCGCGCGCCGGGTCATGGGTCATCGGTGATGGGTCATGGGTTTGTAGGCCATCGTTCTCGTTCTCGTAATCGTTCTCGTTATCCTGCTGATGCCTGGCGGATTATGCAGCGGGGGCTGTCTCAGCCGCTTCGAACCCAAAGAGTTTAGCCACGAAGAGGCACAGGAAACACCGAAGGCGCTTCGCGCCCGGTGATGGGTTATCGGTAAGGGGTTAGAGGTTTTGAGTAAGGACTGCACAGCAGAACCCTCTGACCCATCACCCCAGACCTCTGACCGCGCGCAACGCGCAGCGCCCTTGTAGGCCGCGTGACCCCACACGGCGCAGGCTTGATCTGTGCAATCCGTGTAATCCGTGGTTAGAACCCTCCAAACCGTTTTTCACAAGAGCACGCAAAGATCGCGGCGAGGCGCTTCGCGCCGGTCGACCCAATCCGGTTCCACAGGAGGAAACCGAGGGAACGGAGGCGATTGGCCACGAAGAGGCACAAGAAGCTGATCCACAGGGGCTAATCAAGGAGGGCGCTCTGCGCCCGGAGACAGGAGACCCGTTCGACCCGTTCGACAAGCTCAGGGTCTGTGACAGGCTCAGGGCCGGGCAGGAGACAGGACCGATCCTCAGTCTCGGGATGGGGTGCTTCGCTCCCCGGTTATCGGTCAGAGGGTGATCGCTTAGGGACACGCGGCCTACGGGGCGCTGCGTGCCGGACCGGCCTCATTTTCCCTGCCCTAGAACCGCTCATGGCCGGAAACAGGGAGCGGGTCGGGGGGGCGAACCTGCTCCCATCGATCAATGAAGCCGCTTCGATGGCAGCAACCGAGTGTGCTCAGTCTGAGTTCGCCCACGGCTTTGGGGCACAACGTTTCTCCGCAAGCCGACGATCCCACGTTGCGGTCGAAGGCAGCGCTTAATCGTTTGCCTTTATCTGCTTCTGAAGATGACGATTGGAAAGAGGCATGTGTCCGCCATGTCCCTGACCAGCGTCAACAAAACGGCAGAGGGCCTCCGTTCACTCCCATCCGTTTGGTGTGATCGGATCTGCCTTGCCTTGATTGCAATCGGTTCGGCGATCCGGGTTCACCAATGGGCGTTGAACCGGAGTTTCTGGCTCGATGAGGCCATGCTCGCGGTCAACGTCGTAGACCGTGACCTGTCCGGTCTGGCTGAGCCCCTCAAGTACAGCCAAAGTGCTCCGTACCTGTTCCTCGCCGGCTCCGACCTTTTGACCCTGTTATGGGGTTATGACGAGCGGGTGCTGCGATCGCTCCCGCTTGTAGCGTCCTTGGTCACGCTGGTGTTGTTTTGGCGGCTGGTGCGCGGGTGCGTTGGTACGGTGCCTGCGATTGCCGGCGTAGCGACGCTAGCCCTGGGGTATCCATCGATCTACTACGCGCAAGAATTCAAGCACTACGCCGTCGAGGGCATGGTCATGGTCCTGATGCTGACCGCCACGGTGTGGGTGGTGCATGCACCGGAGCGATTCCTCGGACGGTTTCCCTGGTTCTGGCTCGCGGGTGCAGCGGGGCTTTGGGCATCCTTCACGGCGCCCTTCGTGCTTGCTGGGACGGGTGCGGCGGTGGCGCACCATCAGCTGCGGTTGGGCCGGGGCCGTGCGGTGTGGATCATGCTTTCTGTCGGTGCCATCGGGTGGATGACGATGTTTGCCGCAATCTTCCACCTCTTCATCAAGGTCAACCTCGGCGACCCCTTCATGCGCGACTACTGGGCCTTTGCCTACCCGGGAGCGCCGTGGACCCTCCCCGGGCTGCAAGCGTGGGCGGGACTGACCAACAAGTATCTCAGTTTCCTGGGATACAACGGCGCATTCAAGGTGGTCATTTCGCTCCTGTTTTTAATCGGGGTGGTCGCAGTCGTACGGCGGAGAGACACCGCATCGCTCGCTGCGCTCGTGGCGGTGGGGTGTTATGGTCTGGCGATTGGATCCGGCCACGCTCCGTTTCACGGCCGGGTCTCCTACTTTGTTTTCCCCGCCCTCTTGCTCCTGGTGTGTCGAGGCTTAGATGAAATGACTGGCTGGCGACCGGTGGTTCTCGCCCCCTTGGCCGCCCTCGGGCTGATGTTGCCTCTGCTTGTGGGGGCACCGCGGCTTGTGACGCCCATCGAAGTTCATACACCGCGTGATGGCGTGCGTGCCTTGTTGAATCTGGTCGACGATGACACGCCCGTTTATGTCACGCCCTTTGCGCAGGCCGCCTTGCACTATTACCTCGCCGGTGAATCAACGCCTTCGCTCAATCTGGTGTTGGCGTCGCGCCGCTTCGTGGTGGAACAGGGTGCGGCAGGTAAGTACGCTCCCCCCGTCATTCGTCAGGACCCCGCGGCGTGTGCCGCCGAGATGGGTCAGTTAAGAGACCACCGGCGCTTTTGGGTGCTGACCACCCATGCTGATCAACGTGAAGCCGACCTGTTTGCCGAGATTGCAAAAACGATGGGCTTCAGCGCCACGTGGATGTTCAAGGACAAGGGCATCGGTGTGGTCTTGTTTGAGCGCGGCTAGCTTATAACGGGTCAAGGCGGTGCCAGTGCGATGAGTTCGATGGCGCTGATCTTTGGGTTCTCGACGACGTGGAGGAATTGAAGGTTGAGCTGGCCGTCGGCGATGGTGACGGGGATGGATTCGATGAGCGGGGTGTTGGCGCCGGCGCGGGCGAAGATGTCGAGGTTGTCGAGGACGAGAGTGTTCTCGACCAAGACGTCGAAGACGCGGCGGCCGACGGCGTAGGCGCCGGTGAAGATCTCGGCGAAGTGAAGGCGTAGCTGGTACTGGCCGTTGGGCACCGTGAAGCTGTAGGTCAGGGCCGGCAACGCCGCGGGGTCGTAACGCTCGGTCTGATACAGGGGGTCGTCGACCGTGCCGTTGATGCCGACGGCGCGGGAATAGGTCGACCCGGTGTTGAAGCCGGAGTCGGCCGACCAGGTGTTGCCGGAGGAGTCGACGAAATTGCCGCCGCCGGCGTTGATCCGGAGCACAGTGGTGCCGCTGCCGGCAGCGGTGCTGACGGACAGGCTGGCCGGAGCGGAGGTGTTGCCGGCGGCGTCGAGGGCGACGACCTGGTAGGTGTAGAGGGTGGCCGGTGAGAGACCGGAGTCGGCGAAGGAGGGAGAAGAGACGGTGGCGAGGAGAACGCCGCCACGGCGGACTTGGTAGCTGGTGACGGCGACGTTATCGGTGGAAGCGGTCCAGGCCAGGGAGAGCGATGAGGTGGTGATGGCCGAAGCAGTCAGACCGGTGGAGGTGGAGGGAGCCAGCGTGTCGGGCAGAGCCAGGGTGGAGACGGAGAGAGGAGCGGGGAGCGAGGCGTTGCCGGCCGCGTCCACCGCGATCACCTGATAGGCGTAGAGCGTCGACGGCGTGAGCCCGGTGTCGTTGAACGAGGTCCCGGCTACTGTCGTCAGCAGGACGTTGTCGCGGAGTATCCGGTAACCGGTGACCGCCACGTTGTCCGTAGCGGCAGACCAGGTGAGCGAGAGCGACGTGGCGGTGAGGTTGGACGAGGCGAGGTTGCCGGGCATGCTCGGCGGCAGCGTGTCCGCGGGGGGCGGTGGCGCCGATGTGGATACCTGGAGCTCAGCTGGAGCGGACACGTTGCCGGCGGCGTCGAGAGCGACGACCTGGTAGGTGTAGAGGGTGGCGGGTGAAAGACCGGAATCGGCGAAGGAGGGCGAAGAGACGGTGGCGAGGAGAACGCCGCCACGGCGGACTTGGTAGCCGGTAACGGCGACGTTATCGGCGGAAGCGGTCCAGGCCAGGGAGAGGGATGAGGTGGTGATGGCCGAAGCAGTCAGACCGGTGGGGGTGGAGGGAGCCAGCGTGTCGGGCAGGGCCAGGGTGGAGACGGAGAGAGGAGCGGGGAGCGAGGCGTTGCCGGCCGCGTCCACCGCGATCACCTGATAGGCGTAGAGCGTCGACGGCGTGAGCCCGGTGTCGTTGAACGAGGTACCGGCCACTGTCGTCAGCAGGACGTTGTCCCGGAGTATCCGGTAACCAGTTACAGCCACGTTGTCCGTAGCGGAAGACCAGGTGAGCGAGAGCGACGTGGCGGTGAGGTTGGACGAGGCAAGGTTGCCGGGCATGCTCGGCGGCAGCGTGTCCGCGGGGGGCGGTGGCGCCGATGTGGATACCTGGAGCTCAGCTGGAGCGGACACGTTGCCGGCGGCGTCGAGAGCGACGACCTGGTAGGTGTAGAGGGTGGCGGGTGAAAGACCGGAATCGGCGAAGGAGGGCGAAGAGACGGTGGCGAGGAGAACGCCGCCACGGCGGACTTGGTAGCCGGTAACGGCGACGTTATCGGCGGAAGCGGTCCAGGCCAGGGAGAGGGATGAGGTGGTGATGGCCGAAGCAGTCAGACCGGTGGGGGTGGAGGGAGCCAGCGTGTCGGGCAGGGCCAGGGTGGAGACGGAGAGAGGAGCGGGGAGCGAGGCGTTGCCGGCCGCGTCCACCGCGATCACCTGATAGGCGTAGAGCGTCGACGGCGTGAGCCCGGTGTCGTTGAACGAGGTCCCGGCTACTGTCGTCAGCAGGACGTTGTCGCGGAGTATCCGGTAACCGGTGACCGCCACGTTGTCCGTAGCGGCAGACCAGGTGAGCGAGAGCGACGTGGCGGTGACGTTGGACGAGGCGAGGTTGCCGGGCATGCTCGGTGGCAGCGTGTCCGCGGAGGGCGGTGGTGCCAGTGCGATGAGTTCGATGGCGCTGATCTTGGGGTTCTCGACGACGTGGAGGAATTGAAGGTTGAGCTGGCCGTCTGCGATGGTGACGGGGATGGATTCGATGAGCGGGGTGTTGGCACCGGCGCGGGCGAAGATGTCGAGGTTGTCGAGGACGAGAGTGTTCTCGACCAAGACGTCGAAGACGCGGCGGCCGACGGCGTAGGCGCCGGTGAAGATCTCGGCGAAGTGAAGGCGTAGCTGGTACTGGCCGTTGGGCACCGTGAAGCTGTAGGTCAGGGCCGGCAACGCCGCGGGGTCGTAACGCTCGGTCTGATACAGGGGGTCGTCGACCGTGCCGTTGATGCCGACGGCGCGGGAATAGGTCGACCCGGTGTTGAAGCCGGAGTCGGCCGACCAGGTGTTGCCGGAGGAGTCGACGAAATTGCCGCCGCCGGCGTTGATCCGGAGCACGGTGGTGCCGCTGCCGGCGGCGGTGCTGACGGACAGGCTGGCCGGAGCGGAGGCGTTGCCGGCGGCGTCGAGAGCGACGACCTGGTAGGTGTAGAGGGTGGCGGGTGAAAGGCCGGAGTCGGCGAAGGAGGGAGAAGAGACGGTGGCGAGGAGAACGCCGCCACGGCGGACTTGGTAGCCGGTGACGGCGACGTTATCGGTGGAAGCGGTCCAGGCCAGGGAGAGGGAGGAGGTGGTGATGGCCGAAGCAGTCAGACCGGCTGGGGTGGAGGGAGGTAGCGTGTCGGGCAGGGCCGGGGTGGAGAGGGAGAGAGGAGCGGGGAGCGAGGCGTTGCCGGCCGCGTCCACCGCGATCACCTGATAGGCGTAGAGCGTCGAAGGCGTAAGCCCGGTGTCGTTGAACGAGGTCCCGGCCACCGTCGTCAATGTCTGCCCGTTCCTCAAAACTTGGTATCCAACCACGCCGACGTTGTCGCTTGCCGCGGCCCACGTGAGTCCGGCGGCGGTGGCGGTGACATTTATCGATCCGAGCGAACCGGGCGCTGTAGGCGGCGAGGTATCGTCGCCCGGAGGTAGCGCCAGGATCTCGATGGCCGATACGAGGGGGTTACCGGCGATCCGCGCAAAGCTCAGGTTCAGCTGACCGTCGCTGATCACCACGGGAAATGCTGCGGTCAGGGCCGAAGCGTTGCCCACGGCACGGAAGATATCCACGGCGGGAAGGGAAAGAGAGCCTTCGGACGAGACGGCAAAGACCCGGCTGCCCACGGTTGCGCCCCCGGAAATTTCGGCGAAATTGAGGCGCACTTGGTATGCGCCCGGAGCGAGGTCGAAGGCGTAGGCGAGATCGGGCGCTTCGGGCGCATCCGTACGATGCGATTGGAAAAGCACGGGCTCGGTGGTTCCGGCAATGGCGACGATGGCCCCCACGGCGGAACCGGTGTTGAACCCTGCATCCGCTGACCAAGTGCGCCCTTGGATGTCGAGGTGCGCGGAGCCACCTGCGTTGATCCGAATCCGGGAATTCGTTGGCGTGCTGGCAAAGAGCGTGTGGACGGAGGCGCCCAGGCGGCTGGACTCCACATTGGTCGCATCGAGGGATGCGACTTCAATGAGGTAGGTCGTTCCGGGTGCAAGGCCGTCGATGACCACGTTGCCCGTTGACGTGGTGGCGCGGAGAATACCGTCCACGTACACGCGGTAGCCGACGACGTCCGACGGATTGACCGGATCGTCCCACGTCAGCCGAACACTGTTTTCCGTGACGGCGACGGGTGCGAGGTTGACCGGAGAAGGCGGCGGGGTGTCGTCGAGGGGGACGATGGTGAAGTCGTCCCACGTCGCGGTGAAGCTTGGGGTCCCGGATGCGCCGGTCGTGGCGACGACGCCAAGGGCCAAGGGTTGGCCGCTGAGCACCGCCGCGCGCAACGTGCCGATCAGGTCGATGGGCAGGCCTACGGGAGAGAGTCCGGCTTCGCTCTCGCGTCGCACGGCCGCCTGCACCGTCCCAGCCTCAGGGTCGACGGTGAGATAGAAATGAAAAGTACCGTCGTTGAGAAACGCGGAGTAGGGCAGGAGGTGATCCGAGACCACCACGCCTTGGTCTTCATAGGTGAGTTCAATCGCGCCTGCGCCGCCATTCGCGTTGAGTGCCAGCTTGACGTAGTTGTCCTGATCACCGGTGCCGAGAAATATGCCGTGTGACTGGCCTCCGGCAATATTGCCTGCGCCTCCGAAGAAGGGCCCGGCGACGCTGACGTGAATGAAGTAACGTTGGTTCTGCAGTGGTGGCTTGAAGCCGAAGTAGTACGCGTTCTCCAGACTGTTGGCTGTACCCTTGGCCGTCCCTGATCCGACCCATCCCAGCGTCATCAAGCCGGCCGTTCCGCCGGCGACGATGTCGTCGGGGACGACAAACCCGAGGTAGTCGGTCCCGGGATTCCGCATCAGGCCGGTCATGCCGACGCCGAAGAATCCGGTATCGGTGTTGTAGAGGCTGATGTGATACGGCAACGTAGCGGTGGAGGCGTTGGTGGCATCGAGGGGGAACGCATCCGTGGTGTCGGGTAAGCCGTCGTTGTCATCGTCGCTGTCGAGGCGATCCGATAACTTGTCGCCGTCATAATCCGGCGGCGAGCTGGCGGCATTGCAGGGATTGGTTTCGTTCAGGTCCTCGTCGGCATTCGAGAAACCATCCCTGTCATCATCGAGTTCGAAACTGATGATGCCGGTGCATTCGTTGGTACCCGGGTTGGCAAAATCCGCGGGCTCGAGGACGGTGATGTTGGGGGCACCATCAAAATAGTGAGCCACCCAGATTGTGCCGTAGAATTGAGGGGCCTGTGCCTGGGTCGGGATCGTGACATCGAGCGGATGATTTCCGAAATTGCTGGCCAAATATTCACGCCCATTGAGCACCTGGGTGCCATCAGCATTGAGCACGATACGGAGTAAGTGCCTGCCATTGAATCCAGCAGCGATGATATTGCCTTGCAGCGCTCCATTGAAATTGGGGGCGGTGTACTCATCGAGTCCATTCGTGGAAGAGTTGTTGGTAAGGATGTCAGGATTGCCTGAGGAACCTTGGAGAATAAACCGCCCCTCAATTGGATTGGCCATGGCCACGGGCACGGGGGGCCAATCGGACGTAGGGCTCGGGGTCCACTGATATTGCGATCCGGCCGGCGCCGAAGGATTGAAGAGCATCCAGCCCGCCCCAGCGGGATTGGCTCGAATGGGATTGGGATGGCCTCCGTAGTAGCCGGGTGTGACGAGGTGGAAGTTGTCCAAGTTATTCTGCTTCCCCGGCTCTCCTTCGATGTATTGATTGGTCACCGTGCCGTCGATGCCGTTGTTCATCGGATAACCGCCCCAGCCCGGGTTGCCGGCGTTGTCCCACGTATAGATCTTTCCTTCGCGACCTGGGTAACGAGACAGGAGGACGTCGTAGGGGTTGCGGAAGCCGGTGGCGTAGATTTGCAGCGGGCCGGTCGGGTCAAGCCGCGCCTGGTTGAGTCCGTTGTTTCCACCGAAGGGATCGTTGACGTTGCTCCCGTCAGAATTGCGGCCACGATTCGGATTGGGATCGTCGAGGGTGGGCACGTCGTACTTGTAGACCTGCCCGAGTGAATCGACCTTGGTCGGCATTGCCTCGATGGCATTGAGGTCGATTCTGAGAATTGACGCGGAGAGCGCCGTTTCCGGTAAGAAGGCGAAATTGATGGAGGGGGCGCCCGCGTTGGTGTTGCCGCCCACGGTCAGATAGATCGTCTGCGTGGCCTCGTCGAGTTGCAGCCCGCTGATGGCGTGGTTCTCCTGCGAACGCGGAAGGCCGCGAATCAAATCGACCTTTTGCCACGCCCCGCCGGATCGCGTCAGCTTTGAGAGGACGCCCGAATTGGTATCAAGATTTTGCCCGTTGTAGCCGCCGGCGCCGGCGCCTTCCCGCGGATCACAGGAGGTGACGTAGATTACCGGGGACGACGGCGTGCCTTTGACCAGAATCCCAGTCAATTGCCGGCCCACGATCGACGGCTCATGGACACCAAAATCATCGTAGTTGGGAATCAGCCGGACGAGATCGATGACTTCTATGTTCGTCGAGACGTAGGTATTGGCGGCATTGCGAACGATGGTGTGGGCGGTGATCAGACCGCCCATGCTGCCGACGTAGAGCCGACCATCCGGTCCGAACTGCAGCGTGGTCGCAAACCCGTGGGTATTGGTGAACTGGAGTTTGCTGACGGAGAAATCGATCGCGGCCGGAAGGGAGGCGGTGGAAACGGCCCAAGCGAAGCCGAACAGGAGCGAGCGTAGCCACCGGCGGTAGCCGAGGGGCGTCTGCCGACGCGATGAGGCGGCCACTTGGGCAGCGATGGAGGGGCGGGGGCGTCGCATGGCAGGGAGGTTTTGGGGGTGGGCAAATGCACCTCCCAACTCCCCATGCTCGCCAAACCATCAGGTCTTTCCGGGGCCTGGTCTCATCACGAGGTCAGGCCGGGACAGGCATGGGTTTAAAACGGGTAGCCGTGAATGCTGCGGAACGAACAACCGCTCGGGGTGCTGGAAGTGAGCGCAAGATAAATGCTGCATGCGTTGTGCCAGCTCGGGGAAAGCGGGTGTGTGGCGTCCTAAACCACGACGCCAGAGGATGTAGGGGAAAACATAGCAATTGAGTCAGTATAAGTGCTCCAGCGTAGGCCTTCGATAGCACTTATTTTGTGTAAGCATTACCGACGATTCTTCGGCGGTTAGCGGTTGTTTCGCAGCCAAGCCCGAACTGTTTTACAGAAGGAAGAGGAGGGGGGCGCTTCGCGCCCGAAGACAGGAGACAGGAGGCAGGAGACAGGAGGCACTGTTCGTTCGTGCAATCGGGCTGGAGCTTGGTCGCTCCGCGTCCGGTCATAGGTCAGAGGTGATCGGTCATGGGCCGAGCTGTAGGCCCGGTGCCCTCACCGGGCGCGCCGCGCGGGGACACGCGGCCTACACGGGGCTTCACGCTGGGTCACAGGAGGAAACGGAGGTAACGGAGTCGAACGGCGAACCGTGTCACAGAAGGACGCAAAGGCGGGGCGCGCGACGCGCTGGTTGAAGTGAAAAGTTGAAGTAGAATGGAAGGACCGGCGGTGCTCCCAAAGCCAGGGTTGGGATCGCGTCCGCAATGCGCTTCTGGGCTTCTTGTGCCTCTTCGTGGCTAATCGTCTTTCCGATCCCGAGAACGAGAACGATTGCGAGAACGATTCGTTCCGCCCTCTGGCTTCCGCCTGCTGTCTCCCGTTTCTGAACCCTTTGGCTCCGCGCACGTTCTCCGCATTCTTTGCGCCCTTGGGTGCAACCTCTCGATCCTGGCTGTGGGGCGAACGCGACGGACACCGTCGCGGCTGCAAGCGATGTCCACGGTGCAAACAGCCGTGATCCTAGGAGGAAATGAAGGCGACGGGGCTGGCGCGGCTCGATCCTACCTTCTTGGCTTTTCGCACTCAGTCCCTGAACGCCCACTTACGTGGTCAACCGGTGCGCGCCAACGTGGTACTGCCTCGCAGGTACGAAATGGCGTATGAATAAACGATGGCGGCACGGGTGTCGTCGTCGGGACTGGCGTTCGACCGTTGCCGTAAGGCGACGGTCTCGAGGCGGATCGCTTCGTCCGCCAAGTGGTGGATCAGACGGGTATCGCCCGTCTCGAAATGGCGCTGCAGGTGCGCCCAATCCTGTACGATGCGAAGGCAAGCTGATCTTAGCCGCGAGGTTCGGGGCAAGTGCGTGCCTACGCTGATGGCGATGCGCCGCACCCAATCCACCCGGAACAGCCATTGCCGCCGCGCGGTTTTTCGCACCGCAGCGGTCGCTTGGTTCGTTTCTGCTTCTTCGTCCAGCGAGAGGAGCCCGTCGATGAGCCGCAGCAGCACGCGCGCCGCCTTAGGCCAATCGGCGTGCCCGGCAACCAGGCTTTGTCGCACCGTCCCCCAACAGGCGACGGGCTTGATCGCGGGCAATAGGTCGAGCCAGCCGGCCGCCCTTGGCACGTCGGTGAGGTGCAGGTAGCCGGTAAAGCCCGCGAGCCACAGCCGCGGCCCGCCGTGTCGCTTACGTTCCCAAGGTACAACGGCGACGTCTTCGCCCGGTCCGGTAATGAGGTCATACCCTTGCCGCGCACGGTGTACCGCAGCAGTGGTCTTCGGAGAGGGCAGGGAGACCAACTGCAGATAGGGCGCGTCGAGCAGCCGCTTTCGCAACCGTTGGTAAGGTTCGGCCATGAGAGCCAGTTGTGAATGTTCCCGTTTGGTCCGGTCGCCAGTCGCAATTGGTCGGGTTGGCCCAAGGCGATTACGCGTTTGGCGATTCAGAAAGGCGGACAAGGCTGTCCAATCGATGGGCAGGCCGGAGCTGGCGTGCCGCCCAAAGGCGGTTGGGGGGAGCTTGGCCAGCGGGGGAGAAGGCATCTTCCGATGATCGGCACATTTGCCTCGAAGTGCAGGCGATTGGCGGCTCGGCGCAGTGCGGCGGGAGAAGGGGGCAGCACGCAGCGTTCCCAGACACGCCCTAACGGTGATGAGTCATGGGCCCCGAGGTAGGCGGTCCAGGCGTCTCAACCGGGGCGCACAGCCCTGATCCTGGGCAACGAAAGCAACGAAGCAGACTGCGATCGCTCCCCTTCCGATCTTCGGGTGATCGCAGCCAAGCGTTCGGCACGCGCGGATTGCCAGAGCGGTGGCAATGTCATTCCGGTCCATGGCCCGTGGCGAATGGAACGGAGAGGGCACAACGTAAGCTTTGCTGGGTGCTTTCGGTGCGTCTCGTTCTCGCGTTCGTGGCCTGAATCGCCTTGATGCGAAGGCACATGGCGCAGCCCTCCTTCTTTGATCGTCCCGGGGTGGTGCGCGCCTGCGTCCTGTTGCTGTACGGCCTCGTGTTGGCTGGCGTCGGATTGCGACTCTATCATTGGATGGCGGATCGCAGTCTATGGCTCGATGAGGCGTATCTGGTGGTATCGGTGATGAAGCCAGGCGTGCGCGCATTGTTCGAGCCCCTGGAGTTCAACCAGAGCGCGCCTGTCCTCTTCTTGCTCGCCACCGAGGCGCTCACGATGATTGCGGGCTTTGGCGAGCAGGTGCTCAGATTCATTCCCCTGCTGGGTTCGGCAGGCACGCTCCTGATCTTTGCCCGGTTGGCGCAAGGCCTGTTCGCGCCGCCCATCTCGCTGGTGGCCGTGGGCCTGCTCGCCTTCTCGTATCCGCAGGTGTACTACGCGCAGGAGTTCAAACAATACTCGCTCGAAGCGTTGGTCACCACGTTGCTGCTCTGGCGGTTTGCGAGGTCGGTGGAAACGGGAAGGGACTGGATCTGGCTTTGGATTCCGGGCGCAGTCTCGATCTTCGCATCCTTCACCGCCCCCTTTGTCCTTGCCGGGGTCGGAGTGGCGCTCGCGGTGCGCCGTTTGCGAGGACAATCCGGCCTGCAATGGCCCGGCTTGTTTGCGGTGGCCGCGCTTTGGATCGGCCTGTTTGCCGTCAATTATCTTTGGTTTCTGCGCACAAACTACGACAGCGAGTTCATGTCGGTTTATTGGCAGTTTGCCCGACCGGGGCTGCCCTTCACCGCCGAAGGTGGGGCGGAGTGGGCGACGTTGGTGAACGTGTTGTTCCGTTACTTCGGCATTCCGGTGTGGGGGCGGGTGGTTCTGGTCCTGTTGATCGTGCTTGGTGCAGTGCATGCCTTGATTCGTCGCGAGCCGGTGATGATCGCTGCGCTCGGAGCCTTCGTTGCGTATCTCATCGCCGTCCAGGCGGGAAAGGCGCCGCTTTATGGCCGACTCATCCTGTTCTTGCACCCGGTGTTGATCCTGCTGGTGGCATGGGGATGCTCGATGCTCACGGCGTCGATGACGCGATGGCAGACGCACCTGCGATTTGGGTTGGCCCTCTTGCTGATGCTGATGCTCGCCCAACCGGTGCGCGTGTGCCTCCGGCCCATCGTGATGCAGCATTACCGCGAAGGAATCGGGTTCCTTTCGGCGAGGCATCATGGCGAGCCCGTGTACGTGACGGGCCATGCGCAATCCCCGTTCAGATACTACACCCGCGACAACCCAGATCTCTTGGCCGCCGCGGTGATGGGGCGCGATGCGAGAGTGTGGGTGCCGGCCCCGAAGCCGAAAGAGGGCCCCCCGCGTACCCGCACGGACTTCGAAGCGGCAATCGGCGAAATGGGCTCACGAATTGAAGCCAATCCGTATTGGCTGGTGGTGGCGCATATGGACCCACATCGACGTGAGTTCCTCGCGATGATCGAAGCGAGGCTTGGTCATGCGCCGGACCCGGATGCCGTCTTCGAGCAAAATGGCATCGGCGTCTATCGTTTGCGTCGGGTCAGGGAAATCGATGCCTTTCCTGTTTCATCACCGACACCCGATGAGACCGAGAGTCCGAATCGCTGATCCAAGCGTAAGCGTCAGCCCGGGTGCCCTCTTGACGTGAGCTGAAGAGGTTCTGGCCAGA
>VFQP010002363.1_pt1 | contig 21286 bp, 15 predicted proteins | sample 3512351 | NCBI WGS metagenome assembly VFQP01 (sample SAMN10412372, study PRJNA504923) | tailings metagenome | isolation source: Relicate 1 Philex TSF1 revegetated site | place: Philippines: Tuba, Benguet | collected 2017-08-29
TCCCTCCTCTCTCTGCGTCTCGTTCCTCTTGTCGCGTCCCCCGACGTGTGCAGCCCGCGCGTGCGCCCCGCCTCCTCCCCAGAGGCAGTCAGCTAGTGTCCTGCTCGCTCGCGCCGCCGTCCCCGCTTAGTTTTTTGCGTCTGACTCTGGGTGGGCGGCAGGAAGGCGCTGCAGGTGGTGTGCGCGAGGGGGGCAGGGCGGGGGCGGTGCGGTGGGAGCTGGCCTGGCAGCAGCGGCATGGTGGTGGAGGGGGGCGCCCTCTGCTTGTTGCTCATAACCATGATGGTGGTGCGCGCCCGCCGCTTCGGCAGCAGTTTTGGACCCCGTGTGTCGCTGATGGCTGGCGAGCGTGGCACACCAACCCTGAGCAAGCGCGGGGCGCCCACCCCGCCACCTCCGCGCATTCCACCACCACCCACCGTGTGGTGGCTTTTTGGCCCGCCCGCCCCCTAAGCCTCTGTTTGCGCCTGCCCGTGCTGGCTTGCTGTCCCCGGCCCGACATTTTGCGCGTGACGACGACGACCCGTGGCGGCGGTGGCACCTCTGCGGCTGGCTCTGCAGCAGTTGCAACGAACGGCTCGTGGACGAGAGTGGCAGTGGCCCAACCACACAACAGGCAGCAAACCAGACCGGTCGAAGGGTCTCCCAGCAACGGTCGTCAGCTGAGGAGCGGAGCTCCAGAAAACCAACGGTCCCATCGCGCCATCCTCATCGCGGAGGAGAGAGATGACCGCTCGCTTGGCGGCGGGCGAGAACTTCAGCGGCTCATCGTCGCGTGTGCGCTTGGCAGCCGGCGCCAGCTGTCGCAGGACCCAGGGCGACATGTGCAAAGGCGCCAACAGGCGAGCGACAGCTGCCGCTCCGTCGCACCAAACAGGCCGCCGGCGACAGCAGCTCGACCAGCAACAGACACGAGCCAGCGCCCATTGTCACGCGCCGGCCTCGAGGTCGGCGCTGCCGTTCGAAGTCACCGTCACGGCCCGCCACCCGCCGCCCGGTGGCGCGCCACCAGCGCCCTGCACCCAGCACGCCACGCCGCTGCTGGTGCGCGTGAACCTCCCCCGCCAAGAGCCGCTGCCAAGGGGCGCTGCTTGGGCGGTGGCGGAGGCGTCCACCCCGCACAGAAGAGGCGCGGACGACAGCGCCGCCGACGCTGCCCTGCTGGGCGCGTCCACCACTGCTGCCACCGCTGCCTTCCCTCCTCTCTCTGCGTCTCGTTCCTCTTGTCGCGTCCCCCGACGTGTGCAGCCCGCGCGTGCGCCCCGCCTCCTCCCCAGAGGCAGTCAGCTAGTGTCCTGCTCGCTCGCGCCGCCGTCCCCGCTTAGTTTTTTGCGTCTGACTCTGGGTGGGCGGCAGGAAGGCGCTGCAGGTGGTGTGCGCGAGGGGGGCAGGGCGGGGGCGGTGCGGTGGGAGCTGGCCTGGCAGCAGCGGCATGGTGGTGGAGGGGGGCGCCCTCTGCTTGTTGCTCATAACCATGATGGTGGTGCGCGCCCGCCGCTTCGGCAGCAGTTTTGGACCCCGTGTGTCGCTGATGGCTGGCGAGCGTGGCACACCAACCCTGAGCAAGCGCGGGGCGCCCACCCCGCCACCTCCGCGCATTCCACCACCACCCACCGTGTGGTGGCTTTTTGGCCCGCCCGCCCCCTAAGCCTCTGTTTGCGCCTGCCCGTGCTGGCTTGCTGTCCCCGGCCCGACATTTTGCGCGTGACGACGACGACCCGTGGCGGCGGTGGCACCTCTGCGGCTGGCTCTGCAGCAGTTGCAACGAACGGCTCGTGGACGAGAGTGGCAGTGGCCCAACCACACAACAGGCAGCAAACCAGACCGGTCGAAGGGTCTCCCAGCAACGGTCGTCAGCTGAGGAGCGGAGCTCCAGAAAACCAACGGTCCCATCGCGCCATCCTCATCGCGGAGGAGAGAGATGACCGCTCGCTTGGCGGCGGGCGAGAACTTCAGCGGCTCATCGTCGCGTGTGCGCTTGGCAGCCGGCGCCAGCTGTCGCAGGACCCAGGGCGACATGTGCAAAGGCGCCAACAGGCGAGCGACAGCTGCCGCTCCGTCGCACCAAACAGGCCGCCGGCGACAGCAGCTCGACCAGCAACAGACACGAGCCAGCGCCCATTGTCACGCGCCGGCCTCGAGGTCGGCGCTGCCGTTCGAAGTCACCGTCACGGCCCGCCACCCGCCGCCCGGTGGCGCGCCACCAGCGCCCTGCACCCAGCACGCCACGCCGCTGCTGGTGCGCGTGAACCTCCCCCGCCAAGAGCCGCTGCCAAGGGGCGCTGCTTGGGCGGTGGCGGAGGCGTCCACCCCGCACAGAAGAGGCGCGGACGACAGCGCCGCCGACGCCGCCCTGCTGGGCGCGTCCACCACTGCTGCCCCCGCCGCCGCCGCCGCCGCGCCCACGGACGCGCCGCGCGCCAGCAGCGCCCGCCCCGCCGCCTCCAGCGCCGCCGGGCCCACGCCTCTGAGGAACTGCCGCTGGTCCACCGCTGCGCCGCCCCCCACTGCACGGGGCAGCTGCAGCCGCAGCACCAGCGGGCCCTGCCCCTCCGGGCTGGAGGGCGCCGCCGCGTCGCCGTGGGGCCCGCTGCTGCCCGTGCTGCGCGGGGGGTTGCTCGCCGTGGGCGGCGGCAGTGGGTAGCAGGGCCCGTCCCTGGAGGAGGAGCCGAAGGCGCTCCTGCTAGCGGCGGCAAAGGGGCTCTGCGGCCGCGGCCCGGGCGACCCGGTCAGGGAGGGCACGCGCAGCGCCAGGTGCGGGTCCACGGCGCGCTTGCTGCCTGTCGCGGACGAATGGCGGCTCTGATGAGCGGGCGACGTGGCGGGCGGGTCGAGGCGAGCGCGTTGCTGCTGCTGCCGGGAGCCCCCGCCCGCCGGTGGGGCGCTGCCGGACGGGTCGGTGGGGGCGGCTGCGTGGGCGTGGGGACGGGGCGGCAGTTGCGCCGGCCCGGCCGCTGCCTCGCCGCGCGCGCGGTGTGCGGGCAGTGCGGCCAGGCTGTGGCCGTGGGGCGCCGAGGGGTGGTGCCTGAGCGGCCCCACTGGCAGGCGCGGCCCTGACCCGTAGTGACCCACGCCCCGCGCCCCGCCCACGTGCGCCCGCGTCAGGTCCAGCTGCCTGTGCGGCTGCCTCTGATGCCCTCCTGGGGCCGCGCCCAGCGTCGCATCGCCGCCGCCGCCGCCGCCGCCGCCGCCGCTGCTGTGGGCCAGGGTGGCGCCGGCCGGCGCGGACGAGCCCAGCGGTGCGCGCGGCGGCGGAGGCGGCGGCGGGGCGGGCAGGGCGCCCTGCTGCTGCCAGGGCGGCAGCGAGGGGCCCTGCAGCAGGTGGAGCACGTGCGGCGTGGTGGAGCACGACGAACGAGCCACGTCCTCCAGAGTCACCTCGTCCGCGTCCACCTCCTCCTCCTCCTCCTCGTCCCCTGCGCCCTCGCTCATGTCACCACCGCCGCCGCCGCCGTCGCCCCGCCATGGCGCCATCAGGCCGGATCCCCCGCGCCTTTGCTGCCGCTGCTGCTGCTGCAGCCACTGCTGCGCTTCCTCCCCGCCGCCGCCGTCCACCTGCTCCTGCGACGCCAGGCTAGCCGAGGAGACGCGTGACAGCTGCGGGGCGTGGTGCACGCGTAGCGAGGGCCTGCCGCCGCCAACGCCCTGCGCCCTTGCAGCCCCCTCGCCCGCAGCTGACAAGCCGCCAGAGGCGCCGCTCCAGCCCTCCTCCTCCTCTGCCTCTTCCCCAGCGTGGCGCACGGCGACGGCGGCAGCCACGCCGGGCGGCGCGCGCGCACCGCAGCGGATGGCCACGGGCGCGCTCCTGCGCGCCACGCTGCTGCCGCCGCCGCCGCCGCCGCCGCCGCCGCCACTGACGCCCAGCCCAGCGCCACTCGCCCCCCAGCTGCCAGGGCCGGCGCAGGCGCCCTCCCCGTCCCCTGCCTCCAACGCACCCTCGCCCCCGCTAGCCCAGCCCAGCGCGCCCCTCGCGCCCTCCTCCGACTCCCGCTCCTCCTCCTCCGCCTCCCCAAGCCCCGGCCTCTGAGGGCTGTCCCCCCCGGGCGGCGCCAGCGTCACGTCCCCGCTAGAGGGCACCAGGCTGCCGGCCCGCGCCCGCACCCCCGGCGCGCCGCTGCGCGGCCACAGGCCCGGTGACCCAAACACCGGGTTGCACACCAGGAGCACCAGCTGGCCTGAAGCGGTGGCGCTGGCCTGCCTGCTGCACACCGCCGGCGCCGGCGGCACCAGCAGCGAGGGCGGCGCGGCGGGCGGCTCTGGCCCCAGCGTGCCCCACAGCGGGAGCGGCGAGGCGCCCAGCAGTGAGGGGCCGCGCGGTGAGGAGGGGCTGCTGCCGCTGCCGCCGCCATGCGCGGCTGGGGAGGGCAGGTAGAGCGGGGTGGTCAGGCTCGCCCCGGGCAGGCCCGGCGCCGTTCTGCGGAGGCTGCCGCTGTCCATGACCATGGTGGTGAGCGGCGGCAGCATGGCCTCGGCCAGGGGGCCGGTGGGCGGGTGGGCGCCTGGGCCATTCAGGGACGAGTTGGACGAGTTGGACATGAGGCGCCGCAGGTACGGGTGCGTCTCGAGCGCCTCTGTGTGACAGCAGCAGGGGACGACAGCAGCAAGCTTTGCCAGATTTGGAAAAGCGAAGCGATCTTTGGAGGGTGTGGAGTGTGTGTGTTGGACTTTGCATCTGTTTGGACACCTGGGCGGGGGCGGAGCCCAACTACTGCCGCCATGACTGCCCCCCCCCCGCAGCCTGCAGCCGCACCTGCTAAGGAGGCCGAGGGGCCCCACAGCCGCAGCGGCTCCTCCCCGCCGTCGCCGGTGCCACTACGCCGCCCCCCGCCCGTCACGCGCCGGCTGGGCCGCCCGCCGCTGCCCGCGGCCCCCCCCGCCGGCCCCGCCAGTGACCCCTCGGCCGACCAGGAGGACCGCGCGCCGCCGCTGCCAGCGTCCCCTGCGCTGCCGCCCTCGTCCACCCCACCGCCGCCGCCGCCCAGCACGAGGCGCGCCGCCGCCTGGCCCAGCACCTCCCTCAGCTGCTCCTCGCAGTCCAGGAACGCCAGGGCCAGAGGGTTGAGCGACACGGCGCGCACCTGCGAGCCGTGCAGGCGAGTGCCGCGAGTGCACGTCCACAGAGTCACCAAGCACGGCTTGCCGTCCCCGCTGCAAGTCCACGTCCGTGGTTGTGCCCCCGCTCTCAGCCAGTCACAGCGCTGTCAGTGGGCTCGCCACGGTCCCCACGGAAGTGCGCGCCTGTCGGTGGCAAGTCATCGGGCGCCGCGCACCTGCTCCTCTACGTCCCAGTGGTGCAGGGGGCGGGGCAGCGGCACGCCCATGGCGTTCTCCAGCACGCTGGGCACGCGCGCGCCGCGCTCGGGCGCCGTCCACGACCTGCCGCGCACCACCACCACAAGCACCACCACCAGCACCACAAGCAGGCGTCATCCAAGGCAGCACCTGTGAGCCCGTGAGCGCCCTGCCGGTCTGCGCTCCGCTTCGTCCAGCCTTTGCCACACACACAAATCATCTGCTTGCCACAGATGGCTACGCCAGACGTAAAGCTGGACGCACACGGGGCGCCCACCGCCCGCCCACCACGGGGCCGGCGCATCATCAACGCCAGCGCACCTGGTGAGCTGCGGCGCCGCCTGCAGCGCCGTGGCCACCACCGACAGGTCTGCCAGCATCTGGTCCCGCTCAGCGCGCCGCGCGCTCAAGCGGCCGCCGCCGCACCCGCTCGCCCCGCCGCGCCGACCGGGCGCAGCAGCTGTGGGCGCAGCTGCCGCTGTGGGCGGGCCGAGCGCCGGCTGCAGTGCCCCTGCTGCCTCCGCTGATGGGGCGCCGGGCGCGTGAGGGTTGCCGGGGGAGAGAGGCGTGGCCGTGGGGGCGGAGCAGGGCGCCCCCGCGCCCCGCCACGGCCCGGCGGAGGGCGGCGCGGCTGCCAGCACCCAGTGCGGGGAGCATGAGGGCGGCTGGGGCCGCGCCTTGGGTTCTATGCTTGGGCGCGGGGCGGGCTGCAGCAGGGGGTGCTGCTCCGACCAGGAGGACCCTGAGGGGGGCGGCTGCTGCTGCTGCTCGTGCGACTGCCGCCGGTAGCCCGCCAACCCTCCCCGCACGCTCACCTCGCCGCTGCAAGCGCCACCCAGCCCCAGCGCGCCCGGCGCCGCCGCCCGCGCACGGCCCCACGCCTCGGCCTCCTGCAGGCCCTCCCCGCCTCGCCTCCCCCCCGCGGCGGCCCACGCCTTGAGGGAGGACGTGAGCGACGCCTGCTCCTCCTCCTCACGCTTCGCGGTTCCGGTCTGCCGCCGCTGCGGCTGCAGCAGGGGCGCGCAGTCGCCGAGCGCCGCGCCGCCCTCACTTCCGTGGGAGCCCGCCACGCCCGCCGCCGTGGCTGCGAGAGCGCCGCCGGGGATGGGGAGCGCCAGGGCGGCGGCAGGGGGGGTGCCAAACAGCCCCAGGGCCTGGGACATGCGCCGGCCCAGCTTGGCCAAGGAGCTGCCCCCAGGAGCTGCACCGAAGGACTGCTGCTGCTCCTGCTGCTGCTGCTCCTGCAGCGCGGCCAGGCGGCGCGCCCTCGCCCTGCGCCGTTGCGCACGCACGCGTACGACCTAGGCGCGGCTCGCAGCCTTCGGAGAGTGACACAGCTTGCAGAGCGGCGCTCACGCGCCGCCCCACCGCCATGAGGCCTGACTCTCTCCTGCACCGTTGCGGTCAGCGCTGGAGGCTGGATGGGCAAGGGGTCAGCCGCGGCGCGACAGGGGGCGCGCGGGAAGGCAGCCTGGCGCACCTGGATGGGGCGGCCCGTCGTACACCTGGCTTTCACAGGTCCCCCTGGCCCCTGGCCCCTAACGCACCTGGCCTTGAGGTCCTGGTGCATGAGCTTGCGCTGCATCTGTATGGCCTGAAGCACCGCCTCCGGCACCACCCTGGGCGTGTCGGGGCGCGTGGGCGGCCCCGCCCAGCTGGGCCCCCCGCCGCTCACACTGGCCACAGAGCGCGTTGACGAGGTGGTGTGCAGGGCGGGCGGTGGCGGCGGCGGCGCGGGCGTGCCGGGGCGCGGCGAGGGCGAGCGCGAGCGCGGCGGCGGCGGCACAGGGAGCGCCGCCAGCAGGTGCCGCCGCTCCTCCTCCTCCTCGCGGTGGTGGTGCTCCTCCGCCCCAGCATGCGGGGGAGAGGGAGGGGTCGCGCAGAGGCCCAGCGGCGAGGGAGGTTGCTGCTGCTGCAGGCCCGCCAGCTGCACGTGCTGCGCGAAGGGCGACGCCGGCGGCGGCGCAGGGCAGGCGCCGGGGCGGGCGCCTAGGTTGCCGGCGCTAGCGGACGACCCCCAGCTGTGGTGGTGGTGGTGCGAGTGGTGGGGATGGTGCGCACTGTGGCCGGCGGGCTGCAGGTACCAGGGGGAAGCTGCCCGGAAGCTGCACGCAGACAGGTCGCTGGCGCTGCTGTGCCGGTGCTGCGGGCCCAGCGCCGCCGCCGCCGCGCCGCCTCCGAGCGCCCGAGCGAGGGTGGGACACGTCCCCGCTGAGGCGGCAGGGCCCCCACCCGGCGCTTGCTCCACCGTTGGGGACACCTGCCCTCCGGGCTGGCTGAGGCGTCCCGACGCCGAGGGCCAGTTGCTTGAGGCGGCGGGCGGCAGCGTGGCGCTGGGGCCGGACAGGCGCACGAGGCTGCTGCTGCTGCTGCCGCTGGGGTGCAGCTTGCCGGCGGCGGCCGAGGTCTTGTGCGCCAGCGGGGGCGGCGTGGCGGAGCGGGAGGAGGGCGCGGCCAGGGACTGGCGGGAGATGGAGCCGACGGTGGCGCCGTGGTCGGCGTTCATCATGAGGGCAAACGCCAAGCCCTTGTGCCGCCTGCAGGGGCGCAGGCGTGGTGCCGGCTGGGTCTGCTTGGCTCACGGCTGGCAACGCAGGGCTGAGAAGGCGGGACGCTGGCCTCTGTGCGGTGGCTTGACGATCCGACCCGCCTGCGCAATGCTAAGCCCCCTGCGCCCCCAACCCCGGCGGAAACGCTCACCTGAGGTCGGCCAGCTGCATCATGCGCCGGCGCACCTGCGCGTCCACCACCAGGCGCTGCGACCCCCTGGCCTGGCCCCGCACCCACGGGTGCGCCAGCACCTGCGCATCAGCGAGGGAGGCGCCAAGGGCCGGCGCTAGATAGGTGAGGAGACATGGGCGAGAAGCAAACACCCCACCGCCCACCTCTCCTGTGGTACAGAGCGCACTGCCATCCTCATCAGCGCCCTGCCCCAAGCAACGCACGCACCTGCCGTGCGGAGGGCCGGTCCGAGGGCCTGTCCGCCATCATCCACCGGCACAGCTCCTGAGCCTCCTTGGAGCACGCCAGGAACCTGCACACACACACACACGCCAGCAAGTGGGGTCAGCACGCCGCGTGCGCTCCAACTGGTCGTGGCGCCTGCTCACGGCGGCGCCGGTGCGCCAAGGGGATGTGCCTCCACCGCCATCTCACCGCGCGTCCTGCAGGCCGGGCGCCTCGTGGAGGCCGCGCCGCGCGTACGCCAGGCTGTGCACGTCCCGCAGGTCCCACGCCTGCGGCCGCACGCATAGCAGCACCACGCACGCGCGCACACGCGCTTGACAAACACCCCTCGCAAGGCGGGCCACGCCTCACAGGCAGCGCAGGGCAGTGTGCCCTTCCTTCCCTCACCTTGCGCCCCGTGAGCATGACAAAGAGCAGCGCACCCAGCCCGTACACGTCCATGGCCGGCGAGTGCGACCCTGCGCGCCCACGCGGCGCGCGCGGCGCGTCAGCATCGCGTGGCGTGGCAGCGGGTGCGCGTGAGGGATCAAGGGCCGCTCTGCAGGCACGCACGCATCCTCGCTGTGGCGTTGCAGGTGGTGGTGGGCTGTGGCCAAGTGCGCGCCTCACTCACCTCCGCGCACCACCTCTGGCGCGATGAAGCCGGGCGAGCCCAGGCAGCCGCGCGGCGGGGCGGCGCCGGGCGCCACCACGGCGGCCATGCCCAGGTCAATGAGCTTGACACGCAGCGCCTGGCCCCGCTTCTGGCACCACTCCACCGGCCGCGCAAACATGACGTTCTCTGCAGAGAGCGCACGTGCGCGCGGGGGGGAGGGAGGTGCACGCAGACGTCGGCCTTTGCCCACGCTCAGGGCGCGTGCCATGGAGCAAGCACCATCCAGGGAGATGGCGCAGCGCATGGCCGGTGGCGCCGCGTGCACCAGGCCGCCGCCGCACCTGGCTTGATGTCGCGGTGCAGGATGTTGAGGTCATGCAGGTACGCCACGGCGTCCACCACCTGCGGCAAAGACAAGGAAAGAGGAATCCGGGCAGGCGAGGTTGCGGCAGGCGAGGGGCATGACGCATCGTACTGCACCGCTGTGTGATGCCACGGCGTCCACCACCTGTGCCACCCACATGGCACCGCGGCGCCACGGGCTGTGCGTAACACGGCGGTGAGCAGGCCACAGGCTCAAGGCGCCACCCGAGCGGAGCTGGCAAGGGGAGCAGCAACGTGAGCCGCACGCAGCGTGAGGCGGTGGGGAGTTGCGCGGAGGGAGGGGGGCCGTGCCTACCTGGTGGAAGAGCTTGGCGGCTAGCGCCTCGTCCAGTTGGTGCACCAGGTGCAGGTGGTCGAGCAGCTCGCCGCCCGACAGGAACTCGAGCACCAGCACCTGCCCGCCCGCCCGCAGCGCGCACCAGCCACCATCACAAGGGTCGTCAGGGCTCACGTGGCGCCCACTGGGCGCCGGCTGACGTGCAGCGAGTACTTGAGGCAGCAGCACTGGGAATAGGGGCGGCAAGGGAGGGAGAGGGGGCGCAGCGCACCAGGTCGAACTTGGTTTCGAGCACGTAGTGGCAGGTGAGGATGTGCGGGTGGCTCAGCATGCGCAGCAGCTTGGCCTCCGCCTCCAGCACGGCCGCCTGTGTGCACGGGGAGGGAGAGGCCACGTCACGGAGGCAGCGCGCGCGGCCGGGGCGGTCAGGGCGGCGAGCGCGCAGAGGCCTTGTGACGCGCGTGCCAGTGAAGCGAGGGGTCCTGTTGCTGCCACCCAGTCAGTTTACCACCCACCTGGTCGCTGCTGAGGCCGGGGCGGCTGAGGTAGACCACCTTGACAGCGGCCAGGTCCCCCGTCACGCGGTGCCGCGCCTTGTGCACCTCGGCAAACCCGCCCTGCGCCCCCGCAGGCACCACCACCACACACACACTGGGGCCATGAGGGGCCATGCTGCAGGCGCTATGGATGGTTCTGGACTAGGGTTGTGGCGGCGGGACACCTGGCGCAGCGCACCCCTCGGGCGTGCAGTGCTCCGAGTGCCCCACCTCGCCAATGACGCCCAGGAGGTGGTAGTGCTGCAGGATGGGGTGCGTGCGCCAGTCGACCACGCTGCGAGGTGAGGCGGCGTCATCCAGGGCAATGAGGCAGGCGGGCGCGTCATGCCAGCGGCCGCAGCGCGCTGGCGCGCCCAGCACCCTGCTGGCCTGCTGCCCTGGCTGGCCACCCCACGCGTATCTCAGCGTGCTCCGTCGCGGATGACGGAGCCATGCAGGCTGCCTGCTCGCAGCACCCGACGCGTCGAGGGCCGCATCGCGCTGGTACCCCGTCCGCTCACTTGCTGCGGATGGGCCGCTTGACGGTTTGCCCGCAGCAGCAGAAGCAGCAGCACCCGAGGATGTCGCTGAGCCAGTCGCCGTTGGAAGCGCCAGTGCTTCTGTGCGGCCGCTCCAGCGCTGTTGGCGCTGACTTGGGCGGCGGGGCGACCATCCTGCTCCACCTGAGCGCCCACTGACGGTGCTTCCGCTGCTCAGTGCTTCCGCTGCTGTGTCGCCATCAGCGCCCAAAAGACTGCAAGCGTGCGTGCGCTGGCTCTGAAGCGTGGTGTTGGTACATGCCCGAGATGCGCGCGCCGAGGACGCTCTCTCGCGCTGTCATGCTAGGCGGTGGCGTGTGTGTCGAAGGCTACCATCGAGCTCGCGGTTTGGTCGCGCGCGAACCCCGTGCGCTGCCCTTCGCTGGCTTCAGTGTTGGCAAAGTGGAACGCGCGGGAGAAGCAAACTGAGAGCGCGATTGTGCTGCTGCAATGTGATTGCTGCTGCTGCTGCTGCTGCTGTGCTGCTGCTGCAGGTAGAGGTTGAAGTGTGTGTCATACGCATACCCGCGCCGACACGCAGGCGGTGGGCTGCGGCGGGCAGGGCTGCAGAAGAGCCCGCTCACACCACTCCACCACACCGCGCCAAACGTCAGACAATCGTTCATGCGTGCAGCTAGATGCTCCCACGCTTCCTCCAGAGATCGTTGACCTGTAGTGCGGGCATTTTGACTCTGCACTCTCTGAGCGACGCACACAGAGTCGCGAACACAATCGATTGAACACACACACACACACACATAGCACTCCCAAGAGCCAGCATGTCGGAGGCGCTCGGCGGCTCGAGGCGACGCCGGCCTGCGAACGAGCTTCCAACCTCGGCGACCTACCGCGAGTCGCAGCCTCTCTACGCGCGAACTGCGCAGGCAAAGGATGCCGAGCGTCAGCGTCAGCGCGACAACAAGTGCGTGGAAGCACGCCCTTGTTCTTCGAACGCGCGGTGGTTCGATGGCAGGGCCGCGGCACATGATGCAGCGCCATCCAGCAGGAGCACCAGCAGCGCAGGAGAGCGTGCGGACTGCACGCATATGTGGCACACAGCAATGGCGCTGGTGGTGGTCTCCCCCTTGCCACGCAGGCGCATGGCGCGGGCGCTTGACGAGATCAAGCGCGAGCCGCCAAAGGTGTTCCACGCTCCGATGAGCTACGACAGCCTCAAGCACGGCGGCCAGGTCAAGTCCGCGCGTGACGGCAAGGCCAGCGACCCGCAGCCGTGCACCGAGGTGCGCGCTGGCTTGCGCTGCCGGGCAGCCATGTGCATGCGGCCGCGCTCCACTCCACTCATGCCGCGTGCACCATCCACCTGCGCGCCTGGGGGTGCAGCACCACGTGGACGTGGCGCCCTGGCCCCCTCTCGCCAGCGAGTCGGCGCACATCACGCGCGCCCGGCGCCAGCGCGAGATTGACGAGGTGCGCCGCACCACCAGGGGTCCGGCCATGGGGTGCACCAGCAGCGCCGCGCTGCATCACGCACCGCTCTGCCCCGCCCTCAAATGCAAGCAGGCCAACTGCAAGCTGGCCAAGAAGCTGGTGGAGCAGCTGACCACGCAGCGCGTGCGAGCGCACAGCGCCCACAGCCCCGCCGCCACGCGGCACCTGACGCAGTGCCGGGGCCCCGCGCTGCTGCCGCTGTGGGCCATGCGCACGGCGCTCTACCTGCCCAGCGCGCCGCCCATGCACAGCCCCTTCGCCGACGCCGTCGCCACCGCCGCCACGCTGCAGCAGCGCCAGCAGCGAGGCGCCCCCGAGGAGGGCGAGGCACCGCAAACGACCGTGCGGGTGGGCGGCGGCGACGTGGCGGTGTCGCCCTCCGCCCCCGCTGCCCCCCGGCGCATGGCCCGGCCCAGGTCCGCCGCCTCGCTGGTGCCAAAGACCCTGGGGCTGGCCAAGTGCTCGGGGTGCGGCGCCCGGGGGTTCCACCGCGCGGACGGCGTGCACCTGGAGCCGTGCCGCCACTGCAAGCAGGTCGGTGTGCGTGCGCCGCGTCGCGCGCGCAGGCATGTGACACGCGTGCGAGCGGCTGCTCAGCAGCCGGGCGCTCAGCCGGGTGTGGCCGCCTGCTGGCTGCTGCAGGTGTGGTACTGCAGCGAGGTGTGCGCCAAGGCGGACTGGCTGAGCCACAAGGCGCTCTGCAAGTGGCAGACCACGGGGCACTGGGAGCCTTTTGGACGCAAGGCCGAGCAGGAGCACTGGGTGGTGAGCGCGTGTGTGGGCTGACGAGGGAAGCGGGCACCTGCGGCCTTCCACCGTTGCATTGCTTTGCTGCGGCGCCTGAATTCCACCGTGCTCACCCGTGCGTGTGCCCACCCATGCGTGTGCGCAGAACAACGCGGCGCTGGGCGAGGTGCGGCGCGAGCTCAACCGGCGCGGCGCGGCGGCCGAGATGGGCCAGGCGGCGCGCACCGACCTGCTGCAGCGCACACTGGCCGGCGGCGCCATGGTGCAGGACGCCTACACTCGCACCTTTGCCGACGCCGCCACGCCGCAGCCGGGGGCGCAGCCCTCCTCGTCCTTGCAGCGGCAGCAAACAGGAGATGCCGGCAGCGGCAGCGCAATCCAAGGGCAGACGGGTGCGTTGGACGCGCCGCAGCCGTCGTTGGCGCCCGGCGTGTCGCAGGCGGGCGCTCTGCTGCGGCAGAGCTGTGTGGGCACGGGGCGCGTGCCATCCCAGCGGGAGGCGCAGGTGGAGGCGTTCAACCTGCAGCTGGACGAGGCGGACGAGCTGCAGGTGCGGTACCGGCGGGCCCGGGCCAGGGAGCTGGAGCTGCAGCGGCGGCAGGACAAGATTGAGGAGCGGGCCTTCCAGGGCCTGGACGGCCCGCGCCCGTGCATGTACATGGGCGGCAAGCGCGTCTGAGTGCCGTTTGCACCACTTGATTTGCAAGGGCACGGCACCGCAGGCGAGAGCAGCAGCAAGAGCGCAAGGGGGGGCGCAGGGAAGAGAGCAGACGTCGCTGGCGTCATGATGACCACGAGGCGTCAAAAGTAGCGCACCTGCAGCAGCACAGGTTTGCAGCGGGGGGCAGATGCACAGGCGCCTGGGCAACAGGCGTGGGTCCCCCCCCTTTGTGCCACGCGCTCGCCACCCCACGCTCACCATTTGCACCTCCTTGCGCACGAGCCCACACTTTTCGTAAAAGGACGCGTTGCTCTCGCTGCAGTCCAAGATCACCTTGTAGCAGCCCAGCTCCTTGGCCGCGTCGCACAGCGCGCTGACCAACCTGCGTAGGCGGCCCCGTGGCGGGAACACATGGACAAGAGGCCCGCCAACACGCGGCCACGCCCGCCACCACTCGCCAACAACACTGGCCAAGCCAGCGCCGCAGCGCTCGGTCTCTACCTGAGGCCCAGCCGCTTGCCTCTACACGCGCTATCCACCACTACGTCCTCAATGTGCCCGCACTGCGGTCACCGCGTGCAAGCAAGTGGTGTGCAGTGTGGCCCAATCGTCGAGGCCCTGGCACAATGGGAGCAGGTGGTGGCTCACCTTGCCGCACCCACGGATGAACTTGCGCTCCACCAGGAGCGAAGCCGTGCCCACCACCTTGCCACTGCTGGTGTCTGCGGCCACGAGCAGCGCCCGTGGAGCAGAGTGGAGGGTGCTGCAGGGTCTGCAGGTTCCCTGCCCCCAAGACGTGTGCACCACCGTGGCCGCACCTTCGACGACCAGGATGCGGTAGTCGGGGCTGGCGCTGAGCTCGGCAAAGCGCTCTGCGGCGGCCGATGCGCAGGCATGAGCATGCGTTGCGGTATGACCCTGGTGACGCTCGCGCTCCTGCAGAGCTCTTAATGATCACCACCACGATCGCAGATCTGCGATCGTGCCTTGCAGCTGCTGCGGTGACGGATCGCCCGTGACGGTGAGCTGCCCCAGGAGCTGCTGGTACCCTGCACACAGCAGAGGCAGGAGGATCACACTTGGCGCTCTGGCACACACGATGGCGCCTTAGGAGCATGCCTCAGGATCAGCCGCTGGCCGCCCCCGCGCCTTTGTCAAAGTCAGCAAACTCCAGCGGCCTCAGCACCAGCCCATCCTGCTCCTGCGCCTGCTGGGAGGAGGCATCCTGCTCCGCCATCCTGCGCGCTTTGTGCTCTGCTCGAGGCTGCACCCTGACCTGGAGGGCCCATGCGATCGAGCACCGGCACGCGGGAAGGTGAAGCTCCACAGCGATCAACATGCAGCACCAGTCCTTGATGAGCCACCAGCGGGCGCGCGCCCTGGCGTCGGGCAGGGTGGCCGCAAGGCGGAGCTCTGCGGTGGTGGCTCGGGCAGCCGCTGCGGCGCCCGCTGCGCCATCGACGTCGCTGCACCCAAGCTCCTACCTCGTGCTCGTGAGCGCTCGCGCCTGGGCGCACGCCGATCCGCGCGCCGTGGGCAGGGGGCAGCGCCAACTTTTGGCAGCGCGAAAAGGGAAAAGACGGAGGCTCGCGTGGCAGCGGGCAGGGCGCCCGGCGGCCAGCAGGCGGCTCGAGGGCGGCCTCGCAGGCGCTCCTGGCGGTGGCGATGGGCGCCGGATCTGCGTCGGCGCTCGGGATGGAGGCCGGACAGAGCCGCCCTGGGGTCAGCTCGAGATCCATCTCGGCAATCGTGCTCTGGGCGCCCTGCTGCCGTGCGCAGGGGCTGGCGCACTGCTTTGAGAAGTCAGATGAGGGCAAGCTGGTCGACCGCATGCTCATCGAGCCGCTGAGCGCGTCCAGCATGGAGTGCCTGGCCACCGGTGCGATGCAGTGCGGAGCGGTGGCGTGCAGCTTTTGCGGTGGTGGGGGGGTGGGGACAACCAGCAGCTGCTACCGGTGCCCAGGGATCCCATCTTGGCTGCTGCACCGTGACGCCTGCAGGCGCGCGGACGTCCTTCAAGCTCGTGGCGGGCGTCACGCTGGGCGACGCGCTGACCCGCAACCGCCAGACCCTGCCCGCCGAGCTGTCGGACGCGCGCTTCTGCGACAAGTGGGACGTCCGCTGCCAAGCGGCGGCGCGCACGTGGACGCGCCCGCACGCGCAAGACAACCTCATGTGAGCGCGAGGCAGCGCCGCGCTCACGCGGCTGGCCCGCGGCTGGGTGCCGCTTCCTTCCCACGCGTGCGAGCGCCTGATGCGGTGCTGCTCTGCGCGCTGCTCGCCTGCCACCAATCTGGTGCGCGCCGCAGGAACCTGGTGCCGCTGGGCCGCGTGCGGGGCTCCTTCAACTTCAGCCTGGACGACAAGCGCGTGCTCAACCTGCAGGTGCGCCAGCGCGCACGCATGCAGGCCGTGGGACGAGCAAATGGAAGGGCTGGGCGCTCTCTGTGAGCACGCGCACGCTGTGCCCTTGGTGATGATGTTGTGCAAGCAGGTGGAGGTGAACGACAGCGACAACATCAAGCAGGACCTGTCCATCGACGTGTACGGCCGCAAGGAGGCGCAGGACAAGGAGGTGCGTGGCCGTGATGCCTGCGGGGTGATTCGTTTGGCGGCGGCATAGGCGTCAGGCAGGGCGCTTCACCTGTGCCCTTGCACGCGTGCCACACACGCAGGCCGCGGCGCAAGCGGCTGCCGAGGCGGCGGCGCTGGCTGCCGCCGAGGCCAAGCAGGAGGAGGAGGACGAGTTGGACAAGCTGCTCATGCTCTGATGGACCTGGGGACGCCTGTGATGGGGCGTGGGCGGGGTGCCCGTCCCGCGACTTCTTTTCGGCTGTGTGTTCTGAGTCAACCAACAGCTTGTCCTGCTCCTGAACCTGCTGCAACCCCTTATCGGCGCCGACGAGCATGACTCAAGCTGACTGCGCGCGGCACGCGCCGCCCACCTCCCACCCTGACAGCCTAAGGATGGCTCCGCCAGAGTATGGAAGCACCGCTGCAGGATGTGCCAATCAGCCCACGCCGTGAGGCCAGCTGCGTGGGCCCGGCACGCGCCGCCATGCGTGGCGTGCCCAGGCGGCCCCGTGCCCCGGCCTCCAGTCAGGCGGGCAGCAGCACTATGCGGTGTGCAGCATGCCGCTGAGCAACACCCGATATGCAGACGCGAACTTGAACGAGCGATTGGCCAAGGGCCCCAGCGGCTCGTCTGCGGGCCCGGCGGGCGCCTCCAGCTCGGCGCTGGGGTCGGCAAAGGTCGGCTTCAATGGCATGCTTGTCCTCAAGGTGCGGCCGCGGCGGCAGGTGGCGCGCAGGGCGAGGGGGGAGGGCGCCAGGTTTGTCGGGGGCGAGTCGAGCGTGCTCACCGATCGATCGGTGGTGCTGCGCGCAGCGGCCTCGGGCCGTGGCGGGGACCAAGCTGTCGGTGCCGCTGCCCGTCAACCTCCCGTCTATGAGAAAGGTGCGCGCTGCTGTGGTGCGTCTGAGTGGGCCAGTGGGGCACGAAGACCTGGCGAGACCAGGTCGCACGCTTCTGGAGCGCGCAGGAGCATGCCGGCAACGACCCCACGACGCAGCTGGTGCCCACGGGCACCGGCTCGAGCAGCTGGACCAAGCCGGCCGGCGAGGAGGGCTCTTCGGCCAGTGGTGCGCCTGCCACGCAAGTCGAGCCCAGGCAGCCCTCTGTCGCCCCGGCGGCCACCTGGGGCGCGACGAGCAGCAGGGCGGCCACGCCAGGCACCAGCGGCGCGCCGGGCGCCTGGCAGCCGAGCGCGGCAGCGGCCCCTGGCCCCGCGTCGAACTACTCGCGCGCCTTCCCGCCCGAGCGGCACCTGAACCCGGAGGAGTTCCCCAGCCTCGCGGCCACCTCCAAAGCCTCGCAGTCGGGAGCCTCCAAGGGCGGCAAGGCAGCGGAGCAGCCACAGGTGCGGAGCCAGGTGGAGGTCTCCGCGAGATCTCTCGCCACTTGTGCGCAGCAGGCTGCTGCGTGCCGCGGCGCCCCGCGTGACGGGGTGGCCGCGATCCTCGTCGTCGTGATGTGGCGCTCGCGTGCTGGGCGTGGGGCGCGCTCGCAGGACAATCGGGCGTGGGCGGACGACGAGCGGGCGCCAGCGGGCGTGCGGCACTATGGCCACGACTGGTGAGCAGCTAGCAGCATGCATATGATGGCCTACTCAGGATGATGATGATGGCTCTGGCCCGTTGGCGCGGTGGGCCACAGCGGGCGGTGTGCACAGGTGGCGCGCGGCGATCATCAGCAGCTCTCCTCCAATGCCGGCAGCAGCAGCAGCAGCGGCAGCAGCAGCACCAGCACCAGGGGCGTGCTGCGCCAGCGGAGGAAACAGGCTGGCACGGCGGAGTGGCCCTGGGGCTCGCTGGGGCGGGGCTGCCGGGCTGCAGGCACGCGCTGACGCAGTCGCCACCCCTGCCTCTGAGCTCTCTTTCCCGACGGGTGCACGACGACGCGCAGGGGGGCCGCCGGCGGGCCGCACGACGACCGCTACGCCATGGATGAGCGCGACGCACGTGGCTATGGCGGGCCCCGGCCCGACTACAGCCGCTACAACGGCGGGCCGGGCGGCAGGGGGGGCGACTACGAGGGCTACGGCCCCGGCGGGGGTTACGGGCGGCACCCCATGGACGACGACGGCGGCTACGGGCCGCCCCGCCGCTACGGCGGCGGCTACGGCCCCCCGCACGACCCGTACGGCCCCCGCTACGACTTGCACGGGCCGCCGCCGCCGCCGCCGCCGCCGCCGCCGCCGGGCGGGGGCTACCGGGGGCGCCCGTACGGCCCCTCATACGAAGGCTACGTGCGGGGGCCGCACGGGGGCTACGGCCACCTCGGCGCGGAGCACGGCGGCGGCGGCTACGGCGACCCAGGGCTGTTCCCGCCGCCGCCGCCGCACCGGCAGCCGCCGCCGCCGCCGCCGCCCGGGCCCCGGGGAGGCGCGGGGCACGGGGCCGGGGGCGCGTCAGCGCAGGCGGGCGGCGCAGAGGAGGAGGACGACCCCGAGGCGCGGGCGTGGCAGGAGGAGCTGGCCCGGCGGGTGGCCGACCTGGAAAAGGTGCGCGCCCCCCCCCCCCTGGGGCTGCAGCGCCACACACACTGGTCGGGCTGTGGAGCGGCAGATAAAGGGCAGGAGGAGCAGCGTCTGCAGCGCCGGCGGCACGCGCTGCGAGGTGGCGCCAGCGAGGGCGCAGGAAGAGGCACCGCTGCGGGCGGCTTTGAGGAGGGACGCGCGATCGCTGCGGCGATTGCTGCAGCGGTGGGGCAGATGGGGAGGCGCAGGCGGGGCTCGGCCGGCGGCTTCGCCAACACCTGCTCAGCGGGTGGGGCAGCAGGCTCAGCGGGTGGGGCAGCAGGCTCTCACGCGGATGCGCGTGTGCGTGCGCCGTCGTGTCGCGCTCGCAGCGCAAGGTGGAGGACCGCTCCGACTCTGTGGCGGAGAAGCGCAGCCTGCCCGCCGGCGAGGAGGAGCACAGCGGCTCGCAGGCAGAGAGCCACGCGCACTCTGAAAGCGACGCGGTGCGCGCCTGCGCGTGTGGAGACCGGGGGCGGCCTAGACGCATGATGGGAGAGCCTCTGCCCACTGGGTGCAGAGGTGCCTTGGAGAGAGCGTGCGTGCGGGCGGGCTGAGTCGTGCGGAGCATGTGCGTGCGTGTGCGCAGGCGGGGAGTGGGCGCCTGACGGCGGCGGCCGTCGCCGCCGGCGCCAGCCGCCTGGCGGGGCCCAGCAGCAGCGCCCGGGCGGCGCCGGCCCCCGGCGGCAGGCACCACCACGACGAGGGGCACGGCGGCGGCTACGGGCACCTGGCGCGCGGCCACCCGCCGCCGCCGCCGCCGCCGCTCCCGCGGGGCGGCGACAAGCTGCGCGCCCTGGAGCAGCAGATTGCGGCGCGCAGCGCGGGCGACTCGGCGCTCAAAGGAGGGCCGGGGGCGCCGCCGCCGCCGCCGCCGGGCCGGCCGCGTAGCGCCTGGAAGGAGCCGGCGGCGCCTCCACCGCCGGCGCAGGGGCACGAGGTGCGTCGACTGCACTGGCTTGGGGGGGGGGGTCTTGCTGCAGCACAGGTCGACCTGTTGGTGCCAAGCACAGTGGGCGCCTGAGTGGACGTGTGTGGGGCGCGTTGCGGCGCAGGACTGGGAAAGCGACGACAAGGATGCGCCGCCGCCCCCCACCGTGCTGCAGCGGCCCACCTACGGCGCCCCGCCGCCGCCGCCGCCGCCGCCGCCACAGCAGCAGCAGCAGCACCCCGCCGCGGGCTACGGCAGCCACCACGCGGGGCCGCCCGCGCGCGGCGGCTACGGAGACGGAGCGTACGGGCCGCCGCCGCCGCCGCACACGGACGCGCACGGTCGCGGCCAGGGGCCCGCGGCGCCAGCGGCACAACCGCCGCCACCGCCGCCACCTCCGCGGTCCCCCGCGGACCGACCTAGCTCGGCGAGGGCGCCGCCTCCGCCGCCGCCGGCTCCGCAGCAGCCCCCACAGCAGCAGCAGCAGCGGCCGCACAGCGCGGCGCCGGCGGGCGCGGGGCGGCCTGGCACTGCGGGAGGGCTGGCGTCGCTGCCGCCGCCCGCGCCGGGGTCCAGCACCCTGCCGCACCACCACGGCCGCAGCCACACCAGCGGGCCCTGGCAGCCGCCGCCGCCGCCACAACCCAGCAGCAGCGGCAACGCCGCCGCCGCCACCACCGCCACCACCTCATCGTCCACCGCTGCAGCAGCGCGGGGCTCGGCGGGCAGCGGCGCCGACGCGCCGGCGGTGCCTGCTGCGAGGCCCGCCGCCATGTTTGGGTCCTTCGACGAGGAGACCCTGGAGAAGCTGACGGGTGGCGGGGGGGCGGCAGGGAGGGCGCCGGCCGTCGCCGCGCCCTCGGCGACGGCGCCGGGCGCGGGCGGCGCGGCATTGGCGGCGTCAGGGACGCAGCCAAACGGCGGCGCGCACCTCGCCTCTAGCAGCGGACGGCCCTGGCGGCCAGGTGAGCACCTTTTCCGTGAGGCTGCCGGCCAGGCGTGACAGTTGTCGTGGGGCGTTGCGCACCTGTGGTGGCGGAAGAGCTTGCGGCCGTGCTCACGCGCGCTCCTCGCGTTGTGATGCGGCGCGTGCGCAGACGCGTCGGCGCCGCCGGCCCTGCTCAAGGCCAGCCCCCGCGGCGGCGCGGCGGGCGCGCCGCCGCCGGCGCAGGCCAACGGCGCGGCGGGCAGCGCGGCGGCCGCTGGCGGCGACGACGCAACGCAGGACGCCGGTGCCTCTGGCCGCGACACCAGGTCAGTCCTTGACTCATTTCCCTCCCTGGGCCCAGCGACGCTCTCTTGCTGGGTCCCGCAACAGGCCTGCGCCACCACAAGGTTGCGACGTTTCACTGATGGCTGTCCTTCTTGTCCTCTGCGCGCGCTCTCGCTGCCTCAGCGCGCGCGGCGGCCGGCAACCGTCGGCGCGCGAGCCGCGAGCCGGCGGGCGCGGCGGCGGCGACGCGGGGCGCGGCGGGCGAGGCGGCCGCGGGGGACGCGGCGGCGGTGCCGCCGTGGACGACGCCTCGGTGGGCGACGCCGGCAGCGGCGCGGCGCCGGTGCACGGCGGCCGTGGCGGCGGGAGGGGACGCTTGGGTGCTCCCCCGCAGCAGCAGCTTCAGGGCGCGGCGTCGGCCTCCAGCAGCGACCTTTCTGGCGTGGCGGTGGGGGAGGGCGCGCAGGGTTTTGGCGGCGCGGGGCGAGGCAGCAGCGCTGGGCCTGGGCGGGGAGGGCCGGCGGCGGGGGGCCGCGGCGCTGGCGGGCGCGGGGGCCGTGGCGGGCGCGGGGCGCCTGCTGATGAGCAGCAGCAGCAGCAGGGGGGGGAGGGGGAGG
>VFQP010002364.1_pt1 | contig 21282 bp, 20 predicted proteins | sample 3512351 | NCBI WGS metagenome assembly VFQP01 (sample SAMN10412372, study PRJNA504923) | tailings metagenome | isolation source: Relicate 1 Philex TSF1 revegetated site | place: Philippines: Tuba, Benguet | collected 2017-08-29
CCTTCCGCCCTGGCCACGCCGACTACACCTACTGGCAGAAATACGGCATCCGCGACCCGCGCGGTGGCGGCCGCAGTTCGGCACGCCTCACCGCGCCCACCGTGGCCGCCGGTGCCGTGGCGAAGAAGTGGCTCAAGGAACGCTACGGCACCACCTTCCGCGGCCACATGACGCAGGTGGGTGAGCTCGCCATCCCGTTCGAGAGCTGGGAGCACGTGCCCCACAACCCCTTCTTCGCGCCTGTGGCCGACACCGCCGCCATCGAGGCCTACATGAACGAGCTGCGCAAGAGCGGCGATTCGTGTGGCGCGCGCCTGCGCGTCACCGCGCAGGGCATGCCGGTCGGCCTCGGCCAGCCGCTGTACGACCGGCTCGACGCCGACATCGCCTACGCCATGCTCGGCCTCAACGCCGTGAAGGGCGTGGAGATCGGCGCCGGCTTCGCCAGCGTGGCGCACCGCGGCAGCACGCACGGCGACAGCCTCACGCCCGAAGGCTTCAAGGGCAACAACGCGGGCGGTGTGCTCGGCGGCATCAGCACCGGGCAAGACCTGGAGGTGCAGATCGCCATCAAGCCCACCAGCTCCATCCTCGTCCCGCGCGAGACCATCGACACGGCGGGCCAGCCCACCGAAGTCATCACCAAGGGTCGACACGACCCCTGCGTCGGCATCCGCGCCACGCCCATCGCCGAAGCGCTGCTCGCGCTGGTGGTGATGGACCACGCGCTGCTGCACCGCGCCCAGTGCGGCGACGTGCAACTGCCCACGCCCGACATCGCTGCCCAGTCGCGCGGCGGCTGAGTCTTTCGCTCGCCCGCATCGTGGCCGAGCGCCGGCAGCTCTTCCCTTTCGCTGCGCTGTCTGCGAGCTACTTCGCGCACATTGGCTTCTTCAATCCCTACCTGCCGCTCTGGCTGAAAGAGCTCGGCTTCGGGTTGATCGCCATTGCCGTGCTCACCTCGGTGCAATCGGCCACGCGCCTGTTCACGCCTTACGTGTGGGGCTCGCTGAGCGACCGCACCGGCGAGCGCGTTCGCCTGTTGCGCTACGGCTCCACCGCCGCGCTGCTGCTCTCGCTCGGTCTGTGGTTCGACGCGGGCGGCGTGGTGCTCTTCATCGTCCTGCTGCTCATGTTCAGCCACACCAGCGGGATGATGCCCATGAGCGAAGCCGCGCTGGCGCACCTGGTGAGCCAGGGCGGCAGCTTCGACGCGAAACGCTATGGTCGCGTGAGGCTCTGGGGGTCGCTGGGCTTTCTCGTCACCGTGATGGCGGCGGGTTTCTGGTTCGAGCGCTTCGGGCTTGTGCACTTCCCGGCGTGGACGCTGGGCACGCTGGCGGCGGTGGCCGTCAGTGCCTGGCTGCTGCCGGACTTTCGCGAACCCGCGCACGCTGCCGAGGCGAACCAGCCAGGGGTGTGGCCCGTGCTGCGCCAGCCACCGGTGCGCTGGTTCTTCGCCGCCGTGTTCTTCCACGTGCTCGCGCACATCTTCATCTACATCTTTTTCTCGCTTTACCTCGACTCGCTCGGCTACAGCAAGACCGTCATCGGCCTGCTGTGGGCTTTGTCGGTGGTGATCGAGATCGGCTGGTTCTTCACCCAGGGCCGCTGGCTGCCGCTGCTCTCGCTGTCGGGCTGGCTGGTGCTGGCTGCCGCGCTGATGAGCCTGCGCATGGGCCTCACCGCCGGCCTGCCGCTGGTGATGCCGGTGCTGCTGCTCGCGCAGGCGCTGCATGCCATCACTTTCGCCGCGCACCACACGGTGTGCATCGCCATGCTGTCGCACCACTTTCCCGGCCGCTTGCGCGGGCGTGGCCAGGCGCTCTACACCGTGGTGGGCTACGGCCTGCCCGGCGTGGTGGGCGGTTTGACGGGCGGCTTGCTCAGCTCGGCCTTCGGCCTGGCCAGCGTGTTCTGGCTCTCGTCAGCGTGCGCTGCCGTGGCCTGCCTGTGCGCCCTCAGGGCGAGGGCGTTCCAGACCACCAGCGCCGCAGCGGGTTGAAGCCAGTCACCAGCGCGGTGGCCACCAGCACCAGCGCACCGCCCACGAAGATGCTGGGCGACAGCGCCTCGCCGAGGAACAGGTGGCCCCAGGTGACGCCGAAGATCGGAATGAGAAAGATCGGGCTGAGCGCGGCCACTGGCGTCACGTGGCGCACGATGCGCAGGTGCACCCAGTACGCCAGGCCCGAGGTGATCACGCCCATCACCGCGACCGAACCCAGTGCCACCGGCGTGAAGCTCGCCTGCGGCAGGCTCCAGAGCGTGGTGGGCAGCAGCAGCACCATGGCCGCGAGGTGGATCGCCGCCGCGATCGCCAGCGGTGAATTGCGCGTGGTGGCGCGCTTCATGAGTGGTGTGGCCAGACCGAAGCACGCCGCGCCCGCCACGCAGGCCAGCGCGGCCAGCAGGGTGGTGGCCGTGGGCTGCACCGGGCCCAGCCGCACGATCAGGCCCACGCCCACCAGGCCCAGCAGGCAACCCAGCAGCTTGCGGCGGGTGAGGGTGTCTTCCTTCATCCACGCCGCCGAGAGCGTGCCGAACAGCACCGCCGTGGTGTTGAGCAGCGCGCTGTAGCCCGAAGGCAGGTGCAGCCCGGCCCACGCAAACAGCATGAAGGGCGCCGCCACCGACGTGGCGCCGAGCAGCAGCATCTCTTGCCACTGCTTCCAGGGCCAGCGCTCGCGCAGCGCCTTCATGATGAAGATCAGCGTGATGCTTGCCAGCGCCGCGCGCAGGCCGGCCACCACCCAGGGCCCCATGGCGGGCGCCGCGAGCCGGATGAACAGGAAGGACGCACCCCACAGGGCCGACAGGCCCACGATCTGCGCGAACTGGCGGGCCTGCACCGGGCTTCAGCCCGCTGCCGATATCTTGCGCACCAGGCCTTCGATGGCCAGCGTGTAGCCCTCGGTGCCAAAACCCACCACGATGCCCGCCGCCGCCGGCGAGATGTACGAGTGGTGGCGGAAGGCTTCGCGCGCGTGCACATTGGAGATGTGGATCTCGATCACCGGCAGCGGCTTCACGCCGCTGATGGCGTCGAACAGCGCCACCGAGGTGTGGGTGAACGCGCCCGGGTTGAACACCACGCCGGCGATCTCGCCCGCCTTGTGGCGACGGCCGGCTTCGTGGATCTTGTCGATCAGCGCGCCTTCGTGGTTGCTCTGGAACGCCTCCAGTCCGAAACCCAGGCGCTGCGCCGTGGCGAGGGCCTGGGCTTCCACGTCGGCCAGGGTGGTGGCGCCATAGACGCCGGGTTCGCGCGTGCCCAGCAGGTTGAGGTTCGGGCCGTTGAGCAGCAGCAGGGAAGGCATGGGTCTGTCTCGTGAGTGTGTTGGATCGGGTGGGCGACAGCTTAAACCAGCGGCACGGTGAGCTGCTTCACCACGGGCGTGGTGTCGGGCCGCACGCCGCGCCACCATTCGAACGCCTCGGCCGCCTGTTCCACCAGCATGCCCACACCATCGGCCACGCGCGCGACGCCGGCGGCCTGTGCCTGCTTCAGGAAGGGCGTGAGGCCCTTGCCATAGACCATGTCGTAGGCCAGCGCACCGGGGGCGAACAGGCCGTCCGGCAGCGGCAGCGCCTCTTGCGAGAGGCCGGTGGACGTGGCGTTGATGATCACGTCGAACGACAGACCCACGAGCGTGTCGTAGCCGCCGGTCTGCAGTGGAACGTGGGCCGCGAAGTCGTGCCGCAGCGCGTGTGCCTTCTCGGGTGTGCGGTTGGCCACCGCCAGCAGGGCCGGGCGCTCGCCCGCCAGGGGCAGCAGTGCGCCGCGCGTGGCGCCGCCCGCGCCCAGCAGCAGCACGCGCTTGCCGGCCAGTGCAAAACCCAGGTTGCGCTGGATGTCGTTGACCAGGCCCACGCCATCGAAGTTGTCCGCGAGGATGCGGTCGGGGCCGTCGAACTTCAGGCAGTTCGCCGCGCCCGCCAGCCGGGCGCGCTCGCTCGGTTCGGTGGCAATCTGGAACGCCTGCAGCTTGAACGGCAGGCTCACGTTCAGGCCACGCCCGCCGCTCGCCCGGAAACCCAGCACCGTGTCGTCAAAACCGTCCAGCGGGGTTTCGATGGCGGTGTAGCCGATGTCCTGCCCGGTCGCCTGGGCAAACAGGCCGTGGATCAGGGGGGATTTGCTGTGGCCAATGGGGTGGCCGAGAACGGCGTAGCGGTCGGTCATGGGCGGGGCTGCGGTGAGGAAGGCGCCATTGTCGCGCAAGCCCCTGGCGCGCCTGCGGGCTTGGAGCAGGGCCTACCATGCGAAGCCATGAACACACCCACTTCCCTCAAGATCGATTTCGTGTCCGACGTCTCCTGCCCGTGGTGCGCCGTGGGCCTCGGTGCGCTGGAGGAAGCCCTGCAGAAACTGCAGGGCAGCGTGGCCGCCGAACTGCATTTCCAGCCCTTCGAGCTCAATCCGCAGATGGGACCAGAGGGCCAGGACATTGGCGAACACCTCACGGAGAAGTACGGCTCCACGCCTGAACAGCAGGCGCAGATCCGCAACACCATCCGCGCGCGTGGCGCGGAAGTCGGTTTTGCCTTCAACCCCGAAGGCCGGGGCCGTATCTGGAACACCTTTGACGCGCACCGATTGCTGCACTGGGCCGACGAAGAGGGGGCGCCTGGCCAGCAACACGCTCTCAAGAAAGCTTTTCTGGCCGCCTGCCATACCCGCAGCGAAGCCATGGGTCACCACGACGTGCTGCTCGCCGCCGTGCTCGAAGCAGGGCTGAACGAAGCCCGTGCCAGCGCCATCCTCGCCAGCGACGAGTTCGCGCAGGAGGTGCGCGAACGCGAAGCCTTCTACCAGGGGAACGGCATCCGTTCGGTGCCGGCGGTCATCATCAACGACCGCCACCTCATCTCCGGCGGCCAGCCGGCAGAGGTGTTCGAACAGGCGCTGCGGCAGATCGCGGCCGAGCCCGCCGCCTGAGCACTCTCGGGAACCTGCCATGCCCCTCACAGCCGATACCCTGCTGATCTTCGCGACCGTCGCTCTTATCGGCATCGCCACCCCCGGGCCCACGGTGCTGCTCGCGCTCTCCAACGGTTCGCGGCTGGGCGTGAAGGCTTCGTTGCCCGGCATGCTCGGCGCGGTGCTGTCGGACTTCGTGCTCATCGCCGCCGTCGCCCTCGGTCTGGGTGCCTTGCTGGCCGCGTCGGAATTCTGGTTCTCGGTCGTCAAGTGGGTGGGCGTGGGCTATCTCGCGTGGCTGGGCCTGCGCATGCTGCGTTCCACCGGCACGCTGGCGCTGCCCGAGGGCGATGGCGCGCGCCCCACCGGCCGCGCGATCTTCGGGCGCAGCTTTCTGGTGGCCGCCACCAACCCCAAGGGCTACCTGTTGTTCTCGGCTTTCCTGCCGCAGTTCATCAACCCCGCCGAACCCCAGTGGCCGCAGTACGTGGCGCTGGCCATCACCTTCGCCAGCATCGACTTCCTGGTGATGCTCGCCTACGCCACGGCTGGCGCACAGGCCATTCGCGCCCTGCGCGCCAGGGGTGTGCTGTGGCTCGACCGCATCTGCGGTGGCACGCTGCTGGCGCTGGCGGGTTCGCTGGCGTTCTACCGCCGCAACGCGGCCTGAAGAAGCCACTCCGCGGCCCCGCACCGCGTCAGGCACATCACCCGCTGGCGCTCGCGGGGAACCGGATTCGTCCCACCTGGTCACACGGTGTTACCGGCCACTCGCACGCTGCGTAGTACGGTGGCAGATCAGGAGGTTGCAATCGCTCATCTGCATGGCCCGCGTTTTCGGGGTCTTCAATCTTGGCTGGCCGCGTTTTCATCTGGCTCTCTTCGCCGTTGCAGAGGCTGGGTTCTGGGCGCGCCGCTTGCCCTCGCCCTCGTCAGTGGACCAGCGTGGACGCAGGCGCCACTGCATGCGCCACCGCAGCCCGCCTGGGTTGAACCGCTGCAAGCCCAGCTGGCGCTGGTGGCTGCAAGGCACACCGCGGGCGTGGGCGTGTATGTGCGCGACCTGGACACCGGCATTGCGGTGTCGCACCGCGGGGACGAACTCTGGTACCTGGCTTCCAGTGTGAAGGTGCCTGTGGCGATGGCCGTGTTGCGCGCGGTGGAGCGCGGCGATTTCACGCTTGACACGCCATTGCGGGTGCGCGCGTCCGACTACGTGGACGGCGCGGGAGCCACGAATTCCCGACCGGTCGGCACGCCGCTCAGCGTGCGGTATCTGCTCGAGCAGATGATCATTTACAGCGACAACACGGCCAGCGACATGCTCATCGGCCTGGTCGGCCTGCATGCCGTGAATGCGCTGGTGGAACAACTGGTGCCGCAGGGAATCGAGCGCATCACCACGCTGGCCGACGTGCGCCGGCATGCATACGGCTATCTGACACCCGCGGCGGTGCACCTCACCGGGCACGACTTCCTGGTGCTCAAGCAGCAGCGCAACGACGCCGAGCGGCTGCAGGCGCTGGGCCGCCTGCTGCGGGTGCCGACCGCGTCGTTCCAGGTGCCCGGCGTGGCCGATGCATTCGAGGCGTACTACGCCAGCGGCCTCAATTCGGGCCGGCTGGACGCCTATGCCCATCTGCTTGAACAACTGGTCGATGGCAAGGTGCTGAATGCCGCCCACACCAGCTACCTGCTGCGCGTGATGGAGCGGGTGCAGACGGGCGCCGGGCGCATCAAGGCCGGCCTGCCAGCGCCTGCGCGCTTCGCGCACAAGACGGGCACGCAGCGTGCGCGCACCTGCGACTCGGGTCTTGTCAGCGTGCCGCGGCCTGGGCGCGACAAACGCGTTATCGTCGTGGCGTGCACGCGCGGTGAGCTGCTCACAGCACGTTCTGACCGCGCCCTCAGGGATGTGGGCACGGCCATCTGCAAGTCTGGCCTGCTGACCGACGGAAGACCCCATGACCCCTTGTGCCTTGCGGCTGCGCACGCTGTGTATCGCGCTGAGCCTGACGACCGTTAGCTTCGCGGCGCACTGCGCGGCCTGGAGCGACGCGCTGCGCCAGCACATCGAACGCATCGACAAGGCCACGCCCGGCCAGCTGGGCGTCTACATCAAGCGGCTGGACAACGGCGAAACCTTGTCCTACCAGGCCGACCGTCCGTGGTACCTGGGCTCCACGACCAAACTGCCGATCGCCCTCGCCGTGCTGCAGGAAGCCGAGGGCGGCAAGCTTGGCCTGACGCAGAAGGTCACCCTGCAGGAAACCGACAAGGTCGACGGCTCGGGCAACGTGGTGTGGCAGAAGAGCGGCACCACGTACACCGTGGACGCGTTGCTCAAGCGCATGCTGATGGAGAGCGACAACACCGCTGCCAACATGCTGATCCGCACCGTGGGCGAAGACACGCTCAACCAGCGCGCCCGCCAGTACCTGGGCACCCAGGGGTTCAACCGCCTCACCACGTTCACGGCGGTCCGCCGGGAGGTGTATGGCGAACTGCATCCGAAGGCCCGCGAGCTGACCAACACCCAGCTGGTGCAGGTGGCGGCCCAGCCCAAAGGCCCCCAGCGGGTGGACGCGATCGTGCGCACGCTCTCGATCCCCCGTGCCGAACTGCGCGTCAAGACCATGGACGAGGCCTACACGCGCTACTACGCCCGGCAGTTCAACGCCGCGCCGCTCTCGGCCTACGGCGGCATGCTGGAGCAGATGGTGACCGGCAAGCTGGTGACGCCCCGGCACCTGCAGCGGCTGTTCGTCGATCTCAAGTACGAAACCTACGACGCCTACCGGCTCGAAGCCGGCCTGCCGCGCACGGTGCGCTTCATCCACAAGACGGGCACGCAGCTGCACCGGGCCTGCCACATGGGCGTGATCAATCCGCAGGACGGCGGGCGTGCGGCCATCGTCGTGGCCACCTGTGCCGAAGAGCTGGACGAGCAGCGCGAGGCCGGCCGTGCGTTCGAGCAGATCGGGCGCGCCATCACCCAGACCCTGCTGGAAGGCGCCGGCAGGAAGTGAAGGAGGGTGGAGCGAAAGTCAGAACACCGAGAGCCCGGTGCGTGCAGCGAAGAGTTCCAGCGCGTGCATGCCCAGCAGCGAGTTGCCCGTGGCATCCAGCGCCGGTGACCACACGCACAGGCTGAGCCGGTCGGGCACCACCGCCACGATGCCACCGCCCACGCCACTCTTGCAGGGCAGGCCGATGCGGAAGGCGAACTCACCTGCCGCGTCGTAGGTGCCGCAGGTCAGCATCAGCGCATTGATCCGGCGTGTCTGGCGCTCGGTCAGCAGCGGCTCGCCGCTGAAGGGGTGCAGGCCGTCGCGGCACAGGAAGCCGGTGGCACGGGCGAGTTGCAGGCAGCTCATGCGCACCGCGCAGTGGTGGAAATAGGCATCCAGCACGGTCGCGACGCTGTTGTCGATCTTGCCGAAGCTCTTCATGAAGTTGCCCAGCGCGATGTTGCGAAAGCCCGTTTCGGCTTCCGATGCCGCCACCTCCTCGTCGAAGTGCACGGGCTCGTTGCACAGGCTGGACACCAGCTCCAGCATGGCCGCCTTGGGGTCACCGTGGCTCACCAGCCTGTCGGTGACGGCGATGGCGCCGGCGTTGATGAATGGGTTGCGCGGGGTGCCCTGTTCGGCCTCCAGCTGCACCAGCGAGTTGAACGGGTTGCCGGAGGGTTCCCGTCCGATGCGCTCCCACAGGCGCTCGCCCATGGCACGCATGCCCAGGGTCAGGGCAAAGAGTTTGGAAATGCTCTGGATCGAAAAGGGTGTGGCGCTGTCGCCAGCGTGAGCCTCCTCGCCGTCGCACGTGCGCAGTGCGATGCCGAACTGCGCCGCCGGCACACGCGCCAGCGCGGGGATGTAGTTGGCCACCTGACCCTGTGCCCCGAGCTTCGGGCGCAGGGTGGTGACGATCTCTTCGAGGATGGGCTGGAACTGCATGGCGCGATTGTCTGTCAGCGTGCTTCTACGCTTCGTTCAATGCCGCGATCGACCGGATGACCCGGCAAGGCACGCCAGCCGCCACCACGTTTGCCGGCACATCGCGCGTCACCACGCTCCCCGCGCCAATCACGCTGTTGTCGCCGATGCTCACGCCGGGCATCACGTTGACACCGGCGCCAATCCACACGTTGTGGCCGATGGTGATGGGCTTCGCGTATTCCAGCCCGGCGTTGCGGCGTTTCACGTCCAGCGGGTGGCCGGCGGTGTGCAGGCCCACGTTGGGGGCGATGAACACGTTGTCGCCGATGACGACCTTGTTGGCGTCGAGGATGGTGAGGTTGAAGTTGGCATAGAAGTTGTCGCCGACCTCGATGTTGGCGCCGTAGTCGCAACGGAACGGTTGTTCGATGAGCAGGCGTTCACCGGCGCGACCGAGCAGGGCGCGCAGTTGCCGGTCGCGGCTGTCGAGATCGGCCGGGTCGGTGTCGTTGTAGGCCTTCAGGGCCCGTTTGGTGCGCAGGCGGGCTGCGATCAGCGCGGGGTCGAAGTTGGCGTCGTAGATTTCGCCGGCCAGGGCTTTTTCGGCTTCGGTGCTCATCGGGCCAGCATACCGCCGACGTACGACAATCGGAGCCGCGCGAGTGTCGCGCATAAGGAGCGTGTCATGGCCAAGCTCGTGTTCGGAATGAACGTGTCCCTCGACGGCTACGTGGACCACATGGCGTTCGCGCCAGACCCCGTGCTCTTTCGGCACTTCGTCGAGGAAGCACGGGCGCAGGCGGGAAGCCTCTATGGGCGCCGCATCTATGAGGTGATGAGCTACTGGGACGACGAGCATCCGGAATGGACGGCCGATGAAATTGCCTTCGCGGCGGCCTGGCGCAGGCAGCCGAAGTGGGTGGTCTCGCGCACCTTGCAGTCGGTCGGCCCGAACGCCACGCTGGTCGATGCGGACCTTGAGCGGGCGATCCGTGCGCTGAAGACCGAGCGCGACGGAGAGATTGAAGTCGCTGGCCCGGAGCTGGCGCACAGCCTCACCATGCTGGGGCTGATCGATGAGTACCGGATCTACCTGCACCCGGTGGTGCTGGGTCATGGCAAGCCGTATTTCGCCGGGCCCCGGCCGCCGCTGCGCCTGGTGTCGCATGACCGGATCGGTGGGGACGTGGTGCGGCTGAGCTACGTGCCGGCGATGTGACCGGGGTCACTTCCCGGGGCGTGGTCCCTGCTCGACACTGCACGGCACATCCTGCTGTTGCACTGTCGAATCCGGGAAGAGACCACCATGTTTGCCATCGCGTTCAAGAGACTTTCCCTGTGTGGGCTGCTGGCCAGTGCGCCTGTGGTGGTTGACGCGCAGATGCCGCCACAGTGGGTGGCCGAGCGCATGGTGAAGCGGCTGAGCGACAGCGATCTTGGCTGCGCCGAGATTCACGCGGACATCGCTGCGCTGGAAAAGACAGGCCAGGCGCAGCAGGCCGAGGCCTTGCAGGCGCAGCAGGCCATGGCAGACATCCAGAGCGACATCATGAAGCAGGCCGGGGGCGCGGGCGGTGGCATGGGGGCCGCGGTGGGGGGCAGTCTGCTCGGCATGATCCCTGGCGGCAGCCATGTGCAGGGCGCAGCCATGAGGGCTGCAGCCGAAGCGCGCAGGGCCGGCATGCAGGACGGCATGCAGAAGATGATGCAGGCCCAGACGCGTTTGATGAATGCGGAGCAGGCGCTGGAGCATGCGCAGGCCCGCAGCGAACACCTGACCGATCTGTTCCTGAAGAAGGGCTGCAGGCTGTCAGAAGTGAAGGTCGCCACCGAGGTGGTGCCCTGAAGTGCACGGCAATGGCGGACCGCCGTCGCGTGTTATCTGCATTGCTGGTCGAAGGTGTCCCTCATGGTCGAGATGACGCTGGGCCGGATGCCGAGCCAGGTCTGCGTGTTCATGGTGGCGGCGTTGTACTCGCATTGAAGGCGTGGATGCGCCGGCGGCGTGGCCGGCATCAGCCTGTTCAAGCCGGCAAGCGCGTCGCAATACAGCTTGAGGTTTTTCATGGCGAGGGCTTTGTCTCGCTGGGTGCGAAGCCGGTCGTGTTCGGCGCATTGCGGATCGGGTGCGGCCATGGAGACGCTGGCGAGAAGGCACAAGGTGATGCCGACAAGGATTCTGTGCATGGGAAGGTGTGCCCCGTGACGGGCGTTGTTGGACAGGAGTCGCCTGCTCAACGACAGGCGAGCACGAGTATCGAAGTCCACACCTGGTGGCGGAAGTGACCCGGGTCACATCGCGAGCGCCTGGAGACCGGTTTCAGCTGGCGAGTGCGTCCAGCAGTTGCTCCGCGCGCACCGGCTTGTGCAGGTACGGGATGCCGCTCGTCCGTATGTCGGCGATGCGCTGCGGCTCGGTCTCGCCGGTGACGAGCAGGGTGCGCAGGTGCGGCGAGGTGCTGCGCAGGGCGATGAGATGCTCCAGGCCGTTGCGCTCTCCCGGCAGGCGGAAGTCGGAGACGACGGCCTCGATCGGGTTCTGCTCCAGCAGCCACTGCGCCTGTTTCAGATCGCTCGCCGGGTGCACTGTGCAACCGCAGGTCGAGAGCAGCAGGGTCATGGCCTCGAGGCTCGCGGGTTCGTCGTCGATGACGAGCACATGGCGCGGCAGGTCGTGCCGGGCAGGCACGCTGTCCATCGGCCTGGCCTGATCTTGCGTCTGCTCGCTGGCGCGCTGCACCCACACGCGAAAGCGCGTGCCTCGCAGGGGTCTTGAGGTGAGCTCAACCGGATGGCCCAGCAGGCTCGACAGGCGCTTGACGATGGACAGGCCGATGCCCAGGCCGGACGCGCGGTCGCGTTGCGGATTGGCCAGCTGGTAGAACTCGTCGAACACCCGCTGCTGTTGCTCGCTGGCGATGCCGATGCCGGTGTCGATGACCTCGAAGCGCACGTGGCCCGCATCCGCCCGCGCTGCGACGATCACCCCGCCGCTGCGTGTGTACTTGATGGCGTTGTCGATCAGGTTCCCGAGCAGGCGCGTGAGCAGTTGCACGTCGCTCACGACCACCAGATCGCCCGGGGCGCGGAAACGGAGTTGAAGGTCCTTTTGCTGGGCGCTGCCGGCGAAGGTGTGGTTCAGCGCGACGAACAGTTCATGCACGCGCAAGGGTGCCAGCGTGGGTTGAACGGCGCCGGCGTCGAGCCGTGAGATGTCGAGCATGGTGTCGAGCGACTGGTTCAGCATGCGCACCGAGTGGCTCAACCGGCCGATGGTCTGTGTGCTTTCCGGGTCGAGCCGCGAGCGCTCGAGAACCGAGGTGAACAGCGAGATGGCGTGGAGCGGTTGGCGCAGGTCGTGGCTGGCCGACGCGAGGAAGCGGCTTTTCTCCCGGTTGGCGTTCTCGACCAGTTCCACCTGTTGCGCCAGCCGGCGCGCGAGGTCTTCCTTCTCGAAGCGCACGGTCAGCGACTGTTCGAGCAGATCGGCCTGCTGGAACGTCCACTTGAGCGTCATCACCAGAAATAGCGCCATGCAGCCGGCCAGCACCCAGCCGACCAGCCCGCCGTGCCAGAGGCAATTGGACACCAGCCCGACGGCCGCCGGAATGCTGAACGCGGCGATGGTCTGGCGGTGGGTGGACACGATGGCGGACCCGAGGGAGATCGCGCCCATGATGAACACCGCCATCAGGATCAGGAGTTCGACACTCTGGTGCGCGCTGAGCAGCCAGGGCGCGGATCCCCACAGGGTGCCGAGCAGGAAGATGTCGCGGATGCGCCCCCGCAGGATGGCTGGAAGCTCGTCGTCCCGCATCGGGCCGTGGGCTTCCAGCTTCTTGCGCTGCACGTAGCTGCTGAAGATGGCGATGTAGAACAGGGCCAGCCAGAGCAGTGGCCAGCCGGTGGAGCCTTTCAGGTGGAACAGGATCGCCAGTGGCGTTGCGAACGGGATGGGGGAGAGGATGCGCACCGGCCCGGTCTTCTGCAGCAGGAGCTCCAGCTGGATGCGCTGCACGGCCAGTGGCGCCGTGGTTTCGGCCTTCAACGCCATGCTGATGTTCTTCAACAGCATCCTGCTCATGGTCCCGTCAGGAGAACAGACGAATCAGCTCGGCGCGCGAGCGGACGTTGAAGTCGAGAAAGATCGTCGACACGCAGTTCTTCACCGAGCCCAGCGCCAGCCCGGTTTCGCGCGCGATCGCCTGGTTGTCCCGGCCGTCCAGCAGCAGCTCCAGGATCTGGATCTGGCGGCTGGTCAACCGGATGCCCGGCCTGAGATGCCTGCTGCGCGCCAGGGCGCCCTGCGTGTCGGGCGGTGGGAGCGTTGGCGTGGCGGTGTTCCCTGCTGTTGTGGCGACCTTTTCGATGGCGTCGAGCAGCCCCGTCAGGTTGCCGGTGTCACCCGTCTTGCAGACGTAGCCCAGTGCGCCCTGGGCCAGCGCTTCCTCGCGCACGCGGGCATCGTTGGTGCCCGACACCACGAGGATCGGCAGTTGCGGATAGAGCCGCCGCACGAGCTGGAGCCCGGCCAGGCCGCGGGTGTCGCCCAGGTTCAGGTCGAGCAACAGCAGGAAGACATCCGCGGCGCGCTGCTTCAGGAACAGCAAGGCCTCTTCCAGGTTGGGCGCTTCCGCCACCTGGAAGCGATCGGCAAACTGCTGAACGATCACCTGGCGCAAGCCCAGCCGCACCAGTTCGTGGTCGTCCACGGCCAGAATCGTCCGGGGCGGCTGCTGCGCAGGCGTCACGCCAGTGCCCGCTCGATGAAGTGCTTTTTCACCCGCGTCCTGGGCACGGGTTCCTCGAGATGGCTGAACCAGGCCCGCACGTCCTCGTCCAGCCCGATGCCGTGCATGTAGTTGTAGATGGCCTTACGCAGGCCGATGCCCAGTGCGTCGTGGTCCACCCCGGTGGGGTCGATGAAGCCGATGTCGTTCTTGGCAAAGGTCACTTCCGGCAGCGGCACGAGTTCGATGCCGTAGGCGGCCGGGTCGAGGCCCACGGGGGAGTGCACGGTGCACGAGAAGCGGTGGAAGAAGCCGCTCTGGATGCAGCCGTTCTCGAACAGCTGGCGCACATACTCGAGCGAATCCACGGTGTCCTGCACGGTCTGGGTGGGAAAGCCGTACATGAGGTACGCGTGCACGAGGATGCCGGCGTCTGAAAAGCCCTTGGTGACGCGCGCCACCTGTTCAACGGACACGCCTTTCTTCATCAGCGTCAGCAGGCGGTCGCTCGCCACCTCGAGGCCGCCGCTCATGGCAATGCAGCCGCTGTCGGCCAGCAGCTGGCACAGCTCGGGGGTGAAGGTTTTTTCGAAGCGAATGTTGCCCCACCAGGACACGGGCAGCTGCCGGCGCTGCAACTCTTCGGCCAGCGCCTTGAGGGCTTTGGGCGGTGCGGCCTCGTCCACGAAGTGGAAGCCGGTCTGGCCGGTTTCGTTGACGATGGCTTCCATGCGGTCGGCCAGCGTGGAGGCAGACGCGGTTTCGTAGCGGCTGATGTAGTCCAGGCTCACGTCGCAGAAGCTGCACTTCTTCCAGTAACAGCCGTGCGCCACGGTGAGCTTGTTCCAGCGCCCATCGCTCCAGAGGCGGTGCATGGGGTTGAGCATGTCGAGCAGGCTCAGGTAGCGGTCGAGCGGCAGGCCGTCCCAGGTCGGCGTGCCGATGTCGTCGAAGGCCACGTCGGGTTCGACGAAGTTGATGTACTTCACCGTGGGCGGGCCGCCATCGGTGGCTTCACGCACGAAGGTGCGCACCAGCCGCTGCTTCGAGCGCTTGCGCTGCAGGAAGTCGAGCAGCGAGAGCAGCGGGCGTTCACCGGCGTCGAGCGTCACGTAGTCGACGAAGTCGAACAGGCGAGGCTCGGCGAGTTCTCGCAGCTCGGTGTTGACGAAGCCGCCCCCCAGCGCAATGGTGATGTGCGGGTTCTGCGCCTTGATGGTCTGTGCGATGCGCAGGGCGGCGTAGAGCGCGCCGGGGAAGGGCACGGAGAGCAGCACCACGTCGGGCTTGTGCTGGGCCAGGGTGGCGAGGGTGAGGGTGTGCAGCACCTCGTCCACCAGTGTCGGTGGTGCGGCGAGCGCGGCGGCCATGGGGTCGAAGCTGGGCTGGCTGCTGGCGAGGGATTCGGCGTAGCGCACGAAGGCGAAGCGCTCGTCCACGGCGTCGCGCAACACGTCGGCCAGGTCGTTCAGGTACAGGGTGGCGATGTGGCGGGCCTTGTCCTGCACGCCGAGGGCGCCGAAGGCCCAGGCCAGTGGGTCGTCGCCTTCTTCGCCGAAGTTCGGATCCACGTAGGCTTCCAGTGCCTGGAAGCGCGGGCCTTCGGGCAGCAGCTCGCGCGCGGCGATGCGGTGGGCGAGGGTGGAGTCGCGCCCTTGCAGGAAGGCGATGACGGGGCCGATGGTGACGCGGTAGCGCGCGAACTGGTCCAGGAAGGCGTGCACGCTGGCGCTGCGTTCGGCCTCGGGCTGTGCGAGGGCACGGCCGCGCACGGCTTCGAGGCCGGCGGGCGTGAAGAGCTTGAGCACCAGCGCCAGGGCGAGGTCGGCCTGCGTGGCGTCGAACCCGCGCGAGCGCAGGAAGCCCGTGATGTAGGCGGTGGAGGGGTAGGGCGTGTTGAGCTGCGTCATCGGGGGGATGAGGCTCAGCACGCGCAGGGCGGGCGTGTTCATGGCGCGTGGGTTGGGAGCAGGGGTGATCTTACGGCGTCGGGCCTGCGCTAGCATGCGCCCCACGATGGAGGGAACGGGCATGGACCAGCACAGAGACAGAACCTGCACCCGGCGGGTGGGTTGGAAGCGGTGGGGCGCCGTGGCGGCGCTGCTGGCCACGGGTGCCCTGCACGCGCAGGGTCTGCCGCCCGAGATTCTGACCAGCGTGGGTGGGCGTTACGCGGTGGACTGCGCCCGGCCCGAGGCGCCTTACGTGGACGTGGGCCGTCGCCAGCTGCTGCTGGTTGAAGAAGAAGGCAAGCGCGTGTCGGCGCGGGATCTGGCCGTCGAGCCGCGTTATTTTGGTCAGCAGCCACCGCCAGAGCTGCGCGTGGTGCTGTCGGGGCAGGTGCGCGAGCAGCACCTGCTGATGGCCTGGGTGAATGTGGACGACAACGGGCAGTACCTGCTGTTGCGCGGGAACCCGCAGGTGATGGCGAACCTGGGGGCGCTCGGCGCGGCGCAGTTCCGCCATTGCGATCCCGACATGAACCGGCGGGCGGTGGCGTCGCTGCAGGCGGCCCGGCAGGTGGAGGCCGAGACCGGTGCCACGATGACACCCGGCACGGCCCGCACGCCGTCAGAGCTGATCCGGGACCCGGTGTTCAAACCCGTCTATCTGATGGCGCTGGGACCGATGGTCCGCACCCCGTGGCTCAGCGAGATGGGCGGCCTGGGCGCCGATCTCGCGCAGCGGCGCATCGACGGGGTGACCTACACGGTGGCGGCGTTCTGCAAGCGGGGCGACTGCCGCCCGAACAGCGCGGTGCTGTTGTACGACCCCGTGCAACGTGTGGTGCACGGCATGGCCCACCGGGACGGGAAGTTCCACGCGTTCGGCCCGGTGTCCAGGCCCATGATGGAGCACCTGTTCGCGCTCTGGCACAGCCAGTGGCGCTAGATGGGCCACCAGGCCGCCGCGTTCAGTCTTCCGCGAATTCGCTCAGCGGCACGCAACTGCAGAACAGGTTGCGGTCGCCGTAGACGTTGTCCACACGGCCCACGGGCGGCCAGTACTTGGCATGGGCCCGGGTTGACGCGCTGGCCGCGCCCACGTCGCGCGCGTAGGGGTGCGGCCAGTCGGCCTTCATCAGGCTGTCGGCGGTGTGGGGCGCGTTCTTCAGCGGGTTGTCGTCCTGCGGCCATTGGCCGTTCTCCACCTGGCGGATCTCCTCGCGGATGGCGATCATCGCGTCGATGAAGCGGTCCAGCTCTTCCAGCGTTTCGCTTTCGGTCGGTTCGACCATGAGGGTGTTGGCCACCGGGAACGACAGCGTGGGGGCGTGGAAGCCGTAGTCCATCAGGCGCTTGGCCACGTCTTCGGCCATCACGCCGCTGGTGTCCTTGAAGTGGCGCAGGTCCAGGATGCACTCGTGCGCCACGTGCCCGTTGGCGCTGGCGTACAGCGTGGGGTAGTGCGGTGCGAGGCGCTTGCTGATGTAGTTGGCCGCGAGGATGGCGGCTTCAGTGGCGTGCTTGAGACCATCCGCGCCCATCATGCGGATGTACATCCAGCTGATGGGCAGCACAGCGGCGTTGCCCAGGGGGGCCGCGCTGATGGCCCCCACGCCGTTGACCGGCAGGCCGCCGGCCGCATGGCCGGGCAGGAAGGGCACGAGGTCCTGCACCACGCACACCGGGCCCACGCCCGGGCCGCCACCGCCATGGGGAATGCAGAAGGTCTTGTGCAGGTTGAGGTGGCTCACGTCGCCGCCGAACTCGCCGGGCGCGGCCACGCCCACCAGGGCGTTCATGTTGGCGCCGTCCACGTACACGCGCCCGCCGTGCTGGTGCACCAGCGCGCAGAGGTCTTTCACGTGCGTCTCGAACACGCCGTGCGTGCTCGGGTAGGTGATCATCACCGCCGCCAGGTTCGCGCTGTGCTGCTCGCATTTCGCCTTGAGGTCGGCCATGTCGACGTTGCCGTTCTCGTCGCACTTGGTGACGACCACCTGCATGCCCACCATCTGCGCGCTGGCCGGGTTGGTGCCGTGCGCGCTGCTGGGAATCAGGCAGATGTTGCGGTGGCTTTCACCGCGCGAGGCGTGGTAGGCCTGGATGACAAGCAAGCCGGCGTATTCGCCCTGCGAGCCCGCATTGGGCTGCAGACTGATGCCGGCGTAGCCCGTGGCCTGGCAGAGCCAGGCACGCAGCTGTTCGTCCAGCTGCTGGTAGCCCTTGAGCTGGTCGGCCGGGGCGAAGGGGTGCACGTTCGCGAACTCGGGCCAGGTGATCGGAATCATCTCGCTCGTGGCGTTGAGCTTCATGGTGCATGAGCCCAGCGGGATCATGCTGCGGTCCAGCGCGAGGTCCTTGTCGGACAGGGCGCGGATGTAGCGCAGCATGCCGGTTTCGCTGTGGTGGCTGTTGAACACCGGGTGCGTGAGGAACTCGCTGGTGCGGCGCAGTTCGGCGGCAATGCGTGGCTCCACGCCTTTCTCGAAGGCCTCGAAGCCGGGCAGGTCGGCGCCATCTTTCGCGAACACCTTCAGGAGCCGGCCAATGTCATCGCGTGTGGTGGTTTCGTCCAGCGCGATGCCGACGTACTGGCCCCACGACAGGCGCAGGTTCATGCCGGCTTCGCGTGCGCGCTGCACCCAGGCCTGTGCCTGTGCGGCATCGGGCGCCTTCAGGGTCACGGTATCGAAGATGGCGTCGGCGGTGAGCTGGCAGCCGAGCTGCTCCAGGCCCTGCGCCAGGATGGCGGTGTAGGCCGCCACGCGCTGCGCGATGCGCTTCAAACCCTGCGGGCCGTGGTACACGGCGTACATGCTCGCCACCACGGCGGGCAGCACCTGCGCGGTGCAGATGTTGCTGGTGGCCTTCTCGCGGCGGATGTGCTGTTCGCGCGTCTGCAGTGCGAGGCGGTAGGCAGGTTTGCCGTGCGTGTCCACGCTCACACCCACCAGGCGCCCGGGCAGCGAGCGCTTGAATTCGTCGCGGCAGGCCATGAAGGCCGCGTGCGGTCCACCGGCACCCATCGGCATGCCGAAGCGCTGCGTGCTGCCGACGACGATGTCGGCACCCCATTCGCCAGGGGGCGTGATGAGCGTGAGCGCGAGCAGGTCGGCCGCGGCAATGAAGGCCGCACCCTTGGTATGCACCTTCTGCACATCGGCACCGAGGTCTTCGATGCGGCCGCTGGTGCTGGGGTACTGCGCCAGCACGGCGAAGTAATCGTCCTGCGCGAGCGCGGCGTCCCATTCGGCGGCCGAGTTGGCCACTTTCACCACGAAGCCCAGCGGCTTCGCGCGTGTCTGCACCACCTCGATGGTCTGGGGATGGCAGTCGCCACCCACCACGATGGCGTTGCCCTTGCTCTTGACGGAGCGCTTGGCCAGCGTCATGGCCTCGGCGGCGGCGGTGGCCTCGTCGAGCATCGAGGCGTTGGCAATGGCCATGCCGGTGAGGTCGGTCACCATGGTCTGGAAGTTGACCAGCGCTTCCATGCGGCCCTGCGAGATCTCGGCCTGGTACGGCGTGTAGGCGGTGTACCAGGCGGGGTTCTCGAGGATGTTGCGCAGGATGACGCCGGGCGTGAGCGTCCCGTGGTAACCCTGCCCGATGAAGCTTTTCAGCACCTGGTTCTTCTGCGCCAGCGCCTTGAGTTCGGCCAATGCGGCCGCCTCGGTGACCGCCGGTGGCAACTGCATGCCCTGGCTGCGCGCGATGCTGCGCGGCACGATGCCGTCGATCAGTGCGCGGCGCGAGGCCTCGCCAATGACCGAGAGCATGTGGGTTTCGTCGGCCTCGCCAATGCCGATGTGGCGCGCCACGAATTCGGAAGGGTTCTCGAGTTCACCGAGGGGTTTGACGGAAGGCATCAGCATGGCGGGCCTCAAAAGATGCAGAAGGAACGAAGGGCTGTTGAACCAGAGGTGCCGCGGAACCGGCTCTGCCGGGCCGCAGGCACCGCCCCCTTGAGGGGGACGCGCGAAGCGCGGCGGGGGTGTTTCTTACTGACTGGCGAAGGCGTTGTAGGCGGTCTCGTCCAGCAGGGCGTCGATCTGCGAAGCGTCGGACAGCTTGACCTTGAAGAACCAGCCGGAGCCCAGCGGGTCGCTGTTGGCCAGCGAAGGATCGGCGCGCAGGTTCTCGTTGACCTCGACGATGTCGCCGCTGACGGGCATGTACACGTCGGCCGCGGCCTTCACGGACTCGACCACACCGGCCACGTCTTTCTGCGCAAACGTCTTGCCGACTTCGGGCAGGTCGACGAACACCACGTCGCCCAGCGCGTCCTGCGCGTGCACGGTGATGCCGACGGTGGCGATGTCGCCGTCAACGGTGAGCCATTCGTGGTCTTCGGTGTACTTGGTGATGGACATGCAGGAACTCCTGAAGGTTGGGATGAAATGGAACGGATGAAGGACTCAACCGCGGAAGTAGCGGTTGGGCACGAAGGGCATGGCGCTGACCACCATGGGCACGGGCTTGCCGCGCACCACGGCCACCACGGGCGTGCCGATGGCAGCGTGTGCGGGTGCGACGTAACCGATGGCGATGGGCTGGTTGACGCTGGGGCTGATGAGGCCGCTGCTGGTCTGGCCGATCGCCTCACCGCCGGGGCCTTGCAGTTCGACGTGCTCGCGCACCGGTACCCGTTCCTGCGCGATCAGCCCCACGCGCTTGCGGGTGAGCGGTTCTGTGCCGTCCAGCTGGCCCAGCACGCGTGCCGCACCCGGGAAACCGCCCGCGCGTGCGCCACCGGTGCGGCGCACCTTCTGGATGGCCCAGTTGAGCGCGGCTTCCACCGGGGTGGTGGTGGTGTCGATGTCGTTGCCATAGAGGCACATGCCGGCTTCCAGGCGCAGCGAGTTGCGCGCGCCCAGACCGATGGGCTTGACCTCGGGCTGCGCCAGCAGCTCGCGCACCAGGGCCTCGGCGCGGTCACCGGGCACGGAGATTTCGAAGCCGTCCTCGCCGGTGTAGCCGCTGCGGGTGATGTACAGGTCGGTGCCCTGCCAGTTGAAGGCCGAGCCGGTCATGAAGACGAGTTTTTCGACACCGCGCACGAGGCGCTGCAGCGCGGTGGCGGCCTGCGGACCCTGCAGCGCGAACAGCGCCTGGTCGGGCAGGGGAATCACCTCGCAGCGCGAACCGATGCGCGCCTGGATGTGGGCGATGTCGTTGGCCTTGCAGGCGCCATTGACGATGACGAAGATGTCGTGCCCGCGGTTGACGAACATCAGGTCGTCGATGATGCCGCCCTCGTCGTTAAGCAGCAGGCCGTAGCGCTGTTTGCCCACACCCAGGTCGATCACGTCCACCGGCATCAGGGTTTCGAAAGCGGCGGCGGCGTCGGGCCCGACCAGGCGCAGCTGGCCCATGTGCGAGACGTCGAACAGGCCGGCAGCGGCGCGGGTGTGGTTGTGTTCGGCCATGAGGCCGGCGGGGTACTGCACGGGCATGGAATAGCCGGCAAACGGCACCATGCGCGCGCCCAGCTCCACGTGGAGGGCGTGCAGGGGAACTTGAAGGGTAGGGGCAACGTCTGCAGGCACTGGAGGCTTTCAGGCAAGGGGGCAGGCCCTGTGAGGGCGGGACACGGTTCATCCGTGCGCTGCCCCACTGTCCGCTTTACCTGAGAGATTCACGCGGGCGATGCCGCGCTTGCTCCTTCGGTGGGCCGCTTCGAGGAGCGGCCTCTCTCCAGGGGGGTACACCGGCCTTTCGGCCCGTGTTTGCCAGTCCTT
>VFQP010002365.1_pt1 | contig 21280 bp, 40 predicted proteins | sample 3512351 | NCBI WGS metagenome assembly VFQP01 (sample SAMN10412372, study PRJNA504923) | tailings metagenome | isolation source: Relicate 1 Philex TSF1 revegetated site | place: Philippines: Tuba, Benguet | collected 2017-08-29
GGGGGGAGGGCAAGGTGGTGTATATGGGGAGGGTGATGTGTGTACACACTAATCATACACACTTCATATACACACTCCATACACACACTCCATATACACACTCCATATACACACTCCCCATATACACACACTCCCCATATACACACACTCCACACCCACACCCACTACCTGCAGTGATGCTTTACATTTCTCATGAAAGTCCCAAGGCATGCCCATTGTACTCGCAGTGTCGGGCGCAAACTCAAGGGCCAGTGATTCCAACACACGCAGCTGAGGTGCTGCTAGTAATGGGGAAGCAGACGCTGCTGTGTGGAGCTCCTGGATGTGAAATGTGGTGCAGGATGTGTTGTGTAGTAGGTGTGTGTGTGCATGTGTGTGCATGTGTGTGTGTGAGAGAGTGCGCAAGGTATGTGTGTGTTGTATGTTAGGTGTGTGTGTGTGGGGGGGTGTAGCACCATGTGTACTATATATGCAAAGAGAAAAACATCATACCGCAAAAAACGATGCATGCCATCCCTGTTGCTGCCACCCACGCTTGACAACAGATGCCAGTGCACTGACAAGTGCTCTTGTAAGCACACTTGTATCATTTGCCAACCTGGTGTTATTGGTATGAGGTTGTAGGTCATGCAGGTAACAAGGTGCTGACGTGCACTCGTGTGTACATGCACTCGTGTGTACAACAGCTGCTTGTGACCACATCAATGCACATGCACCATTACACCATCACACTTGCATCATTACACATGCATCTATATACCCCCCCCACCCCCACACCCCCACACACGCACCCAAGTACGAGCTCGAGCAAAAATTGTCGCAATGCAACTTGTTCCTCTGCTGAGAGGAGTGGCCACTGGCGCACAGCAGCCTCACGAATGGCTGTGGCTGCCTGGAAACGTGCTGCGAGGGATGTGCTGTGTTGCAAGATGTGGCGGCAGATGGGCACCGCATTGGGGGCCGTGCGAAGCTGCAGCAATGTTGATTCAGCTGCTTGTCGTTTATTTGGATCCTGGATTGATGTTTGTTGTGATGGTGTTCAGAAGATTGCAAGTGTGTGTTTGTTCAATCAGGCGTTTTCTTGTAAAGCTTTTAGCTACCTGAAGGTCATCGCAGGCAACCTCTACTGCGTGCTGTATTGATGCCAAGTCAGTCATCAGCGTTTGAGGACAACGTTGCGTGTTGGGCTAGTGTTGGGCAACAAGCATTTGTGATGGTGTGAAGCGGTGTTTGGGCGGCTGTCCACGTGTTTTATCATTTGCATTCGAGTGAACACACCGCAATGAATATGCTCTACTATTGCACTGTTTAGTTTGATGTTCAATGGCATACAATATGTGGGAAAACAAGGTTTACACTGCTGGTTGTATGCACACCAGTCTATACAAAGAATCCAAGAATATATAGTACACACCACACACATCGCCACCATTGTTGACAGCCATGCACACCCCAGACGCTTGTTATCTCAGGCGGGTAGATGTGTGGTTATCGAGGCCAAAACCACGCAAGCATTACCCCAACGAGTGCAATAGCAGTACCAATCCAGTCACCAATATCTGGCTTGTCCCCATCGAAAATCCACCCCCACGCATAACTGAGCACGATGAAGAAGCCACCATACACCGCTGTGTGTGTGTGTGTGTTTTAGGACTCCTGTACACTGTTTTTCTATGTGCGTTGATTCTAAGCAAAACACACACACACACACACACACACACACACACACACCACTCTGGCAGCACTCCATACAACAACAACCTACCATAGATGCGTCCAAATGAGTCGGGTGGCTGTAGAGTGGGGATAAACCCGTATAATATCAGCACAAGGGATCCTAGCAAAGCAAGCCACCAGGCCTTGTGCTCCCTGATGGTTTGCCATACGAGCCACCCCCCACCCACCTGCGCCAAGGAGAGATGGTTGGTGCTGAGATGAAACATGTGACTACAACAATGACTACTACAGCCGAGCATCAAAGAAATGTGTACCTCTGCGATGCCTGCAACGATAAATAAGGCAATAGAGAGGCATACAGTTCCTGCTGTCCACTGAAACCCATCATCTTTCGCTGTTGGGGCAGGTGCTGGTGCTGCTACAGTCGTTGCACCGGGTGCAATGGCTGCATCTGCGCTCATACGTATTTGCTTCAATGGGTTGTGGTACACAATTTGATGTTTCAGAAAGCCAATTTGACCAGCAGGTTTCTGCAACATAAAGTGCTTTGATCAAGCAGTGTGTTCCAAACCCTCTCAAACCCTCTCAACATGTGGTTGGCCCGTCATAGAAAGCATTGGGAAGCAGCCATACCCAAGCTCGTGCGTAGCCCATCATTCCTATCAACAGCACAACTTTCCACGCACACAGCCTTTACCGACCTCCCTGTTATTGATATTGCTGCTCTACGTGATCCTGCAGCGGTATTGATTGGATGTGGTTGAGGCACACTATTGATCACACATCCCCAGGTGATCAACATCCCCCACAAACACACAGGGCACACACGCCCAGCTGCAAGTCGCACATCAATTGGATGACGCCTGCAGAAATGTGGGCTTTTTCTACGTGACAAATCACGGGGTGCCTGAATCTGTGCACAAGGGTGTGCTCGAGGCTGCTCGAGCATGGTTTGCCCTCCCTGATGCCATCAAGCAGCAAATTGCCATATCACCCAGCAAGGCATACCGAGGATTTCAAGCACTCGGTGCAAATGTCACACGATATGACGGTGGATTTCAGCGTGACTGGCACCAAGCCATTGACTTGTATAAAGAGGTATAGGGATTGTTTACCAGAGGGGTTCCTTTTTGGGTATGTGTGTGTGCATGTTTTTATAACATCCTAGTGAGTGATCTGTGCACATCATGCAGGCTAACTATCGACACGTGTTGATATGATGCATGTTGCCGTATACGCGCCTGCTAGAGCACACCAGTATCCACACCAGTGGGTCTCTTTCGTGGCATTGCCATGATGGTTCATTACTAATTGATGATTCATTTTCCCCCTTTATTTTCTTTTGCCTACGTATGCTACCGTCTGCCCCCACTGTACTCCCAACATATACTCCCACCATATATACGAATGTACACCCCGTTCAGGTGTCACCTACATATACCAATGCATGTGCCCCAGGTGTCACCTGAAGAGCGTGTTCATTTCTCTGCAAGCCCCATACATGGTCTCAATCAGTGGCCACATCAACTACCTGCATTCAAGACTGTGTTGAGGCAGTATATTGATGAAATGATGGGTGTAGGTGCTGCCATTATGCGTGGTAAGCATGCTTTGTGGGGGGTGGGTGGGAGGGTGGTGGTGTGTGTGTGTGTGTGTGTCAACATAACCACTGGTGCTTGTCCACTTTCTCTGCTGTTGTTATTGTTGTTGTTGTTGTTGTTGCTTATGTTGTTGTTATTTTGTACCTTGAACACTTGAACATGATCCTGCACAGGCATAAGCTTGGGTTTGGGCCTTCCTGCTACATACTTTGACAATGACTGTACAAAAGATAGCTGTATGTGTTGTATACATGTATAAATGTATGGCTGTATACTTACACATGCAAGTGCTGTATACTTACACATGCAAGTGTAAAGCACTGATGTGAACTATTGTTGTTTTGTGGTCATACTGTGGATGAGATATGTGCACAGACAATTGCTGTGTGTGTGTGCCTACAATGGCTGTGTATATGCCGTGTATATCACAAGACGCCATGCACATGCACAGATTGGTGTGTTCGAGTGATCCACTATCCACCCCTGTCCAAGGGCACCTTTCACACAAGTGCACAAGGTAATCACTACCACACTGATGATGATGATGAGGAGGAGGAGAATGATGATGAGGAGGAGGAGGCTTGCACAAGGAGTATTGTTGCTTCATGAATACATGCACAATATATTGCACACCATACACACACCCTGCCCTCATGCATTACCAATTACACACATTGTCAAGTATACACACATTGTCAAGTATACACACAGGTGCCATTGATGACAGAGCAGCACATGCGTTGCAGGGTGCAGAGGTGGAACGCTCTGTGCAGCTAAGCTGTGGGGAGCACACAGATGTATGTGTATTTCTACACACCTGCCTGCCACTGATGATGTAGCACGTGTACAAGGCTGCATATATCAACCGGCTGCCTGTATACATCCTACTCAACCCACAATCAACCCCCAACACACCCACAACCACCCCACAATCACCCCACATCCTCCCCACAGTATGGTCTGCTGACACTGGTCAACCAAGAATCACATGTCGCTGCCCTTCAAGTGAAAAATGCTGCCAACCAATGGATCACCGCCCACCCAATAAACAATGCATTCGTATGCAATATCGGCGACATGCTTCGCGTGTTGACCAACAATCGATACACCCCGACCGCGCATCGAGTGATCAATGCAGATCCGGAACATGACCGTGTGTCCATTCCGTTTTTCTATGAACCACGTTTTGATGCAAAGGTATTGAAGGGTTGGTGATACTGGTGTGGGGGGGGGGGATTGGTATGGGCTATGATGATGATGTGTGTCTGTCCACCGGTGTTGTGTATCATCCATGGCACACACATGCTCTGCACACACATTGCGCTCTGCATTCACATTGCGCTCTGCACACAGATTGTACCAATCAAGGAGCTTACACAGAGGGGTGGCAATGATGTGGAATATGACGCTGTTGTGTATGGACGGCACTTGGAACGCAAGGTGCTCTCCAATTTTGAGTTCCAAGATGCTTGACCATGAGTTCCAAGACGCTGACCAGTATCCCATTGACCATATCCTATAATAGTGAGGGAACTGTACCACAACTGTGTATCACTTGTCTCTGTCTCATCAAGAGATAATGTCATCCTTTACGATATAGTATATATACTATATACTTTCGCATGACTCTTGGAAAGAATGAAGATGTTATTTCATGGAGCACTCTATTGTACAAGGTACCACATGTACCGCACCATTAAAACAAACAAACCACACACACACCCATGTAACACACTCAATCACCACCACATCTCAATCATCCTCGCATCTCAATAAGAACCACATCTCAACCATCGTCCTTGACTGGTACTGTGTAATTCAATGCCAGCCGTCCCCCATCCACATAAATGGTCTGCCCCGTGATGTAACTCGATGCATCCGATGCTAAAAACGTCACCACATCCCCAATTTCCCTTGGGTCCCCCACTCTCCCCATGGGTGTTCGCGACAACACCTTGTACATGGCGTCCTTGTCCCCCGCCACCTTGCGTAGCACGTCTGTCATGATGCTGCCAGGTCCCACAGCGTTGACTCGTATGTTGTGTGGTGCGAGGGACAGCGCCATACACCTGGGGTGAGGGGTGGGTGGGGTGGGGCAGGGCGGGTGGGTGGGGGACGGTGACAAGGAGAGGTTGGGTTAGCATGCTGCTTGCAACGATTGTTGATGTGTACACATATATTCACATAGGGACATACACATACATACACACATGTATGTACACACATACATACACACAAAGGTATACAGATATGCATCACACCATATCCCACCGTGTAAGGTTGTCAATACCCCCCTTGGATGCATTATAACTTGCAATGGTGGGTATGGCCGTGATGCCATTCACAGAAGACATGGTTACAATGACACCTCCTCGCTGCTGAGCCACCATCTGCCTGGCTGCTGCCTGTGCTGACTGTATGGGGGAGTGGGGGGTAGTATAATGTAATGTGTGGGGGTGTAATGTAATGCGTGGGGGTGTAATGTAATGTGTGGGGATGTAATGTGAAGGGTGTGGGTGCAATGTACGTAGGTACAACATGTGTGGGGGGGTACAGTGAAATAAAATGTGTGGGTGTGGGTGTAGTATAATGTATGGGGTTGCAATGTGTGGGCAGGTGCAATTTGTGTGGGGGGGCAATGTGTGTGGGGGGGCAATGTGTGTGGGTACATGAGAAGAGGTGATGATCGAATACTACATATACAGATATATACATAGCAATTACATTACATGTGAATTACAAATGAACAAATGGTAGTGACATCCAACACACACAAATCCTACCTACCAACAACACACCACATACGTTACCTACCAGGAACACACCCTTGAGGTTGACATTGATAACATCATCCCAATCCTTTTCAGACATGTCGAGAAAATCAGCTGCCCTCACAATACCTGTGCTAATGTGTTTGTGTGTAGCTAGGCATGTGTGGTTGTGTGTAGATCATAGGTCTGCAGGGAGATGGTGTATCGATATTGACACAAATGTACATCAAATCATACTACACACCCACACCTACACACCTGCATTCGCGACAAGAACATCCAGGCTGCCAAAATTGTCCACAGCTGCCTGTATGGCTGCTTCTACTTGTGCGCTGGATGTCACATCGCATGCCACGCTGCGTGCATCCACGCCATCACTACCCAGCTGCTCGAGAGCATGTTGCATTGCAGCATTGTCTACATCGGCAATGACCACCCGGGCCCCTGCCTTGCCAAGAGCAGCTGCACATGCAAGACCAATGCCTTGTGCACCACCAGTGATGAGTGCAGTTTTGTTTTTGAGGGCATACATGACGGTGGGCTATGGGTGTTTTGATGCTGTTGATGGCCAGATAGATTGTGTTGCTATTGCAGAAACGGAGGGATTGCTGGGCATCTGGGATGTATTGCCAATGTATTATACAAAAGTACGACAGTAAATGACGAGTTCTCACCGACTTCTGTTGCGGATATGGTGTTGTTTTTTTGCACTCGATGCAGATGAATTCATATTGTTTTTCGTGTGCAACACTATCCAGCAATACCTAGTGGGTGTACACGACACATTGTTAGGTTGATAGCCACCTTGATAAGGACACAATGCTTCACACATCGTTGACCTGCTGGTCAATTCCGCTTGCCAAGACACCACTGCGAGGTGTCGTATTGTGTATATACGTCGCACACATATCGCGACAAACGATCCTGTCGGTAATCAAACACCAACAACACACAACAACACAGGCACACCAAAACAGCGCCGTCCCCATCGTGCCACGCTTGTCCTGGCAGCAAGCACTCCCACACAGCATCAGGTTGTATTGACAAGGGAAAAGGGCAAGAATGAGGAGCTCATGCATGCATTGGATTCAAGAAACATATCATGGCTGGAACTGCCCTTGATAGAGGCTGCATTCGGTCCCGACCGGTACCCTGGGGGGTGTAGGGGGCGGTCACACACACACACACACACACAACACACACACACACATATACATACAGGGATCAATTGCCAGCGTTGCTGACTCAGCATACATATGATTATGTGATTCTGACATCACCAGAAGCAGCAGCTGTCTTTATTGCTGGGTGGAGGGATGCTGGGAAACCACAGGTGTGTATGTGTTGTGTGTGATATGTGTGTGTGTGAATGTGTGTGTGTTTGTAACGTTTTATGCATGCAATTAGCAAGAAAAAATGGTCTTACTCCACACCCTACCTCACACATTCACCCTTCCCCCCTTTCCCTCCTCCCACCCAACACACAACCCTATCCCCCCCCAACACTCTCCCAGGTTCGCATTGCAACAGTGGGTGCCGGCACCAGTCGGGTGCTTCTAGAAGACCCAGACGCACCCCTGCTCACCCCTGTGTTTGAACCGACCAAAGCCAATGCCGTGCACCTCTCAGCGGAGCTCCCTGAGATTGAGGGTGGGTGTAAGGAGGTGTTGTATCCTGCGTCTGTGAAAGCAGGGAGCGATTTGCAGGTGTGTGTGTGTGTGTGTTTTTGGGGGGGAATGGTAGTGTGTGTGTTTGTGTGTGCGTGTAGAGAGGGGTGTGAGAGAGAGGGGATGGGATGGAAGAGGGTGCTAGGAGTCGCACGTTTAACTACTATGAGTAAGGGTTGTGTGTGGTTTTGTCACATTCGATGTGCACTCATACCATGTAGACCTCTAGAGAGATAGAGGTATACACTTACAGACAGATGCAACCATGCAACAAATTCATCACCATGTTTCAAATCACCACACCACCACACCACCACACCACCACACCACCACACCACCACACCACCACATCACCACCACCACTACCAACAGAATGGGTTGGCGGCTCGTGGCTTTACATGCAAGCGGATACACACATACAACACCCTCCCTGTTGATCATGTGGACGCATCTGCTATGGAACGTGCCTGTCAGGCTTCAGTGGTCACATTTGCATCACCATCCGCAGTCAAGTATGTGTGTGTGAGAGAGAGGGTGTGTAGGTGTTTGACTGTGTGTGTGTGAGAGAGAGTGTGTGTAGGTTGAACTATGACTTGTGAAAGTAACATGCTACATGAAGAAAACACACCTCCATGAAAACCTGTCCACTCTTTAAACACACAGGGCATGGGTCAAGTTGTCGACAGATGTGTGTGGGAGTGTACCACAGATGGCAGTGGCGTGTATTGGATCCACATCAGCCCGTGCCGCAGAAGCACAGGGATTGGCACCCATCTACTATCCTGATGATCCTGGTATGGCTGGGTTTGTGGACAGCATTGTGGAGGCACTGGGAGATGCAGCGGTGGTGGGCAAGGACGTGGCACCTGTTGCATAAAGTGTGTGATCAGCGCTCTTGTGGAAAGGATGTGGCTGTTGCCCGGGGCCATCTGTTTTTGTTACTATCAGGACAATTTTATGTTTTTTCTCACATTATGTTTACGCACGATGTGCTTTTGTAAATAGTTGACATTACAGCACGCAGCATCATGCACGCAGCAGGGCAGATCAAACCAGATCGTGTTGTTGGCATGCCAAGACTGTACGCAGTACAACCTCGACCCCTCATACGTGTTTCTCACGCATCATATAGCACTGCAACCCATTTTGCAGCAAGAAACGGGTTGCATGGATGCTTACGAGCTGCATCGTCCTCGGCATCCACCACCACAGCTAATGATGATGATGGACCACCACCAGGCTGTGCACGCTATAGCATCGAGGTCCCTCGGCCCATTGGCTTGGTGCTCCAGGAAAACAAGAATGGCACCATCACAGTGGCTGAAATAGCACCCGATGGCAATGCAGCACGCACAGGCATGGTGCGTGTTGGGGATCAACTAATTGCCACAAGTGGACTCACATACACCACTGAGCAGCAATATCAGGTGTGTTTGTGGGTGTATTTGTGCATCCTGTGTTGTCATCATCGACCATTATGACGATGGATGTTGCTCTCATCGTCATCGTTGACCACCATGATCATCATCCAGCCTGCCCAACCCAACAGGAAACAATGGTTCGGGGAGGGGAGACAATGGTACGACTCATGGTGCAGGGTGAGCGCTTTGACACAGTTATGGCAGCTATAGGATCCCATGTGTCACGCCCTGTGAAACTCGAGGTATGTTGGTGTACTTGGTAGGTGTTGTGCTGGTTGGTCCCTCCAGATGTTGTTGGGTTGCACATGTTTTTGTCATGTGTGCACATACATAGAAACAAACATGCACCTACATGTATACAAATATGATTGTATATGCATACACACTATATACACACACACATACATGTACAGTTTCAGCGATGTGATTAACCAAGAACACCAGCGCTCGCAGCATTGGGCTTATGGTGATGAGCTAGTTAGGCTATCACAATACACTATGCAGTCTCACATAGAAAATTTATACTGCACTGTATTGTACTTGAGGATGGTCAACATCCACAATATCATGCCATTCATTGTGTACCACCTTTGTGTATGTACATGTCATATTCTTGTGTGTGTGATATCTTGCATATTGTTGTGTGTGTTGTACATATTGCATCTTGTTGTGTGTGTGTGTGTGTTGTTCATCTTGCATGTTGTTGTGTTGCACTTGATCATGTATTGCAACCACACATCTTCAGCATGCAATGGTTGCTCCTTGTTGGTGTTGACCTGCACATGCATTGGTGTTGACCTGCACATGTATTGGTGTTGAACTGCCCATGCAATTACCACTGACATGTCGTACAACTGTCATAGCAATGGTCATAGCGCACTGCATCATCGCATTGTTACGTGTAAAACGAAAAAAAAAACCCAAAAAAAATAGCTGTATACTCGATTTCTCCTTGAGCATGTGCATACTCTTCCATGTATGTACCCCTCTTTTCCCAGTGTAAACCCCTGATCACCTGGGTCAGCACAACCTTTCTGTTTCTTGTTGACCAAGTCAGTACACACCATCCTTGTACGCACCATCCTTTGCTAGAAGTCAGCATACACCACCCTTGTCTTTCGCAAAACCCCCTTGTCCTAGAAGTCAGCAGCCCCCCCTCTGTTTCTTGCCTTTTTCTAACTGTTTCTTCTTCCCTGGGTTGCCTATGTACGTGCCCTGCTTCCAACTGTTTCTCTAGTTGGTTAGGTCAGCCCCCCCCTTGTTGGTAAACAGGTAATGGCACACCCCCCATTCCTCACCATTGTTAAATCTAAACAACTCACTGCAGGCCAAGTAAAACAGCCGCCAGTAGACAAACCAACGCAGCGCTTGACCCTTGGGGTAGGCACCCTGTGGGGGGTGTAGGGGGTGGTGTTGGTGGGGGTGAGGAGGTGGTGTTGGTGGGGATGATGGTGGTGTGTGGGGGGCGGGGGGGGGTTGAGAAATAGGATGGGGAATAATAATAACAGTAACAACAATAATATTGATAACAATACTAACAATAATAATAATTACTACGATTGGCATGTAAACAGTCCATTTTGTTCACTACCCCAACACACACACACACACCAACACACACACACACACCAACACACACACACTAACACACACCTCAAATAACTGCATGACTTGTTTTTTATGACGGTCTTGTCGGCGTAACCAATCCTCCAATGTTTTGCTGTAGTGCACACCATTGACATACCACTGACGCTCAATTGCCAATGAATCCTGTGTGGTGATATGCAGTAATTTCATGATAGTACTCTGTTGTACAGGAACATCATGCATTTTGCTGATATTACTAATCATTTAACTTTGTACAAGTACATGCAATTTCATATTAACTATATTCCTGCATGAATACATGCAATTTACTGATACATGTATTCATATACACACACACAATGCCCCACACCAATCCCACCGTCACCCACCTACCTGAAAGTACAACAGCAGTGTATTGCTGGGCATGGTCCCACCAGAGAAAAAGTACTTGGCCATCCAGTCATCCTCCCCCGAAACCTCAAAGTGATAGGGCAACCGCTGATTGACAAAAATATGCACAAACAGCTTACCACTGGGCCTCAACCACTTGGACACACGGTCGAGTAGTATTTTGTAATTTTTCATGTGTTCAAACATTTCAATGCTCACCACACGGTCAAAGCGGGAGGTGGTGTCAAAGTCAACCATGTCGGCGGTGAGGATGGTCAAATTGGTCAAACCACGTGCTGCTGCCTTTGCGGGTGGGGTTATGGTACATGAGAGTGCATGGAGTGCGCATGGGCATGGAGTGCGTGGGCATGGAGATGTTGCAAACCACTGCAAAAAACATACACCATACATCGGTCACCACCACCTCAACCACTTGCTTATGTGAGTACGCACTGCCTTACACATCAACATCGTACCCACCACCACCACAGACACACATCATCACACCTGTGCATCAATGTGTTGTTTCTGGGTACGAGAATTGGACACTGAGGTGACCCGTGATTGAGGGTACTTGGCTGCCATGTACAAGGACAGACTCCCCCAGCCGCACCCAAGCTCCAGTATGTCTTGCTTGTTGGCTAGCTGTGCACGTTCACATGTCATTGCTGTGTGGTGTGTGTTGGGTGGGGGGTGAGGGTGAGGGGGGTGGAGGGGTGGAGGGGGGATGTGTTCATATGGAGAGTGCATAGGGAAGGATGCACTCAAGAGGAGGTCTGTGTGTGTGTTTCATATGTGTAATGTTTATAATGCAACACACATCATACAATGCAACACACAACAAGCAACACAAAACACACACAACACACAATGTGTACTGTATATACACCCAACAACACACCCAACAACATCATTCTTGTACACACCCAACAACACACCCAACAACATACCCAGCATTGCGTCTTCTGCTTCACTGAGGGTTGTGTGAGGTGTTGGGTAGTAGCAGCAGCTGTACTTGAGGTGCTTCCCCAGACATAGTAGGAAATACTCTGTAGGAACCTGGGGGGGTGGGGTGGGGTATGTAGGGTTGTGTACCATAATGATGAAGGGTTGTGTACCATAATGATGAAGGGTTGTGTACCATAATGATGATGATGCTGGTATGCGCATATGGTATATGCACATAGACAGCATGAACTGGGTACGTGAAGCTACAGTGGTAGTGTGTCGGTATGACAGCATGCACCATGCACTATGCAACACATGCACCACCACTCCACTGACCCCCCTCGCACATCTGATCTACCTCATAGTGTTGTTCGTTGGCTGCCTCTGTTTGAATGGCTACTGGCATGTTTTTCAGCTCATCCACAAATGCCTGCAATCGTTTCTGGCGGGCTTCGCCGTCACAGGTCTGTGCACGGTGTGTGGGTGGTGATCAGCGGTGGCAGTAGATGCACATGCCGTGATCCTTTTCAAAAACCTACCAAATCCCTGTACCGCTGCCCCAACATCCATCGTATGCCAATGCGGATTAAGAAATCCGGTACAACATTGAGCTCTACGATCTGCAGGACGATTTTGAAGAGCAAATTGTACAAATGTGTGCCAATCATACTGTTATACGTGGGTGGCTGGTGCGGGTTGGTAAATACGAATAAGGTTGTTGCAACGCAAACGAAGGATAAATGCTGGTCATGGAAAAACACTTGGTTGAGTGGAACAAGCACCTTGGCTGCCCTACATTCTCACGCTGCTCACCCTATATATTCACTCACCTCCTCTACTACTTGCCTGAGCCAATGACATCCTCTAATGTCGCCACGTCACACAGCAATGCTGTGGCAGCACGCAGCAGTCCAACCGCCAACACTGCCCCCGTCCCCTCTCCCAGCCGTAACCCCCCATCCAGTGGCGCCACCAACTCCAACGCCTCGAGCAACACCCTTGTTCCCTTTTCCGCGCTTGTGTGTGATCCAAACAACACCTGGTGTACATCAGGCTGCATGCGCACCGCCACCAACGCTGCGACGCCCGACACAAAGCCATCCACTATTGCTGCAATGCCCATGTCGTATGCCTGCATGTACGCACCCACCATGGCTGCCAGCTCCAATCCACCCACTGCCGCCAGGGCTGCTTCTGCAGGTGGGATGCTGGTGGGTGTGAATTTGTGGTGTTGTAGAGCATTGGTGACTACTGTTTGTTTTGTGTGTAGTCCAGCAGCGTCCACACCTGTGTGTGTTGAGGGGTGTGTTGGGGGATTGTTGTAGTGGGCGCTCTTGTGCACCACATGCTGCATCGTATACACACTCACTCACCACCACACACATGCTGCATCACACACACACCCTGAACAACCCCCCCCCTTACCTGTACCACGACCACACACAAGTGCAGGTGCCACCCCTGTCAGTGCTGCCAGCAACGCTGCTGCACATGTTGTATTCCCAATCCCCAACTCACCTATGCACACCACATTGACATCATCCTGCGTCACGACACGATGGACAGCATCACGACCCACTTGGATGGCCGCCATGAGCTCATCATGGTGCATGGCAGGACCATGCAGGAAACAATGGGATCCCGTCGAGCACACTTTGCTGCAGTGCACCGTGATGGGTGGTGTGGTGTGTGGGATTGATGATGGTGCACAATTGGTGCTCTGTATGGTGGGGCCATCAACTCCCACATCAATCACATGCAGGGGCATGCCAGCAGTCATGCAGAGCGCACAACTGGCAGCCTGGCCACGTGCTATGGCATTGAAAACCGTGGCTGTGAGCTGTGTTGAATGGATGGTGATGTGTTGCAATGCATACCATATCGTCGTGGGTTTTCATGTGTCCCATGTGATGTGTTCCCATACCTGCCGTGGGTATGCAGACACCTGGGGATGCTGCAGGGTGATGCCATGGTCTGCAGCAAAGATGAGCAGTGTGGGGTTGCGTATGCAGGGGCGCAGTGTGTTTTGGATGCATGCCAACCTATACGTGATTATGATAGATTATGATGGTCAACTAGAACAACCCATCTATCATATCAACCCATCTATTGCATACTGCCATACTTTGCTGCCCAATCTTCGAGTATTCCTAGGCTACCAGGTGGTTTTGCAAGGGAATCAAGCTTTGCACGAGCATGTTTTTGGTCAACAGCACGTGTGTCATTGTCAGATTGAGCCATAGTTGTCGCGATGGTTGTTGTGGCTGATCTACCTATATGATTGGTGATCGTTGAGGGTGTTGAGTCTGTACATACGCCTCATGGTGGGCGGACTTATTGTTTTGTATGTACTATTTTCACACCACCCACAGTGTTCATTGACCCCGTTGTTCATCACGTCAGCATCATGGTATGGATGAGACACAATGCTTTGGTTTGCTGACGCTGTCCAACCATCATCCTATGTTTCTCCATCCACAGTCTGTGACACTGCATACAACGCTTGGGGACATCAAGATCGAAGTTTATTGTGAGCAGGTATGCTGACAATGACAAGCAATAGTATGTGTTCGACAGTTGACACGATACATGCCAATCAATTCCCACATTCCAACCTCCTGCCCCTTCAACAAGGTGCCCAAGACTGCAGAAAACTTCCTAGCACTGTGTGCCAGCAACTATTACAATGGATGCTTGTTTCACAGAGTCATAAAGGTTGGTGGTTGTACAACGGTGTGATGTGAAGGCGTGATCAGATCCCCAACCATTGTATGCACCCTGTATCCTACTCCAAACAGGGTTTTATGTGCCAGACAGGCGATCCCACTGGCTCTGGTAAGGGTGGTCGTAGCATCTACGACACACCAAACGGCAAGGTATGCTCGCAAAGGGATGTACCAATGTCAAGCAATGAGGTCACATCGGGGTAGTGTACACCATACACACCATACACCACAGATGCACCCCATCCCTATATACACATCCACATACATGCACATATGCACATCCACAGATATGCAACCCTTCCACCACAGCATGGTGTATACTGACCTCCCCACCCCCCCACCTCCCCACCCATCCCCACCCATCCCCACACAGTTTCCTGATGAGATAGTATCAACACTCTTGCACAACAAAGCTGGTGTGGTCAGCATGGCTAATGCAGGTCCAAATACAAATGGCAGTCAATTTTTTATAACCTTTGCAAAACAAGCCTCACTGAATGGTGTGTGTGTGGGTTGGTGATTATTGTGGGTGGGTTTGATGAATAGTGTGTGGGTTTGATGAATAGTGTGTGGGTTTGATGAATAGTGTATACACTCCTGTACACTCCTATACACTGCATACACATCCCTGCTATGCACTACTACACATTACAATACACATCACAGGCAAGTACACAGTGTTTGGTCAGGTTATTGATGGGCTAGATGTCTTGTCACAATTGGAAAAAATACCAACAGACAGCAAGGACCGACCACAGCAGGAGGTGAGAATACAGCGAGTGACAATACACGCCAACCCACTGGCATAGTAATGCATGCATACACATGCTCTTGCATTGTAATACATGCTTACCCACTGGCATTGTAATGCATGCCATCCAATGACACACGCTCTTGCATCCAATGCATGGGTATACATATGCTCTTGCATCATGCATGTTGGAAACATGATCGCATCGACACACATCCTTTTGAATTGAAATGCATATTTGATGTTTTCTTTTGTGTTGTTGTCTAGTTTGAGGAGCGTGATTGAGATCAACTGTGTTTTGCTATTGATGGTGCTGTGTGCAATCCACATAGTGTACCCTGTGGCACAACACCCTACAGCACATGACTGCGTGTTTGTAACACAACGTATGACATTGCCCCCACACATTAGGTGTGTGAATACATCCTCCCACACATTGAATACACGCAAAAAAATACGTCACTGGTACAACCCTTGTACACTGGGCTCCACGTTGTTGTTGTCCCCCTCAAGGGGTGCACTTGAATCACACGTTCACTCCCCACCAGTGCCTGCCACCCTTACATGTACCCACAAGGGGTGCACTTGAATCATACATGTACTCCCCACCAGCCCCTCCCATGAGCCTACACTCTCATCCACCAGCACCTCCCTCGTTTCACCCACAAGGGGTTGCATGTGAATGACACATGTGCCTACAAGGGGTTGCACTTGAATTACAAATTCACCCACCAGCGCCTCCCATAAGCCCACGCCCAAAGAAATCTGCCACCACTGCAAAGCCATCAGCACTGTTGTGCAGTTGAGTGAAAAACTTGTCCTGCTGTGTAGCCCCTGCTGCGAGTGACTTGCGAATATCCAACAGTGTCTTGAATCTGTGGTGGGTGTAATGGGTGTAATGGGTGTGATGGTGTGGTGATGGTGTGATCGTAGTGTGGATAGTGATGGGTATTTGGTGACAATAGTGATGCATAATAACAATGCAAGTGGTGCACTTGACATCATGACAGCCCCCACATACAGCAACAGCACCCATCCCTCGTAAACATAGTCAGTATACATATCTCCTATACACAGAGAGCATACATAGCAACTCCACACAGCAAGTATACATTGAAACTATACCCATCACATACCCAGGAGCACACAATGGACACTCCTTGCCCTCTGTGTCAGGCAGCGCACGTAAATTAAACGAATGCCCACACATAAAATGCACCACCGGCAGCTCCAAGGCAGCCCCACTCAGTGCACACTTGCTATTCTGAAACACTCTTGCTTGACTTGTCAATTGTGCCAGCTCCTCCTTCATACTTGCAGTCTCCTGCTTGTACCGCTGAATCTGTGTGAGGTCGTCCTCTATGGCATCAGTGTCGGCGGCGAGGGCACGCTGGACGTAGCTCCGGACGGTACCGAGTTGTATGCGGGGGTTGTGGGCGAGTGCTTCGAGGACAAGGAGGGGGGGGAGGAGGTTGCCTGCTTCTATGTGTTGTAGGACTTGTTCGATTTCCTTGGATGTTTTTGGGGGAAAGGGTGTGGAATGTGTGTGGAACGTGTGTGTGTGTGTAGGGGAGGATGTTGTGCTACAAGGTGTTGTTCTTATGTTGGAATGTGCATTGTATCACCAGCACCCCCCTCCCCTTCCACCTACCCTCACACCCCCACAAACATCATACCTGTGGTTGTACATCATCCACCCCCCCCAAATGCTCCACCAGCTGCATCCACAACTGGGGGTCCCCTCCCCGAACAGGGTCCCCCAGTGACACACACGTCTCCAACATCTTTTCTCTATCCCCCGCTGCGATGTACACATGCAGCACTTCACGATACATGTGCATGGACTCGTAGAGGAATGCTAGGCCGGGTGCACATTTGTGCAGGTTGCAGAGAACAAGGGCGTGTTGGGGGTCGTAGGTGGGGGTTTGCTGACCCAGGGGCCACCCTCGGCGTAGCAAGTCATATGCTGCGCCTTGTTTATTCCTGTGTATTTATTCCCAGGGGGTGGTTGGATGTGTGTGTGTTGGGGTGTGTGTGTTGGGAGTGTGTGTGTTGGGGTGGTGGTGGTGGTGTTGGGTGTGTGTTTGGGGTGTGTGATGATGAGTGTTGGTGATCTGTATGTGTGTGTCTCTGTGATTTGTTGGAGTGATTGTCTGCAACAGACCACACCTCATCAACCCCTTGCCACACACAAATACGCCACTACTTGTACACACAGCACACACACCATCCCACGCACAACCAACACATCATCCCACGCACATGTCCAAGTACAAATACAACAGCATGTGATACAACGCCCGTTCATTCGCAGGGGACGCATTACTGTTGAGTATATACTCACACAGCAGCAGCAGTGCATGTGGTCGGTCTGTATACAAGTGGGCAAAGTCTGACACAGGTGCGGCCCAGGTGTCGAGATCATCACCAGTAGTACACAGCTGCATGAGGAGGGCTGTGGTAGGTTCTGGACGCTCTGTGATTAATACCTGTGGTGGTTGTGCATGTGGTGGTGGTGGTGGTGGTGGTTGTGCATGTGGATGTGATGGTAGTTATCATGTACCTTGCCATGTCGCTGCATAGCCACAGCAGCTTGTTGTCGAGGCAACTGCTGTAGATACTCCACAGCTTCATCATATTGCACCAGGTCGTCCATGTATATGTCCAAACACACTTGTGCCTGATGTACAGCCTTTGCTATGAACAGCGCATGTTGAAAGTATCCTGCTCCACGCAAGACCTGGGAGTGGAGTGATGGGGAGTGGGTGGGTGTGGGTGTGGGGTGGGGGATGTATGTGTTGCGTGTGTGTGACGTATACTGAATGTGTGTGTAAGGTAGAGGTGTGATCTGGGTGACGTGTGTATTTGAATTGTTGTGTGATATGCAGGAATTATATGTACAGCACGTATGTGTGTGTGATATGCAGGAATTATATGTACAGCACGTATGTGTGTGTGATATACATGTGATACGCATGTGCTGCTGGATGGATTATGGGTGATGTGCATGTGATATCACACGTCCCACCCATCCCCACCCACTCTCCCACATACACCCTCCACTTACTCCCACACACACCCTCCACACACACAATAACACACCCCACCCACTCTCTCCCACCCACACCCCACCCACACCCCACCCACTCTCTCCCTCACCCCCCCCACACCCCCCCCACACCCCCCACACACCTTGATAGCCGTATCCACATCAAAGGCCAACAGGGGGCTCCCATCTTCCCTACATGCACGAATAAACTTATCAAGCTTTGGTATGTCTTGCAGCTTTGTGTAGCAATTCAGTAAGAGTGTGGTGTGATCAGCAGTCGCAATACCCTATTGGTGTGTGTGTGCGTGTATGAGGGTGAGGGAGGGTGTGTGTGTATATGGGTATTTGTGCGTATACGTGTGTGTATAGATGTGTGTGTACATGTGTGTGTATACATGTGTGTGTATGTGTAAAGGTGTTGTGTGTTGTTGTATGAGTGCCATAATAATTCATACTCACAGATACACACTTGTAAAAACAAACATTCATCCCCACAACCCCCCCCCCACCCCCCCCACACCTCATCATGCAGCGCCTCCAAGTACAATGTCAAATTGGTAATTCTCTGTGCATCCAGAAACTTCCTAATGACATAACTCGGTTCCAGAAACCCTATAGTGGCGAGGTATTGTTGTACTGCTGAATCATAATCATGTTTGCTGTACAATTGATCGCCAAAGCGTCTGTGTATGCTTGCAATAACAGTGGGGGTGCCCTGTGTGTGTGTGTTTGTTTATGTGTGTCAATGTTTGTCCATTGTAAAAACAACAACAACAACAGTAATACAACACAAGCAGCAACAATAACAACAGAAGTAACAAAACCAACAACAACAACAAAACCAACAATAACAACAACAGTAACAACAACAACATTGACAACAACAACAACAACCACCACCACCACCACCAACACAACAAAAAACCAAAACCACAACACACCGCTGTGTCAGACTCAGCAACAGCCAATGCCAATGTAAACAACCCCTTGTCACACAACACGTCCACCTTGTGTCCCAGTGACACCTCTGTCCACACCTGCACCCGCCCCCCAACCACCACCACCAACTGCCCACCCAAGGCAACCACCTGCAGGCCCCCCTCTGCTGGTACCCCAAAGCTTGCTGCCACGAGCTTGTTGTGTGTGTCGTATATTTGGAGGCTACGGGGTGGGTGGACGTCGAGGGGGACGCGGTGGCCGGGGTTTGGGGGTGGGGAGGAGACAACCGCGAGGGGGGTAGTGGGGAGGAGGGGGTGGGATGCCCATGCAATGCACACTTTGTCACCTGTGGTGGTGGGTGGGTGGGTGGGTGCGAGGGGCGTAGGAATGTGGACAGGATGCGTGCATGTTGTGTTGTATGTGGTGAAAGTACGTGGGCGGATGGCTCCCTCTATGGTTAACCAATGGTTGACCAAATATTGACCGCCATGGATGATATGCAAAAAAAGCAAAATACACACACCAAAAACACACCATACCACACCACACCCTCATGACGCCCTCACACCATACACCACATACCCTTGGACACCACACATGCACCCCTCCCTTCAGGTGTGAGGTAGTACACTGCGCCCTCCCTCCCCTGTACAAGGGTACCACTGGCATCCACTATGCTGCAATGTGGCTGTGCCCCCTTTTCATCAATGACAGACTGTTGAGGGGGGGGAAATTGGGAGGGGGGGGTGAGAAAGGGTGTGTGGGTGTGGGTGTGGGTGTGGGTGAGGGTGTGTGAGTGTGTGTGAGACAGAGAGGTTGTGAGTGTGAAAGAGGGTGTGGGTGAGACTGGTAGTGTATATATGCATCACAGTGTGTACGAATACAAGGGGATGTTATGGTGTATACAAAACTTACAACAGCAGAAAACATACAAAGCACACTGTACGTCAAACACACAATCACACACACAGGATCGCACAACACCTACCATTGTAGCAGCCCCAGTACCCACATGCAGCACACATGTTGTTGTAGCTGCTACTGCATACAACTGCTCATGGTCACCTGCCCACCACAATGTGTTCCACGCATGTGCAGTGGACCCTCCCCCTTTGTGGAGCACAGCACGTGTGAGACGTTCTCGTACTGGGTGTGGGTGCGGGTGGGGGTGGGGGGGAGTGGGGGTGTGTCTATGGGTGTGTACGTGGGGAATAGAAATGTGTGGGTAGGTGGATGCGTATAGCATGTGTGTATAGGCACGTGTGTATAGCGTGTGCATATCTTTATGTGTCCACATGATGTATGCCTATAGATACCCCCAATTACACACCCATCCACCCACCCACATACCAACATCCCCATGGATGTGCAAGATGGTGCCATCCTTGCCAACTGCATATGCAAGATGCACAGTGGGCCATGATTCCTCCACCACAGCAACATCAGTTATTTGTCCCTCTGGCATTGAGGATCCAAACAAACGAATGCTGCGAACAAGGGTGGCTTCGCCATCATGCTGCAATGCCCACACCCGCAGACTTGCGGATGCCTCATCAAGCAGGTCGTTTCCTACCGAAAGCAGATATGGAGCCTAGTGCGTGGTTGGTGGGGTTGTTGAGTGTAGATGTGGGAGATTGAGGTGAAGGGTGCTGCAGTGTGTGTTTTCATGGAGATGCTGTGATCAACGCACGAAAGATGCACACACACACACACACACACACACACACACACACACACACACACACACACACAC
>VFQP010002366.1_pt1 | contig 21262 bp, 18 predicted proteins | sample 3512351 | NCBI WGS metagenome assembly VFQP01 (sample SAMN10412372, study PRJNA504923) | tailings metagenome | isolation source: Relicate 1 Philex TSF1 revegetated site | place: Philippines: Tuba, Benguet | collected 2017-08-29
CCGCGGCCGGGTCAGAGCTGGCCGTGGCCCTTCTTCGACGGGACGCCGGCGATGAGGCCGCCGTCCACGACGAACTCCGAGCCCGTCGAGTACGACGCCTCGTCGCTCGCGAGGAAGACGATCATGCGCGAGACCTCCTCGGGCGCCGCGGGGCGGCCGAGCGGGATGAGGAGGTCGTCCGGGTTGAGCGACGCGGTCATGGGCGTCGAGATGAACCCCGGGTGCACCGAGTTGACGCGCACGCCGTACGGGCCGAGGTCGAGCGCGACGGACTTCGTCAGCCCGCGGACGCCGAACTTCGACGCGACGTAGCCGTGCAGGCCCGCGCTCCCGCGCATGCCCTCGACCGACGAGATGTTGATGATCGACCCCGCGCCGGCCTTCGCCATGATCGGCGACACCGCGCGGATCCCGAGGAACGTGCCGGTGAGGTTGATGTCGATGATCCGGCGCCACGCGGCGACGTCGAACTCCGTGATGGGACCGCCGTTGGCGATGCCCGCGTTGTTGACGAGCACGTCGACGCGCCCGAACGCGTCGAGCGTGGCTGCGACGGCGGACGCCCACTCGTCCTCGCTCGTCACGTCGAGGTGCACGTAGCGGGCGTCGGGGCCGAGCTCGCGCGCGAGCGCCTCGCCCTTCGCGTCGTCGAGGTCCGCGACCACGACCTTCGCGCCCTCGGCGACGAGCGCGCGCGCGTTCGTGACGCCCATGCCGCCGGTGCCGCCGGTGACGATCGCGACCTTGTTCTGCACCCTTCCGGGAGTGCTGCCCATGGTGGGGCTCCTTTCCTTGCGGGGGCACGGCGGCGTCGGCCCGCCTCGTGAGCGGGGGCGTCGTCGCGCGGGTGGTGCGCACCTGCCCGCCGGGGACCGCGGTCGACCGGCGGAGGGGACGGCTCGTCAGGGCGACGGCGTGGTCCACCAGGCGGGCAGGGCGTCTCGGGCGACCCGCGGGAAGAGCCCGGGGTCACGGGGAGGGGGCGTGGCGAGCCACACCTCGAGCGCGCCGACCGTGCCGAAGCCGACGTACGTCGCGAACGCGCGCGCCGCGACGTCGGCCGTCGCGGTGGTCGTGGCTCCGGCCGACGGCTCGGCCGGGAGTCCCGCCGAGGTGCCGGCCGGGGCCGACGGCAGGAGGCCGGGGTGGGCGTGCAGGTGCTCGACGAGCGTGCCGGTGACGTGGCTGGCGAGCAGCCGGAACAGCGGCGCGCTGAGCCCGCCCTCGAGCGCGCGCTCGTAGACGGGGAGGTGGGCCTCGACGTGCACGACGAGCGCGCGGCTCCAGTGGTCGACGACCTCGCGGGAGCGGGCGGCGACGTCGTCGGCCGTCTCGGCGGCCCGGACGTCGGCGAAGAACCGGTCGCGGATCGCGTCGAGCTCGGCGCCGAGCACGCGCGCGAGGAGCTCGGACGGGCTCGACGCGTGGTCGTAGAACGTCACGCGGTTGATCCCCGCGCGGGCCGCGACGGCGGACACCGTGAGCCGGGTGACGTCCTGCTCCGCGGCGAGCGCGAGGATCGCGGTCCGCAGGGCCGCGGCGGTGCGGGCGGTGCGCTTGTCCACGGCCACCTCCTCCGCGTCGTGCCGTGCGCTGCCTCGTCCTCGACGTTACGCCGAGGCAATCACTTAAGCAACAGGTGTTGCCTATCTCACCCGCCCAGAGGCGGTCCCGGGATCACGGTCGTACCGTCGAGAGAGCGGCCGCAGGTCCGCGGCCACACCAACCCGAGGGGGCGGACATGGTCACGAACACGCGCCGGGCCGAGAGGCACACCGGAGAACCCGACGTCGTCGAGCTCAACCCGATCTTCGCCAGACCGGGGGAGGCGACGGCCCTGCCCAAGTTCCGGTTCCCGGAGGACGAGTCCCTCCAGGAGACGGCGTACCAGATCGTCCACGACGAGGCGATGCTCGACGGGAACGCGCGGCTCAACCTCGCGACGTTCGTCGGCACGTGGATGGACGAGCACGCTGCGCGGCTGTACCTCGAGGCCGCCGACAAGAACATGATCGACAAGGACGAGTACCCGCAGACGGCGGCCGTCGAGACGCGGTGCTGGACGATGCTCGCCGACCTGTGGCACGCGCCCGACCCGGAGCACACCATCGGGACGTCGACCATCGGCTCGTCCGAGGCGTGCATGCTCGGCGGTCTCGCCCTCAAGCGGCGCTGGCAGCACGCGCGCCGCGCCGCCGGCAAGCCGACCGACCGCCCGAACCTCGTGCTCTCGAGCGCGGTCCAGGTGTGCTGGGAGAAGTTCTGCAACTACTTCGAGGTCGAGGCGCGCTACGTCCCGATCTCCGAGGACCACAAGGTCCTCGACGGCCACGACCTCGAGACGTACGTGGACGAGAACACGATCGGCGTCGTCGCCATCATGGGCGTGACCTACACCGGCATGTACGAGCCGGTCGCCGAGATCGCCGCGGCCCTCGACCGGATCCAGGAGTCCACCGGCCTGGACGTGCCCATCCACGTCGACGGCGCGTCGGGCGCGATGATCGCCCCGTTCCTCCAGCCCGACCTCGAGTGGGACTTCCGCGTCCCCCGCGTCGCGTCGATCAACACCTCCGGCCACAAGTACGGCCTGGTCTACCCGGGCCTCGGGTGGGTCGTCTGGCGCGACACGGAGTCGCTGCCGGAGGACCTCGTGTTCCGCGTGAGCTACCTCGGCGGGGACATGCCGACGTTCGCCCTCAACTTCTCGCGCCCCGGCGCGCAGGTGCTCCTCCAGTACTACCTCTTCCTGCGCCTCGGGCGCACCGGCTACGAGGCCGTGCAGCGCACGTCGCGCGACGTCGCGCTCTACCTGTCGGGCGAGATCGCGAAGATGCCCGCGTTCGAGCTGTGGAACGACGGCTCGGACATCCCCGTGTTCGCGTGGCGCCTGCGCGAGGGCCACACGAAGAACTGGGACCTCTACCACCTGTCGGAGCGGCTGCGCACCAAGGGCTGGCTCGTGCCCGCGTACCCCATGCCCGACGACCTCACGGACCTCACCGTCCAGCGCGTCGTCGTGCGCAACGGCTTCAGCCACGACCTGGCGTCCGCGTTCCTCGCGGACCTGCGCGACGAGGTCGAGCTCCTCGACGCTCTCACCGGCCCGATGCCGACCGAGGGCCAGCGCTCCAACTTCCACCACTGACCCGGACGACCGCGGGAAGGACGGACCATGGCACAGGGGGCAGCACAGGATCCGCCCGGAGGCTCGGGACCGCACGTCCGGGCCGACGGCACGCACGCGCCGACGGCAGCGCACGTCAAGGCGCACCCGTACGGGTCGCCCGGCTCCCGGCAGCCGCCGGGCCACGCGGGGCCCGCCATCGGGGCGCCCGCCGCGGGCGCGACGACGTTCATGTCGGTCGTGCAGCTCGCGATGCTCACCGTGGTGGTGGTCGCGTCGCTGCGCTCGCTGCCGGCGATGGCGTCGTACGGGCTCGGCTCGGTGACGCTCTTCATCGTCCCGGCGATCCTCTTCCTCGTCCCGACGGCGCTCGTCGCGGCCGAGCTCGCGACCGGCTGGAAGGGCGGCGTCTTCACGTGGGTGCGCGAGGCGTTCGGCGAGCGGGCCGGGTTCGTCGCGATCTGGCTCCAGTGGATCCAGAACGTCGTCTGGTACCCCACGCAGATCGCGTTCATCGCGGCGAGCCTGTCGTTCGTCGTGGGCGACCCGGGCCTCACGCAGAACGGCCTCTACACGGCCGTCGTGATCCTCGTCCTGTACTGGGGGTCGACGCTCATCACGCTCGCCGGCGGCAACCTGTTCGCCAAGGTCGGCTCGTGGAGCGGCGTCTTCGGCACGATCCTGCCCGCCGTCCTGCTCATCGTGCTCGGCGCGGTCTGGCTCGGCACCGGCGAGCGCTCGGAGACGACGCTCGAGGCGTCCGCCGTCATCCCGCCGTGGACCGGGATCGCGTCGATCGTGCTCATCGTCTCGAACGTGCTCGCGTACGCGGGCATGGAGGTCAACGCGGTGCACGCGAACGACCTGCGCAACCCCGGTCGGGGCTTCCCGCGCTCGATCGCCATCGCGACCGTGCTCATCCTCGTGGTCTTCATCCTCCCGACGCTCGCGATCTCCGTGGCCGTCCCGAAGTCGACGCTCGGCGTGACCGACGGCATCAACCTCGCGTTCAAGGCGTTCTTCGACCACTGGGGCATGAGCTGGGGCACCCCGGTCATCTCGCTCCTCATCGCCCTCGGGGCGTTCGCGTCGGTCGTCACGTGGATCGCCGGGCCGTCGCGCGGCCTGCTCGCCGCGGCCCGGACCGGCCTGCTGCCGCCCGCGCTCCAGCGCCGCAACAAGGCCGGGGTCCAGGTCGGCATCCTCGCGGTGCAGGGCGGGATCGTCACGCTGCTCGCGCTGCTGTTCGTGCTCGTGCCGAACGGCAACACCGCGTTCATCGCGCTCGTGGACATGGCGGCGGCGCTGTACCTCGTCATGTACATGCTCATGTTCGCCGCGGCGATCCGGCTGCGGCGCACCAAGCCCGACGTGGTGCGGACCTACCGCACGCCCGCGATGCGGTTCGTCGCGGGGCTCGGGTTCGTCGCGTGCGCGGCCGCGTTCGTGCTCGCGTTCGTCCGGCCGTCCGGCTTCAGCGGCCTCTCCGAGACCGCCTACCCGATCGTGGTCGCCGGGGTCGTGGTCGTGCTCGGCGGCCCGCCGCTCCTCTTCTACGCGCTGCGGCGCCCCACGTGGGACCGTCGTACCGCGGCGGAGCGGCAGACCGCCGACGACGTCCTCGTCAACCCGCCGACGCAGCCCGCGCCGGCGCCCGCCCGCGCACCGCGCGACCCGGAGGAGACCACGTGACGGGTACCAGCACCGTCGGGCGCGAGACGCCCACCCCGGACGGCGGACGGCGCGCTCCAGCGCCGCCCGCCGTCGCGTCGCCCTGGGCGGAGACGGTCGCGCGCTGGGGCGGCCGGATCCTCGAGGTCTACGCGGTGTGGCTCCTCGTCGCGCTGATCCTCCGTCCCGTCGCGCACCACGCCGAGCGCCCGGTCGCCGAGGTCCTGTCGGTCACGAACGTGCCGTCGTACCCGTCGCTCTTCTCCGCGGTCGTGGTCGGGCTCGTCGCGAGCGGCTTCCTGCGCCGTCGCCGCGCCGCGCTGTGGTTCGTGGTCCTCGTCTGGCAGCTCCCGTCCGCGCTCGTCATGCTGCTCGCGATCGTGCTCGACCGGATCGACCCGGCGGCCGGCGTGCTCGACGACGTGCACTGGACGGCGTACGCGGGCGGGCTCGTCGGGCTCGTGCTCGTCGTGGTGCTCGTCGCCGCGCGCCACGCGTTCCCCGCCCGCATCGCCCGGGGTGCGTGGTGGACGGCGGCGCTCGTCCTCGTGCTCGGCCTCGCCGTCGCGACCGGCGTCGTGTGGGCGCTGCTCCAGGTCGTGCCGTCGAGCCTCGACGACCAGTCGGCGCGGCTCGGGTGGGCCCTGAGCGTCTCGGTCGGGCTGTCGCCGCACGAGGAGCCGTTCGCCATCGACGGCGGCGCGCCCGGCTGGCTCGCGCTCGTCGGCGGCCTGCTCGCGGGCGCCGCGCTGCTGCTCGCGGTGCTCGTGTTCCTGCGGACCGGTCCGCGCGACGCCGCACGCACCCCGGACGAGGAGCTCGCCGTGCGCCGTCTGCTCCTGGAGCACCCGAGCGACGACTCGCTGGAGTACTTCGCGACGCGCGACGACCGCGACGCGATCTTCTCCGGCGACGGCCGCGCCGCTGTGTCGTACCGCGTGGTGAGCGGCGTGCTGCTCGCGGCGGGCGACCCGCTCGGGGACCCGGCGTCGTGGCCCGACGCGATCGAGCGCACGCTCGCGTACGCGCGGCGCCACGGGTGGGCGCCCGGCGTGCTCTCGGCGAGCGAGAAGGGCGCGCGGGCCTACCGCGACGCCGGGCTCGCCGTCCTCACGATGGGTGACGAGGCGATCGTCGAGACGCGGTCCTTCGACCTCGCGTCGCCGTCGATGCGGCCCGTGCGGCACGCCGTCGCGCGGCCCCAGCGCGAGGGGTACACCGTGCGCCTGCGGCGGCAGCGCGAGATCCCGGCGGACGAGCTCGCGGCGCTCGCGCAGGCCGCCGACGCGTGGCGGCACGGCGAGGACGAGCGCGGCTTCTCGATGGCCCTGGAACGCCTCGGCAGCCCGCGCGACCCGCGCGTGCTCGTCGTCACCGCGCACGACCGCGACGGCGCGCCGCGCGGCCTGCTCACGTTCGTCCCGTGGGGCCGCAAGGGGGTCTCGCTCGACTACATGCGCCGGTCTCCCGACGCGGTGCCGGGCGTCACGGAGCTCATGATCTCGACGCTCGCGAGCGAGGGCGCGGGCATGGCGATCGACCGGGTCTCGCTCAACTTCGCGATGTTCCGCGGCCTGATCGAGCAGGGCGAGTCGGTCGCGGCGAGCCCCTTCCAGCGCTTCCTGCGCCGACTCGTCCTCACGGCGTCGCGCTGGTGGCAGCTCGACCAGCTGTACCGCTCGAACCAGAAGTACGAGCCGCGCTGGCGCACGCGCTACCTCTGCTACGCCGCCCCCGCCCAGCTCACGTCCGTGTCGCTCGCGGCGGGGCAGGCCGAGGGCTTCGTGCCGCAGTGGCCCGGCGCGCGCGGCGGTACCGGGAGCCAGCAGGTCGCGACGGCCGACGCCGCGCTCGGCGCCGCCGTGCGCGAGCAGGAGGACGCGCTGCTCGCGCTCGACGTCCCGACCCGGCGGCTCACCGACCAGGAGCGCGCCCGCCGCGCCAAGCTCGACGTGCTCGCGGCGGCCGGCATGCCCGCGTACCCCGTGGCCGTGCCGCGCACGCACCGGCTCGCCGACGTCGACGACCTGCTGCTCGGGCACGAGGTGTCCGTCTCGGGGCGCGTCGTGCGGCTCCGTGACCTCGGGGGCGTCGTCTTCGCCGTCCTGCGCGAGGAGAACCACGAGCGCCAGGTGATGCTCACCGCCGACGGCGCCGCCGACCTCACGCTCTGGCGCCGCGTCGTCGACCTCGCGGACCAGGTGAGCGTCACGGGGACCGTCGCGCGCAGCCGGACGGGGGAGCTGTCCGTGCACGCGGGGTCGTGGGTCATGGCGTCGAAGTCGCTCAAGGCGCCGCCGGACAAGTTCCGCGGGCTCGCCGACCCGGAGACGCGCATGCGCCTGCGCCACGTCGACCTCGCGCTCGACACGCGGTCGTCCGTGACGCTCCGCGGTCGCTCCGCCGCCGTGCACTCGCTGCGCTCGTCGCTCGTCGAGCGCGGCTTCATCGAGGTCGAGACGCCGATCCTGCAGCGCGTGCACGGGGGCGCGAACGCGCGGCCGTTCCGCACGCACATCAACGCGTACGACATGGACCTGTACCTGCGCATCGCCCCGGAGCTGTTCCTCAAGCAGCTCGCGATCGGCGGCATCGAGCGCGTGTTCGAGCTGGGCCGCAACTTCCGCAACGAGGGCGCCGACGCGACGCACAACCCGGAGTTCACGTCGCTCGAGGCGTACCAGGCGTTCGGCGACTACACGACGATGCGCCACCTCACGCGCGAGCTCGTCGTCGCGGCCGCGGTCGCGGTGCACGGCGACGCCGTGTCGCGCCGACCCGACGGCACGGAGGTCCGGCTCGACGGCGAGTGGCCCGTCGTCACCGTGCACGACGCCGTCTCGCGCGCCGTCGGCGCCGAGGTCACCCCGGACACCCCCGACGCGGAGCTGCACGCCCTGTGCGCCCGGCTCGGCATCGAGGTCGGCGAGGACGAGACGCACGGCGCGGTGGTCAACGAGATGTACGACCGCCTCGTCGAGGGCCAGACGGTCGAGCCGACGTTCTACACCGACTTCCCGGTCGAGACGTCGCCGCTCACCCGCGTGCACCGCCGCGACCCGCGCCTCGCGGAGCGCTGGGACCTCGTCGCGTTCGGCGCCGAGCTCGGCACCGCGTACTCGGAGCTCATCGACCCGATCGACCAGCGCGAGCGGTTCACGCAGCAGTCGCTGCTCGCGGCGGCGGGCGACCCGGAGGCGATGGAGATCGACGAGGACTTCCTCTCGGCGCTCGAGTTCGCGATGCCGCCCACCGGCGGGCTCGGCCTCGGCGTCGACCGCATCTACATGACGATCATCGGCGCGTCGATCCGCGAGACGCTCGCCTTCCCGTTCGTGAAGCCGCAGCGCCGGTCCTGACCGTGGCGACCGGCCTCCCCGTCCCCGACACCGACCCGGCCCTGCCCGCGGCCGTGCTGCGCGAGCTGCAGCCTGCCGAGACGTACCTGACGAGCTACCCGGTCGCCGTCGTGCTGGCGGTGCTCGGGGCGGGAGCGGTGGCGTGGGCCGTGGTCCGCGCGCGGCGCGGCGCCCGGGCGCGGCACGAGCGGCGGGCCCGGGGCGAGGACGCGCGCCGGCCGTGGCGCACACGCGTCGCGACGGCGTCCCTCGCGACGCTCGGTGCGCTGTCCCTCGTGCTGGGCCTGGCGGTCGGCGCCAACGCCTACTCCGGCTACGTCCCGACGTGGGGGGCCGTCCGGGTGCAGCTCGTCGCGCTGGGTCTGGCCGACCTGTCGGCCGACGCGCCGGGCGGCGCGCACCGGGGCCAGGTGCGGACGCTCGCGATCCCGGGGACGGCCGCCGAGCAGATCGCGGACGAGGACGCCTGGGTGTACCTCCCGCCGGGGTTCGACCCCGAGGGCTCGACCCGCTACCCGGTCGTGTACCTGATCCACGGGTCGCCCGACGACCCGAGCAGCTGGTTCGCCGCCGGGCGGGTGCCGCGCACGATGGACGTGCTCATCCGGCGCGGGCTCGTCGACCCGATGATCGTCGTCGCCCCCACGGTGAACGGCACCGGGCCGGGCGGGCTCGACACCGAGTGCCTCGACTCGACGACGGGTGGCGAGCAGGTCGAGACGTACCTGACGACGACCGTCGTCGACACCGTCGACGCGACGTACCCGACGCTCGCGGACCGCGAGCACCGCGTCCTCGGCGGCATGTCGTCCGGCGGGTTCTGCGCGCTCAACGTGGGTCTGCGGAACCTCGACCTGTACGGGGCGATCCTCGCGATCGAGCCCTACGGGAACCCCGGCCCCGGGCCGGAACGGACGATGCTCTCGACGCAGGCGGAGATCGACGCGAACACCCCGACGACGTACCTGCCCACGATGACGTTCACGCACCCGGTGCCCGTCTTCCTCGACTCCGGGCAGGACGCGCCGCGGGAGGCGCTCACGACGGTGCGGCGGATGGCGCAGGACCTCGAGGACCAGGGGCAGACTGTCGAGCTCCGCGAGGAGCCCGGTCAGGCGCACACGTGGGCCATGGCCGCGACCGCGCTCCCGTACGGGCTCGTGTTCGCGCAGCGGCAGATGGCGGGCGGCTGACGCCGCGTCACTCGTCGGTGAGGAACTGCCCGCCGATGCCCGCCTGGGTCTCGAGCAGGTCGCCGGTGTCGCCGAGCACGACCCAGTTCGGCCCGGCGAGCGCGGCCTCGCCCTCCTCGGTGGGCTGACGCGGCAGGAGCGCGAGGAACTCGTCCTCGGCGATCCCGTCGGCGAACACGGCGAGGAGCGTCGTGTCGTCGCACGCGCCCAGCTCGACGTCCTCGCTGTCCGTGCTCTCGGTCGTGAACGACAGGCACGTGAGGCCGGCGGACGTGGCGGCGTGGTGGAGCGCGTCGAGCGAGTCGTACTCGACGTCCTTGTCGCCCGGGCCGGGGCCGGAGCAGGCGGCGAGCGCCCCGACGAGGACGACGAGACCGACGACCGGGCCGGTCGCGGCGCTGCGAGGGCGGGGAGCGGGTCGGGTAGGCATGTTCCGATGGTCCGCCGCCGCGCGGGTTCGCGCCACGGGAACCTCGCCCGTCACCCCGGCGGGCCGGGACCGCCCCGGTCGGGTGCGGCGTCCGCGGACTGCCAGGTGAAGGGCGCGAACGTCGACGAGTCGTCCCGCCAGGCCGGTGTGCGGGCGCGGTACAGGAGCAGCGGGAGGGCCACGAAGACGAGGGCGAGCGCGACGAGCAGCACGACGTACGTCGTCGGGCTGCCGACCGCGACCTGGCCGGGCGGGGCGAAGCTCGTGACGAGCGCGAGCAGCGACGCGACGAACCCGAGCCCGCCGACCGCCCAGACCCCGACGCGGCCCCCCGGCACCCGGTAGGGGCGCGGCCGGTCGGGCTGCGTGCGGCGCAGCACGACGACCGCGGCGAACATCAGGAGGTAGGCGACGAGGTAGAGGATCACGGTGAGCTGGCTGAGGAGCTGGTACGCGGACTGCACGGAGGGCATGACGACGAACAGCACCGACAGCACGGTCACGACCAGCGCCTGGACGAGGAGGATGTTCGTCGCCATGCCGCGGTCGTTCGTCCGGTGGAACCACCGCGGGAGGAACCCGCTCGCGCGACGGCGTGCAGGCCCGTGGCGGGCCCGGCGACCCACGTCGTGACGCCGGCGAGGACGCCGACGGCGAGCATCGCCGCGACGACCGGCCCGGCCCAGCCGATCCCCGCCCAGGCGAGCAGGTGGTCGAACGCCTGGAGCAGGCTCGTCGTGAGGCTGATGTCCTGCTGCGGCACGACGACCGCGATCGTCAGCGTGCCGAGGGTCAGCACGACGACGGCCACGAGCGCGGCGACGAGGATCGCGAGCGGGTAGGTGCGCTCCGGCCGCCGGATCGAGCGCACGTGGACCGCGTTGACCTCGATGCCCGCGTAGAAGAGGAAGATCCCGGCGGCGAGCACGATGTTGTCGAGACGCGTGAGGTCCGGGACGAACGCGCCCCAGGAGAGCGTGGTCCGGGACGGCTCGCCGCCGAGGAGGTAGGCGGCGCCGAGCCCGACGAGCAGCGCGGCGGGGACGAGCGTCCCGACGATCCCGCCCCAGCGCGCGGTGCGGGCGAACGCGGACGCGCCGCGCTGGGCGATGAGCGTCGCGGCCCAGAACACGACGAGCACGATCGCGAGGACGAAGAGCCGGTCGTCGGCGACCCGTTCGTCGAACCGCGCGTCGGGCCCGGTGTAGGCGAGCGTGACGGCGGCGAACGTGAGGACGGTCGGGAACCAGATGCAGCCCTCGACGAACACCATCGCGATCGCGAGGAAGCCCCACCTGCTCCCGAACGCCTCGCCGACCCAGCGGAACATGCCGCCCTCCTCGGGCCACGTGGACGCGAGCTCGGCCGCGACGACGGCGACGGGTGCGAGGAAGCAGACGGCGGCGAGCAGGTAGTAGAACGCGGAGGAGAGCCCGTACTCCGCCTCGGCGGGCAGACCACGCAGGCTGACCACCGCGGCGACGTTGAGCATGACCAGCGACGTGGCCGTGATGGTCGCCGCGGCGGGCCGGGCGGGGTGCTGCGAGGTGGCGGTCCGGGCCATGGCATCCCCCTCGGCGGGCGCGACGGCCCTCGGGGGAACGCTAGCGACGCCGCGCGCGACCGGCGAGCGGGGCCGGCGTCAGGCCCGGAAGCGCTCGCCGCGCTCGACGACGCGGCCCGCGCCGCGCCCGTCGGCCGCCGCCGCGTCCCACGTGTAGACCTCGGTGCCGGTGATGAGCACGTGCTCCGCGCGCGACGTCACGTCGAGCGGGTCGCCCGACCACACGACGACGTCCCCGTCGAGGCCGGGCGCGAGCGCGCCGACGCGGTCGTCGAGACCGAGGAAGGCCGCGGGGTTCACGGTGAGGGCGCGCAGCGCGGTGTCGCGGTCGAGGCCCTCCTTGACGGCGAGCGACGCCTGGTGCACGAGGAAGTTGATCGGTACGACGGGGTGGTCGGTCGTGATGGCGACGCGGACGCCCGCGCGGGCGAGCGCCCCGAGGTTCGCGATGTCGCGGTTGCGCAGCTCGATCTTCGAGCGCGACGTGAACAGCGGGCCGAAGATCACCGGCACGTCGCGCTCGGCGAGGACGTCCGCGACGGCCGCGCCGTCGGTGCCGTGGTTGACGACGAGCCGGTAGCCGAACTCGTCGGCGAGGCGCAGCGCGGTCGCGATGTCGTCGGCGCGGTGCGTGTGCTGGTCCCAGTACAGCTCGCCCGCGAGGACGCGCGCGAGGGTCTCCTTCGCGAGGTCGCGGTCGAACGGCTCGCCCTTCGCCTCGGCCGCGTCGCGCCGCGCGGCGTAGTTCTGCGCGTCGACGAACGCGGCGCGGATGACCTTCGCGACGCCGAGGCGCGTCGAGGGCGTCTTCTTCTGGTCCCCGTACACGCGCTTGGGGTTCTCGCCGAGCGCCGACTTCACGGAGACCGCCTCGCGGATCACCTGCTCGTCGACGGTGCGACCGCCCCACGTCTTGATCGCGACGGTCTGCCCGCCGATGGGGTTGCCCGAGCCCGGCTTCACGACGGCGCTCGTCACGCCGCCGACCAGCGCGTCGCGGAAGCCCTCGTCCTCGACGTTGATCGCGTCGATCGCACGCAGCGCCGCGCCGTTCGGGTCGGTCATCTCGTTCGTGTCGTTGCCGGCCCAGCCCTCGGCCTCCTCCATGACGCCCATGTGGGCGTGCGCCTCGACGAAGCCGGGCAGCACCCAGCGGCCGCGCGCGTCGAGGGTCGGGACGCCGTCGGGCACGACGACGTCCGCGCCGACCGCGGTGATGACCCCGTCCTCGACGAGGACGGTCCCGTTCTCGATGGGGTCGGACGCGACGGGCACGACGTAGCCGTTGACGACGGCGACGCTGCGGCGCGCGGTGCGAGGGGCGGTGCGGGCGGGGGTGGAGGAGGTCGTCATGCCCCCATCATCGCCCGGGGCGACCACTCGTCTCACGCCGTCGTGTAGCCTGAAGGCTGCGCCCAGGTCGCGAGCAGGGTCTCGCGACGATCTTCGGTCCTCGGCATCGAAGCACGACCGTGGGCGCCGGGCAGCAGACGCTGCCGACGACGATCTCCGCCCACGAGCGCGGAGCGAGAGCAGAGAAACACATCACTTCTTCCACCATCCTCGACCGCCCGGCGACCGCTCCTGCGGCCGCGGGCACGCCCGGACCAGACCTCGTGCTGCGCCGCGCCGACGACGACCTGTGGGTCGCGACGGCCGACGGCGAGTACGCCGGGATGGTCACCCGACGCCCGGACGGCTTCCACGTCCACGACCGCTTCACGCGGCCCGTGACCGTCGTCGCCGCCCTGGAGCACGCGCGGCGCCATCTGAGCGCCCCGCCCGGTCGCCCGGCGGGCTCCCGCCGCGACCACATCCCGAACCGCCGACGCCCTCCGGGGCGCGGCACCCGGACCCGCGCACGTGGGCCGGTCGTCTCGACGAAGGAAGACACCATGGCTACAGGCACCGTGAAGTGGTTCAACGCGGAGAAGGGCTTCGGCTTCATCGCCCCCTCCGACGGCACCGCGGACGTGTTCGCCCACTACAGCGAGATCCAGTCGAGCGGCTACCGCTCGCTCGAGGAGAACCAGAGCGTCTCCTTCGACGTCACGCAGGGCCCCAAGGGCCCGCAGGCGACGAACATCCAGGCACTCTGATCCCGCTCCCGCCCGGCGCCTCGCGCCGGCGCGGGTGACGATCTCCACCGGAGGGCCGCGCCTCGTGCGCGGCCCTTCGGCGTGCCCGGACCCCGGCGCGCGCGACGGTGCCCGACGGCGGTCGTGCCCCGGCCGCGGGGACTAGGCTCTCGACCGGAGCCACACCGCGCGCGAAGGAGCCCGCATGCACGTCGTCGTCGGACTGTTCCGGCTGTTCCTCGTCGTCCTCGCCCTCGTCGGGACGCGCGCGATCTGGCGCGACGGGGACATCGAGGGCCTCGTCTACTTCACGAACCAGACGGGCTTCCTCATCGCGGTCGTCTTCGCCTGGGCGGGCGTCGCGTCCCTCCTGCGCCGCCGGCAGCCGCCGGGGTGGCTGAAGGGCGGCGTGACGCTGTTCGCCGCGATCACCGGCCTCGTGTCGTGGCTCGTGCTCGCGCCCGAGGACCCGGGCGCGCCCGCCGTCTTCCTCGGGCTCACCGACGGCCAGATCGAGCACGAGGTGCTCCCGCTCGCCGTGGTCGCCGACTTCCTCCTGCTCGACGCGCACCGGCGCCTGCGCGGCCTCGACGCCGCGCGCTGGCTCCTGTACCCGCTCGCGTACTTCGCGTTCACGACGATCCGCGGGTTCGTCAGCCCGGGCAGCGAGTACCCGTACGGGTTCGTCGACCTCGACGCGCTCGGCTGGACCGGGCTGCTCGTCAACGTCGTGCTCTACGGGGCGGGCTTCCTCGTGCTCGGGCTCGTGATCGTCGGCCTCGACCGGCTCCTGCCCACCGGCCCCGCGATCGGCCGGTACCCGGAGCGCGCCGGGCGCGGCATGCACGTCGTCGCGTCGGGCGAGCGCCCGTGACCGCGCCGCGCGCCGCACGGGCCGGCGGGTGAGGCGTCGTCCGTCAGACCGGTGGGGTGGTCGGCGCCGTGCACGGTGGGGGTGGAGCCGTGGTGCGTTCACCGTCGGGCTGATCATGACGGGTGTGCTCACCGGGATCGTCATCGCGGACCGCGGCGACCAGCGGGTCGCCGAGAGGCTCGCCGAGACCGGAGTCCTCACGACGGCGAGCGGGGCGGAGGTGCACGTGATCGCCGTCGGTCGCGGCAGCACGCTGGACGTGGACGCGGTGCGCGCCCTCGTCGAGCTGCCGCACGGGCCCGCCGAGGTGTACCTCGTCGGGGCGTGGGCCGACGGCGAGGAGATCGGCGAGACGGGGTGGCACCCGGCACCGGCTCCGTACGCGGGGACGTTCGACGTCCTGCGGGACCCGCAGGACGCGGGCACGGTCATGGCGGTCCCGGACGTCGAGCACGCCGCGACCGGTGACGACGTCGAGACCGGCGCGGTCCTCCTCGGCGGCGCGGGTGCGTGGACCGTGGCGTTCGCGTGGCCCGCGTGGCGGTCGTTCCCGGAGTCCACCCGCGCGGCGGTCCGCCGTCGGCTCGGGCGCCTGTGGCGACGGCCCCGCTAGGGTGTCCTCGTGCCCTCCCCGGTCGTCGGTCCGCTGCGCGTCGCCCGCGCCGCGCTCGTGGCGACCCTCGTGCTCGCGCTGACGGCGCTCGCGCACCGCGTCGCCGGGGGCGCGCTCCCGGACCCGCTGGTCCTCGCGGCGCTCGCCGCGTTCACGCTCGCCGGCACGACGGCGGCCGCCCGCCTGCGCTTCACGCCCGCCCGGCTCGTCGTGCTCCTCGGGGGCGCGCAGCTCGCGCTCCACCAGGCGCTCACCGTCCTGACCCCCGGGGCGTGCCACGCCGTCGGCGGGGGAGCCGGGCACGCTGCGCACCTCGCGGCGTCGTCGGGCGCGGTCGTGTGCGCGGTGCCGTCGGCCGACGGCGCGGCGTCCCCGCTGCACCCGGAGCACCTCGCGGCGTCGGGCGCGTGGATGGTCGCCGCCCACGCCGCCGCGACGGTCGTGCTCGCCCTCGTGCTGGCGCACGGCGAGCGCGCGCTCGAGCGGTTCCTCACCTGGGTGACCCCGCGCGCCGCGCTCCCGCTCCCGGCCCGTGCGGCGGTCCTCGGCCGCCGCGGCGTCGTCCCCGCGCGCCCGGTGCGCGTCGTCGACGTGTGGCGGTCGCTCCGGGCGCCGACGCGCGGACCGCCGCGGGCGCACGGTCCGTCGGGAGCACTGCTGCGCCCCCTCGCCGCGTCCTGACGCGGCACCCGACGAGGCCGACCCGGCGACGGCCGGGCCCCCGGGCACCACCGTGCGGCCACCGGCCGCGCCTCGGACGGAAGAACCTCATGACCCTCTCCCTGCGCCGACCGCTGTCGGCCCTGCTCGCCCTCCTCGCCGCCGCGGCCCTGACGCTCGGCCTCACCGCGACCGTCACGACGCTCACGGCCGGCCCGGCGTCCGCGCACGACCGGCTCCTCACCTCCGACCCGGCCGACGGCGCACAGCTCGCGGCCCCGCCCGCGGCGATCACGCTGACGTTCAACACCGAGCCGCTCCCCGTCGAGCCGCAGGTCGTCGTCTCCGACTCGGCCGGCACGGTCGTCACGCAGGGTGCGCCCACGATCGACGGCAGCACCGCGACCTTCGCGATCGACCCGGCCGTCGCGCTCGGCGGCGACACGTACACCGTCGCGTGGCGCGTCGTCTCGTCCGACGGGCACCCGATCGAGGGCACGTTCGCGTTCGCCGTCGCGGCCCAGCCGGAGGCGCCCGCGACGGACGACCCCGCGACGGACACGGCGACGCCCGAGGAGACCGCGACCGAGGAGCCGACGACCGACACCACGACCGAGCCTTCCGCGACCACGACGACCGACGCCGCCGAGACCGCGGACGACGGCACCTCGTCGCTGCTGCCGGTGCTCGTGGGGCTCGGCGCGCTCGTCGTCGCCGCGGCGGTCGTCGTCGTGCTCGTGCTGCGCCGTCGGGGCCCCGGCCCGGACGCCGGCACCGACGACGGCGCCCCGCACGACCCGCAGGGCTGACCGTGCCGGCGCACACCGCCCTCTCCCGCGCGGAGAGGGCGGCGCCGGCCCCTGCCGCCGGAGCCCCTTCTCCCGCTAGGGTGCGTCCGTGACGTCGCCCGGAGCAGGGGTGCTCCGCGGCGTGCGGGTGCTGCTGCTCGCCGCCGCGGTCGTCGGGCTGTCCGTCGTCGCGCACGGCCTCGCCGGGGGCACCGACCCCGGGGCGGTGCCGCTCGGGGTCCTCGCGGTCCTCACCGCCGTCGCCGTGCGACCCCTCACCCGGCGCGAGGTCGGGCTGCCACGGCTGCTCGGCCTGCTCGGCGCGGGCCAGCTCGTGCTGCACGTCGTCTTCGACCGCTGCGCCGCGCTGTCCCCGGCCGACGCCGCCGCGCACGCGCACTCCTCCTCGCCGCTCGCGATGCTCGGCGCGCACGCCGTCGCGACGCTCGCCGTCGCGCTCGTGCTGCGGTACGGCGACGCCGTGCTGTGGCGCCTGTGGACATGGCTCGCGGGACGCCGGGTGCCCGGCCGCCCGCGGCCCGTCGTCGTCCTCGCGGCCCCTCCCGCCGTCGGCGCGCTGCCGACGGTGCGCGACCTGCTCGTGCGCGGCGCCGCGCCCGGGCGCGGGCCGCCCCTTCCCGCCTGACCTCTCCCGGACGCCTCCGCGGACGCCGTCGCCCGACGACGTCCGCGGCGTCCCGCTCCCGCGCGCCCGCGCGACCGCTCACCCGCCGCCGGCCGGCTCCGCCGACCCGTGGCGCGGCGCGCCGTCGTGCCCGCCGGAGCAGCGTCCCCTCTCCCCGCACCTCTCCCCGAAAGGCACCACCATGCGAAAGACCCTGCGCGCCGTCGGCGCCGCCGCACTGACCACCGGGCTCGCCGTGACCGGCGCGGCCGCCGCGTCCGCCCACGTCACCGTCACCCCCGACACGACCGAGGCGGGCTCCTACGCCCTCCTGACGTTCGGCGTCCCGCACGGCTGCGGCGACTCCCCGACGACGAAGGTCTCCGTCCAGGTCCCCGAGCAGGTCGTCACCGTGACCCCCACGGTCAACCCCGGCTGGGACGTCGAGAAGGTCATGGAGGACCTCGCCGAGCCCGTCGACGACGGGCACGGCGGCCAGTACACCGAGCGCGTCGCGGAGGTCGTGTACACCGCGAAGGCGCCGCTGCCCGACGGCTACCGCGACGCGTTCGTGCTGTCGCTCAAGCTGCCCGACGCGGCGGGCGAGACGCTCGTCTTCCCCACGGTGCAGGAGTGCGCCGAGGGCGAGAGCGCCTGGGTGCAGGTCCCGGCTGACGGCGAGGACGGCGAGGAGCTCGACCTGCCCGCCCCGCTGTTCGAGCTGACGGCCGCGTCCGGCGGCGACGCGCACGGCACCCAGGACGCCGCGGCGGACGCGGCCGCCGAGCCGGCCGCCGCGGACGGCGAGGCGACGGAGGCCGCCGCGGTCACGTCGAGCGGACCGGCCCCCGCGGTCACGTGGACGGCGCTCGTCCTCGCGGCGGCCGGCCTCGTGCTCGGGCTGCTCGGGTTCGTGCGCTCGCGCCCGCGGGCCTGACCCGTGGGCCGCCCCCTGGCGCTGCGCCGGGCGGTGGCCGTCGTCGTCGGTGCCGCGGCCGCGGTCCTGCTCGCGATCCTCGCGAGCGGCCCGGCCGCGGCCCACGCCGTCCTCGTGGGCACCGACCCGCAGGACGGCACCGTCCTCGACGCGCCGCCCGACGCGCTGACCCTCACCTTCAACGAGCCCGTCCAGGTCGTCCCCGGCGGCACGACCGTCCTCGCGGCCGACGGCACCCCCGTCGACGTGGACGTCGCCGCGGTCGACGACGCGCTCGTCGTCACGCCCGGCACGGTCCTCGGCGACGGCACCTACGTCGTCAGCTGGCGCGTCGTGTCGCTCGACACGCACCCCGTGGCGGGGGCGTTCACGTTCTCCGTCGGCGCGCCGAGCACGACCGCGGTCGAGGCGCGTGTGGCCGAGCCGACGGCGGCGCTCGTCGCCGTCCGGGCGCTCGACCAGGCCGCCGTCTACGCCGGGACGTTCCTCGTCGCGGGGCTCGTCGTGTTCGAGCTCCTCGTGCTGCACGTCTCGCCCGGCGCGGCCCCCGTGCTGCGGCGGCGGCTCCACCGCGTCCGGCGCGGGGCGCTCGGCGTCGCGGCCGTCGGGACCGTGCTCGCGGTCCCGCTCACGCCCGCCTGGCAGGCGGGCGGCGGGCTGGGCGCGCTCGCGGACCCGGCGACGTGGGCCGCGGGCCTCGCCTCCGACACCACCGTGGCGGGCGCGCTCGGGCTCGCGGGGCTCGTCGTCGCGACGCTGCTCGCGCCCCGGGCCGCGCGCGAGACCCGGGCCCCCTGGCCCGCGGGCACGGTGCTCGGCGCCGCCGCGCTCGCGCTGGGGTCGCTCGTGCTCGTGGGCCACACGCGGACCTTCGGGCCGCCGTGGCTCGTCGTCACGGCGGACGCGCTGCACGTCGCGGCCGGGGCGGTGTGGCTCGGCGGCGTCGTCGGGCTCGCGCTCGTGCTCGCGCCGTCCGCCCACGTGGACGCCCGCCGCGCGGGCGTGACCGTGGCGCGGTTCTCCGCGCTCGGCGCGTGGGTCGTCCTCGCGCTCGCGGTCACCGGGACCGTCCTCGGGCGGCGCATCCTCGGGACCCTCGACGCGCTCGTCTCGACGACGTACGGCCGGACGCAGCTCGTCAAGGTCGGCGTCGCGCTCGTGCTCGTCGGCATCGCGGCGTGGAACCGGTACCGGCTCGTCCCCGAGGTCGCCGGGCCCGGAGGTGCCGGTGCGGCGGGCGGCACGACCGCGACGACGGCGCGCCGTCGGCTCGGCCGGACCGTCGCGGTCGAGGCCGCGCTGCTCGTGCTCGTGCTCGCCACGACGGGCGTGCTCGTCTCGCACAGCCCGGTCGTCCCGGCGGCGGCGTCGGCGGAGGGCGCCGCGACGTCCGGCGTCGAGGTGGTCGAGGAGCTCGGCGACGGGACGCTCCGCGCGCGCGTCACGCCGGGGCGCGTGGGCGTCAACGCGCTCGAGATCGAGCTGCTCGACGCCGACGGTGCGCCGTTCGAGCCGGTCGCGGTGCCGGAGCTGGCGACGACGCTCGCCGACCCGGCGCTCGGCCCGTTCTCGCGGCCGCTCACGCGCACGGGGCCGGGCGCGTACGAGGCGACGCTCGATCTGCCGATGCCCGGCTCCTGGACGCTCGAGGTGAGCGTGCGGACGTCCAAGTACGAGAACCCGATCGTCCGCATCCCCGTGGAGGTGACCTCATGACCCCCGACCGACGGCCGCCCGGGCCGCACCGCGGCGCGCGCGCCCTCCTCGCCCTGGCCGCCGCCGGGGCGCTCGCCCTGCTCACGACCGCGCCCGCGGCCGCGCACGTGCTCATCGAGACGGTCGAGCCGCGCGGCGACGGCACGTCGCGGCTCACGTTCACGTTCGACCACGGGTGCGACGGCGAGCCCACCGACGCCCTGCGCGTCACCTTGCCCGCGGGCGTCGAGGCGCTGGACGCGGGCCAGCCGGCCGCCTGGACCGCCGAGGTGACGGAGGACGCCGTCGCGTGGGCCGGCGAGCCCGTGCCCGACGGCGAGCGCGCGGCCTTCACGCTCGACGTCCGCGTGACGGGCGAGCCCGGGCAGGCGTTCGTCTTCCCGACGGTGCAGGAGTGCCCGTCCGGGGCCTCGTACGCGTGGACGGACACCGACCCGGCGGGCGCCCGCCCGGCACCCACGTTCGTCGCGACGGCGGCGTCGCTCGCCCCCGCGCCCGTCGCGGCGGGCGCTGCCCCGACGCCGACCGGCCCGCTCGTCGGGGCGGTCGTGCTCGGGGCGGGCGTCGTCGGCGTCGCGGGAGGGGCGTGGTCCCGCCGGCGCGCGCGGGGGTGACGCCCGCAGCCGTCGCGTGTCCCGCGCTCAGGGGCCCGCGACGGTGAAGCCGACGCTCACGGTCGGCCCGAACCCGGCGGTGTCCGACCACGGCTCGACGAACCGGATCCCGAACGTGTGCGGCCCGGGGGCGAGGCCGCGCACCTGGCGCACCGCGGGCTCGTCGCCGAGCTCGTGGAGGTTGCCGGTCGAGCGCCCGTCGACGAACGCCTCGACGACCAGGCCCGCGGTACCCGCGAAGGTCACGAGGACGGAGAAGCGCGGGTCCTCCCACGGCGCGGTCTCGCGCGCGCCGAGGACCGTCTCGCCGGGGCCCGGCGACAGCACGCGCGGGAGGTCGAACACGTAGGGGCCGAGCGGCGCGGCGGCCGCGGAGACGACGCCGTCGACCTCCTGGACGACGTCGAGCACGTGCTCCCCGGTGGCACCGAGCCCGGTCGGGACGAGCGCCCAGCGGCCGTCGTCGGCGGCGGTCGTCGTGCCGACGACCGTTCCCGTCGCGTCGAGCGCCCGCACGCGCGCCCCGGGCTCTCCGGTCCCGCGCAGGGCGGGGTAGACGACGAGCGTCCCGGCCGGGGGCGCCTCGTCGACGACGGGTGCCGGAGGCGCCGGTTCCTCGGGCCCGGGCTCTTCGGGCGCGGGTTGCTCCGGACCGGGCTGCTCGGGCTCCGGCGGGGCCGGCGCGGCCGGCTCGACCGACGGCGGGGCCGGCTCGGGCGCGGTCTCGCCGGCTCCGGGCGCGTCCTGCCCGTCCGGACGGGAGGCGGGTGGGGCGTCGAGGCCCGCGGCGGGCGGCTCGGGGCGGTCGCCCGCCCCGGCGGGGGCGTCCGGCTCGGTCGCGACCGGCACGTCGTCCGCGCCGTTCTCCGCGGGGTCGCCGTCCGGAAGGACGGGGAGCGGCGCGGCGAGACCGGGAGCGGACGACTGCTGCCCGGCCGCGGCGGCGGGCGGGTCGGCAGCGGACCACGGCCGCGCCACGGCCAGCACGCCGACGACGGCCGCCACGACCACCG
>VFQP010002367.1_pt1 | contig 21257 bp, 39 predicted proteins | sample 3512351 | NCBI WGS metagenome assembly VFQP01 (sample SAMN10412372, study PRJNA504923) | tailings metagenome | isolation source: Relicate 1 Philex TSF1 revegetated site | place: Philippines: Tuba, Benguet | collected 2017-08-29
GTGGGGGGGGGGCAGGAAGTTGTGGGGGGGGGGCAGGAAGTTGTGCGGGGGGAGTGGTTGTGTGCATACATTGTGCGAGGGGTGGGTACACATACGCACGAAACACACAACTCACCATCAAAATACACAACACACCAACACACCAACACGCCAACACGTACCATTGACTGTTGATCACGTTTGATAATCCTGGGCAATCGACGCATGACAGACTCAAGCATACTCTCATGTGCTAGCCACATGAAATGTGTGGTTCTAAAGGGATTCGCTGTGAGAGCCTGTGGGGGGGGGTGTAATGAATGAGGGGTGTGTGTAATGGAGGAAGGGTGTGTGTAATGGTGTGGAGTGTGTGTAATAGATGAAGAGGGAAAAGGGGGGAGATGATGTGTGTCTGGTACCAGTAATATCCTACTGTATCATGCTTTGCATGTGTACAACATTTGCATGTATTCAACATTTCCACATATCACAGAGGAAACATACACACTACTCTCTCAACTACTCCAACTTTACTCTCCAACCACACACACACACACACACACACACACACACACACACTCCCCCCACCCCCACCCAGCAACTTTTCCCCCCCCCTTACCTGCAGCACATACGCCAATGGCAGATGACTGCTACACGCTTCTATATTGCCAGTCAACAAATGCTCCTTCACTGGATGTTGCGCACTGGGTGTAAACACCGCCCTGTAGTATTTCATAGGGTGCCCAAACTCAGGGAGCATGTCCTCCCACCCATGCGGTGCAAACACACACAGGGGCACAGCCCGTTGGATATTTTGACCCGGGAGGGCTTCCCATGGGAGGACGAGGGATTTTATGGCTTCGATGGTGGATGGTTTATCCTTGGCGCAGGGGACGAGGAGGGTCATGGTGAAGGGGACCCATGGGTTGATGGTGTTGACACCTCTGTTGGTGTATTCATGCCAGTATTCGGCACCACTGTGTGTTTTGGGGGTGGGGGGTGTTTTGGAGGGTGTGTGGGGGTGTGTACTGGAATACACTTGTGTGTACATGTATGTACAATGTGATGGTGTGTACACATGTATTCAACGGGGATTGCGTATATATACACATATATGTGCATGTGTAACCCCCACAACTACACATACGTATAGCTTATGATATTCTCCCCGGGAAAGGTGGTCATGATGTCAATTGCTTGTGACAGACGTGCTGTGTAATTAGCAACCAAGTAATGATGGGGAATGACATATGGCCAATCAAAATAGCCCATGGATGCCCATACTGTTTCTATGACTGCATTATTGTTGTGTTTCTGGAGGGGGAGGGGATGAGGATGATGTGTGGGGAGATGCGATGATGGAGAACAAAGCGGCGGTGTTAATGGTTGTTGTAAACAGTGCTGGTGCCAAATACATACACATGCAGAATGTACATGTCCTCTTGATACCACAACCACCCACATTCCCTCGTCCCAACCACCATCCTCCTCCTCCTCATCATCATCATCAGCAGCAGCAGCAGCCCATCACATCACCATCATCACAACAAAATCAACGTACCTCAGACCATGAGAACAAATACACATGCCGCAAGCTCGGTGACAAAAATGCTGCTAGCTGACTGAATGTGCTCACACCACCAATCACCAAGTTGGTTGCATGCACCAGGTAGCTAAAGTCATGCCCCACATCCCCACTCACCAATTTCATCTTGGGGTATTTCTTCCGCAGATACTCGGTGCATGGGTTTTGTCCATTTGCATAGTTGATGTCTGTCACAAGAGAGAGCTTGTCTTCTGGATACCCCCCATCAGCGATGATCTTGTCGAAAAACGAACAGGGGGCCCATAAATAAAAGTCGGGCCCCTTTTCGAGAAAGATGTCCCCCGCTCGGAGGTAGATGACGAGTTCATCCGCTGTGGGGCGGTCATTGGGCCATTCCATGGCTGCGTACAGGTAGGCAAAATCGTTGCGGGTATCCTATGATGTTTGCGGGGGGGGATGTTGTAGGTGGATGTGTGGAGGGATCAAGGGGTCCAATTGCACGACACTGGTATGCTACCAATGTACTTGATGTAGTATGCTCAATCCCTTACATAACACAAACAACCCCCTACAACAAAACATACAATATCATGAGGATCAACTGCAGGGCGCCCAAACCATCCGTTGACATCCAATGCATCTTGACATGTGGAGTCCGATGGAGGACCAAATGGGATGTCCAATGGGTCTTTCTGTGGATGGGTGGGATGATTTGTATGCCACGAGTTGTATGCAACAGATTGTGTACAACCAGTTGTGTGCCAACATGATGATGGTGCACCATGGTAACTGCCAAACACATTGCAATGTACATAACTCCCGCGACGTACTTTGAGTAGATCTGCATAGCATCCTGCCCCACCAGTGAGGTGGGCTGTGGTGTGGAGGGTACGTGCAGCATGCAGGGCGCAAAACACAGACAGCAATTGATTACCTAGGCGTCCATAACACCCCAAGTTGACACTGCATGGTCGGATGGTGTGTGCTGTCAGCCAATCACCATATTGCAAGAGACTGCGTTGATTTGTGGTTGGCAGTGTGGCATTGAGTGCTATACCACGGAGGGCCTGTGATGGTAACGATGGTGATGATGATCAGTGACCCCTTGATCCTCCATGGTCACTACATAATGCAAATCCCCTACCTGTATGTGATGCACACACCCTGCAAAAACTACGACAAACAGCAGTTGCTGTTTGAAAGATGGCCTGGCCATCTGAATCAATCTACACTAGCCTGTACAAAGTATTGATTTTGAACGTTGGGCATTCATGTGCATTCAAGTATAAATGCAACATGCACGCTGATGTCGGTGAGGGCTGTTCCCTGCGCTCCCGCATGTATCATCGACCGTTTATCCCCCAGCCCACGTCTGCATCACCCCCCAATACATGACACGATGTGGTTGCAACATCAACGCAACGTACAGTTCAAATCATCGGCGTGCAAAGGCCCCATGAAGTGTGTGATGACAAGATGGTGCTCCTGCTTTGCAGCTGTGTACTATTGTCGTATTAATTTGCAAAGATGCCGTATTGATTTGCAGAGTATTGATTTGCAGAGTGCAAAATACAGGTGGATAAACAAGCGACAAAAACATCAAGCATCACCAGCTCTGAGCTTGGCCAGCTCCAACATTGCTGTGCGTCCACGCTTTCTCCGCACTTTACCCCTAGGTATTGGGCGTGGACCAGCATCCTCCAATGTGGCTGCCATCAGCTCATCGTTGCTCATCGTGGGGATACCTCCCAACCCTGTGATGTGATGGTCGTGGTGATGATGGTGTCCCATCCCTGAAAAGGAATACAAATCAATACACACACTCATACAAGAGAGCATCAACACACCTGCAGCTGCGCCCATTGCAAGCATCTTGGACATGTCACGCATCTGTTTGCGAAGGCTTGTAAACATCCCAATCAACTCGCTCACATCCACCTCATCGCGCCCACTCCCACGAGCAATGCGCCGCCTACACAGATGGGGGTGGATTGGGAAAAGTGAATTAAAAGTCCATGTGTGTGAGAGTGAATATGTCTATGTGTGAGTGTTTGCAATGACATACAACACAGCATCACATACAACACACAGTATCACATACAACACACAGCATCACATACAACACACAGTATCAAATACAACACAGTATCACATACACCATACAGCATCACATCATCCCATATATATACACCACTAGTATGCATACCGGCGTGATGGGCTCGTAGCAAGCAAATCAGGGTTGGATCGCTCCTCTGGTGTCATGCTTTGAATCATGCTTTCAAACTTTTTAAACTGCTTTTCCGCTGTTGCCATTTGCTTTTCAGTGATGGCACCCATGCCTGCATTTGTGTGTGTGAGTGCGTGTGTGTGTGTGTGTGTGAAAAGAGAGGGGGGATGGGTGTACGTTTTGACAATGAGCGCATGGGTGGATGAAAATAAAGGGGAACGGGGGTCAACGTGTACTTGTGCACACACACACATATATGTACACATAGGCATATCATGCACATGCCACTTGCCCCCCCACACCCCCCCCCCATACACACACACCTGGCAGCAGCTTCATCACCTGCCCCATAGTGCCCATACGCGTGACCATTCTATATTGACTCAAAAAATCATCAAAGTCAAACTTATTAGTCATGATGCGTTTCAATGCTGCATCTGCTTCTTCCTTTTTAATGGCCTCTTCCGCTTTTTCTACGAGTGTAAGGACGTCACCCATACCTATTGGTTTGTTTGTGTGTGTTTTTGCGGGTGCGTGGGTGGGTGTGCCTACAACACACAATGCGAGTGACACATCATAGACAACCATATCATAGACATACAACCATATCATGTACATATAACCATATCATGTACATACAACCACCACACACTACCATCACCACCAACCCTCATCATCATACCAACAACCTAAGCAATCATCACACCACCAAAAACAACCCCATCATCATACCAAGAATACGTTGTGCCATGCGGTCAGGGTAGAACGGTTCCAGTGCATCCAACTTTTCCCCAGTCCCCACAAATTTTATGGGCCTCCCCGACACCTCAAACACACTCAGGGCAGCCCCACCCCGGGAGTCGCCATCAGCCTTGGTGAGAATGGCGCCTGTGATATCTGCTGCATCGTTGAATGTTTTGACCAGGTTGGCTGCTTCTTGACCAGTCATGGCGTCCACTACGAGGAGGGTGTCACTGGGGTTGACAGCTGACTTGATGTCCTACAGGGGGGGGAGGGGGATGCAAGGGAGGGTGAAAGGTTAAAAAGGGATAAAGGGGGGGATTGCATGTATGTTGGTGCATATGTACTATAATACAATGCACTACACCATTTCTGCAACACGTTGTTCATGCATCACCCACCTATTACACCCACCCACCACACCACACCCACCACACCCTCTCACCATCCCCCTCCCTCCTCCCTCCCCTAACCCTATCACCACACCTTGAGTTCCTGCATCATGGTCTCATCAATCTGCAACCGACCAGCCGTATCCACAATCACCACATCATACCCCTCGTTTTTCGCCTTGACCAACCCCTGTGCTGCTATCTCTGGTGGGGGGACCCCTGTCCCCTGTTCAAACACGTCCACGTCACAGCGTTGACCAAGTTTGACCAGCTGGTCAATGGCTGCAGGGCGGTAGACGTCGGTTGCTACGAGGAGTACCTTTTTGTCTTGCTTTTTCAAAGAGAGGGCGAGTTTGGCACATGCCGTGGTTTTGCCTGTGCCCTGAAGACCTGCCATGAGAATAATCTGTGTGTGTGTGGGTGTGTTTTCTTAGGTTGTGGTGTTGGATGTGTGTGGGTGTGTTTTTTTAGGGTGTGTTGATGGGTATGTGTTTTTGGGGGGTGCTCTTGGATGTGTTTTTGGGTGTGTATACCCACCCGCACAAGCATGCTGTTTATTCTCAACACCGCTGCGTTTGAAACATCAAGGTACACCCCCCACAATCATACCTGTGGCCCATCATCAGGCACCTCCAGTACAGCCTGTGACCCACCCATGAGCTTGGCCAGCTCCTGGTAGACCACCTGCACCAGCTGTTGCTCAGGATTGACACCTCGAATCACCGCCACCCCAAGTGCGTCCTCTTCAACACGCTTGACAAATCGTCGCACCACAGGCAAGCTGACATCTGCTTCCAGCAATGCCCTTCGAATCATCTTCATGGGCTCTTTGATGTTGTCTGCTGTGAGCTTGCCATCTTTGCGAACAGCATCCCATGCCTTGGTCAGGCTTTTGTTCAAGCCTTCAAACAGGGTTGATGCTCTGACGATGACTGCTTGCCTAGATCGTGTGATTTTTGTGTTTGCAAGACGTTCATGGTGCAGGCTGCGTTGCTGCAAGGGGGCAACCAAGCACGGTTTCGCATGTCGAGGTGTTGCAGCTGACACAGGACGCTGCAGGCATCGCTGCTGCCCTGCCAACACCCGCATTTGGTAGCTTGTTTGAGACGATTTGTTGGCTCGAGTTTTCGGTACTGTTGAGTCGAGTCAAACAGGGTAAGGTTGCTGCATCGACTGTGTATTCCGTGCGTGTACAGTTGTTTTTATATAGTTATTGTTTACAACAGATGAAACTACGAATTAACTTAGTATAAAAACGCTGGTTGTCCAAAATCAGCATTGTCAATACAAGTATCCTGCGCCTTGTTGTGCTTGAACTGGCGCACAAAGCTTGCAACCTGTGTATGCCGACCCAAAGGGGGACAATGTGTGTACGATGCTGCAGTGCATACTGCAGTACCCATGCAGTACGAATTTTGTTTTTGTGTCTGCGACAAAGCTGCACCATGACTGCCCTCCACCCGCCCACACACACACACACACGCACCTGGTATGGAGCATTATGCAGGCTCCCAACAGTATAATCAGCACGTCCTAGCAACTCAATAAACACGAATACACTGGTACCAGCTAAACACTTTTGCTCTTGTTGACCCCCTTGTATGAATTGATCCCTACTATAATCCATTCGAGGGGGGACCTGTAGGTGGAGGGGGGACCTGTAGGTGGTGCATGCACACACGACAGAGGGTGTTGTTGTATATGGTATTCTGCATAAATCTGGTCTGTGCCAATACAAACATTGTATAGTGTTGCTATGGCAGTAGTTTGCATGGTGTTGTCTTTCTGCATGGCTGTGTACTCATGCACAACCAACATCACTACAATTAGCATCATCATCAACACCATCATCATCACACCTGATTTACAACATCACATTGGAGCAATCGTCGTGCGTCTGCTGTGACCTCCTCCACATGCACAGACCCATCCCCCACCAGAAAACACGTCCCACCAACCACAGCTTGCCCATGACGCTGGAGCAACTTTTCCATGCCAAGTGTGGTATTGGCCATGGTGCGCGCAACGGCATCCCCCCACATTGCAATGTTTTCGCCATGCTTGTCACCACCACGTAGGTGTATACCAATGAGTGGTGGTTTGAGCCTGTTTGTGTAGGGGGCACCGGTGTTTGTGGTAATGTAGATGATGGTGATGTTGCTATTGTGATCAAACATAGCATGAGCGTGCATATGTGTGTGTATCTTGTATGTGTGTGTATGGTGATACTGACATACAACACCCAACACACCCAGAACACACCACACACATACCGTTGCAGCAATGCCCACTCCCAATTCGCCAATGTTTCAAGTGTCCCTGACAGCACCCACAACCCGGGCACCACGTGGGGGAGCCGCTGCAAGTACCCCATCTCCTTCATGTAGCGCTCCCGGATGCTTTGCTGCTCTGGTGTGACTGGGCCAAACGTCACAGCAAGTTCCTGATGCAAGAATAGGTGTGTAGTGGGAGCATGGGAGAATTGGATGCTCGCAGTGCGTATGATGTGTATAGTATGTCAAGGTGCGTATACGCATGGCATCCCATGGCAAAATGAATCCCTGTATACATCATCATGGCACACAACATACCGGCAACCCCGTGGCCTTGACTATCTCTGCACGTGTATTCAATATCCAATCAACAAATCGATCTGGGTTGTCCTGTGGTGAGCCTGAATAGGGGCGTCGAACACATCCCTCCCTGGGGGCCTCTGTGTGGGGGCGCACAATGGTGCTGTTGAGCCAATACCACCACGCACGGCCCTCGTATCCTGGGCATTGGTAGTCACTCCACGGCCATTCAAGATAGATGTCAAGCTGTGGGTGGTAGGCCACGTACTCGATGGTGTGGACCTGCATCAGTGAGGGGTTGGCATTGCTTGTACGCCTCAAAACCCCCCCCTAAAAAACACAACAATACTACGTACAATGTTCCACAAGAATCCATAGTGGTTTAAAACATACACAACGCAGCGGTTGTCTCGCCCAAAAAGGGATTCGTGATCGGTTTTGGGGCCTTTTGACCCCAAGCGTTTCCTTCCAAGTCTTTCTGACGCAGCTGCAGTGCACAGGGTGATTACACAACATAGCAGTGTGAACTGTGCAACTCTCATGGCTGTTGGTGTTGGTCACATTGTTGATTGAGATGGGTTGCACAAACTTTGGCTTACAAACTTGACACTACGCTGCTGTGATCACATCTCATTTGTGAGAAGATCACTGTTTTTATCTGTGTCTTTTTTTTCTTCCCAGGGAAAACACACACCCAACTCCAACACACACACTCTCCGACACACACATACCCAACACACACACTCCAACTGTTGTACATCACTCGCTATCGATCATCCCTGCCAAATCAGACTCTGATGTCATGGACGACACACTGCTGCCATCCTGCCTGGTCATCCCGTCTTGGATGCCATCCACATCAGCCCCCCACACCACCACCGATTCACTGTACGGATCAAATGCTGTTTTCCCAAGCTTGGCAGCAATCCCAGCATACTCTTCTTCCAGGTCTGGCAGCGCATTGAGTATGTCATACCCACCAGAGAGCCCCCCCTCGAGGAGCCCCTGAAACACACATGCCATGGCTGGTTTACGTGCCCCCACGAAATGCACCATCTTGGGGCGCACGGCAGCCAGATCCAACGATGGCACTGGTGGTGCTGTTTGATCAACAACCTGTGTTTTGGTGTGTGTAGGTTGAAGAGTTGGCAGCGGCATGTGTTGGCGTGCAGCACGACCATGGTACACATGCACAACACCATCCCCCGGCTTGTTATTCCCACAAACCACCACGTACATTGCCAGCATTGTCCTTGACACCAGCAGGTGCACCTTGGTAATGCAACACTGTTACCGTTTTGCAATAGTTGTACCGGACAGCGCTGAAAAACCCAACCTCATACATGGGCTGCAGCTGACCCTCAATGGGGCGTATGACATGTCCAGCATGCATTGCGTCCTTGCAGAGCTGATATGTTGCTGCTGGTTGCTGCCACAGCTGTGCGTGGGGGGTGGTGTGGGGGGTGTGGGTGATTATTATGTATGTGATGGGGTGGGGTGTGGGAAAGAAAGGAGAGGGGGGTGGTCTGAAAGTAGTCATGCATGAGTTCCCCCTGTGTTGTCTTCTCACCATTCAGCACCACCAACACCATCAACACCACCACATGTGCCACCTGTCAACAGGTACGTATGTGTTCAAGATATGTGAGGCCACACTCACACACATACACCATCACGAACCAACATGGGGGACGTCACAGGGGACGTCAAAACCCCCCACCATCACGTGGGCACCTCTTCATGCATTGTATAAACCTTGTGTGGGTGACCACCAGAGAACAGTAGCAAAGACACAGTGACGGCACCCCCTCCCTCTTGTTGTGGGTTGACTGACAGTGGTGCAGATGTCGCAGGGAGGGGGTGCACCATGCAACAGTAACAACAACAATAAGAACAACAACAACAACAAAAGCAGCAGCAGGATGGGAATGTGTATACATACCCAATACAAGCTATATATATACATATGCACATCCGCATATCAGAAAGCCGGAACAATCAGAAAACAACAGAAACACCAACAACAAAAACACCAACACCACAGCACACCTGCAGAAACTGTGCAATGGCAATTTGGCCAGCAGTAAACGTCCAATGTGTCAAGTCATACAATGACAAGACCTCCTCGAGAAACTGACATGCAGCCATGTATCGCCCAGCCGGCACCGTCATGACGCCAATGTTGATGGGCATGCTGGCATCGTCGGTGATGCACACTCCGTAGTCGTAATGCAAGGGTATGCCGTCTTGGTGGACAAACATGTCGCTGATGTCGTCAAAACACACGACATCCATGTCAAGGAAGACCACGTCTGCATGGGTGCCCTGTGATGCGGGGAGGATGGGGATGTGTGCTTCATATGCATACAGCATATACACACCTCCTCATCATCACCAAACCCAAAACACGATAATATACCATGGTATGTAATTTGCTGAGCAAAGCAATCTGCGCAATGTACTGGTAAAAGTTGGCATAGGGATTGCGGCCCATCTTGCCCTTGTCATAAGAGATGCGGAAAACCATGTCCACACCATCATCGTTGGTGATGACGTCTTCTTCACCAGTCATGACCACCAGCACGGCATTGGGGTGGGCGAGCTTGATGGACTCTGCAGGGAGGAGGTGATGGTTGGGGAATGTGAGGGGGGATGTGCACTGCTCACACACATACCAAGCCAACAGCGGTCGACACCAATGGATGTGACTCCCTTGCCTCCTGCAAGCCATGTTGCAAAGATGAGCGGTCGCTGCTTTGCCTGGAGGGAACCAGAGGGGACCTCAACACTGCTGGGGGTATGGCATGGGCCGGATGTCACTGAGGATCACTGACTCCCGAAAGCATCGAGCATCAGATTACACCCAACGCACCTACTGGTTACTGCGACACCCGCAGCCACGTGATGCGCATCGAAAGAGACGGCTGGGGACGGCATGGATTGTTTGTAGTCCTGAACGGATTGTCTTGTCAGCAGACCTCGGGGACACCTCTTTGGTATTTTCTGTCAGGATAAAGTACTGCGCAGGGCGTCTCTGGCTGAAATGGAAGCGACCGAAACTCACAGACTTGGCAAGGCGCGCGATGCTTTTACGATGGAGTGTGACTAGCCAAAAATGTGTGCCAAGGTGGGGGATGTGGTTTGATCTGATGTGTTTATGGGTACTTGGAAGTTGATGTGCTTGCAAGCGGAATGATGGAGGTTGGAAAATGAAAGCAATTGCAGTTTTCTAGAAACGAGGTCTCACAAAAGTGGGTGCTTGCCTCCCCCACGTTGCCGCCTCATACAGCAACCGTGGCATTATCTCATTGTAGGTCACTCAAGTGGAAACGTTGGTGCTTGCCTCCCCCACGTAGCCTCATACAGCAACCTCGGCACCAACTCCTTGTAGGGATCCTCCTCACGGCGCTCCAGCAGGTATGCAATATTTCCAGCAACACGCCCTTGCACCTCTTCATAGAGCGCTTGCACACGCGATGGGTCCTGTGTGCGTATGGTGGTATGCCAGTACACCATCCATACTCATACATGGGGCACATCACATCACTAGGGGTCCCACACAACACAGCATTTCCCCCATCCAACACACACCCCTCCCTCCCCCCTCCCCTCCACGCACCTCCATATCCTCCCCCTCTGTCTCCACTGGCTCTCCAAACAAAAAGTAAAACCGACTTGGCACCCCTGGTGCAGTCAGGGGCGGCACAAACACCTCATCTGCCGCTCCAGGGTTGGTTCCCATCCCATCCCTTGCTTTCGGCACATCCCGGATCTGCTGCTCCAGCCATGGCCCCAGCCACGGGAGTTTTCTCAGCTCTTGACTGTCGGCAATCATGTTGACCGAGTCATATGCACCAATTGCACCAAAGGGAATGATGGTGGCACCAAAGCGGCCGGCCATTCTGATGAACTCTGGGTGGGGGGGCCACAGCAGCTGATACTGTTGGCCCTTGAGGTGATATGCCTGGGGGCGATGAGGGGGGTGGTTGATGAGGGGGGTGGTTGATGAGGGCGGTGGGTAATGAGAGGGTATTCAATACACACTACAATTGATAAAGACACATACGACAACACACTCACACCACACACACTACATCACACACACCTCAAGTACCCCACCCGGAAACAACAGCACGTCCTCTCCCTTGCTCAAAAGCTTGTAGAAATTCCTACCATTCACAGGCACAGCACCATATGTACTCAAAAACCCACCAAACCCCTCTCCCCCCGTGCTCCTGCTGTTGCGTTGTGTATTGTTGGTGGTTGATGGAGCATGCTGTCCACGCTGTGCTGAGGGGCCTGTGGGATAAGATGGGAATGTGGTGGTGGCGTGTCAGGCTGGTGATTGACATCGTATGACTTTCAATGATTTTTCTCCTCACATATTACATGCATGGTCACCATATACCACTGCACATTGGACACCTGTCTTGCACACACCCAGCCCCACAGCCACCCAATACACTCACAGCCACCCAATACACCACAACCACACCACAACCCACACACCTTTCCCCCCCACATCCTGTTGGCCCCCAGTAGCTGCCTGTTCTGCCAGAAACACCGCTGGGTGTGCCAGGCCCCTCGGCATCGTCCCCCGCTCCCTCAGAAACTCTTCTACGAGCAAATACATGTCGGCTGCAAGCAATTGATGATTCCCCACAAACACCACAGGACGATGTGGCTGCGTGGGGGGGGCGTCTGATCCCTGAGGCGCGCTGTTTGCATGCATCCCGGTCCCCTTGTTTTTTTTCTTCTGGGAAATGGACCCATCATTGGTCCCAAAACTCCCCTCATGCATGCTCTTGCGCAACCCAGCGTTCAATGGGAGCCCCCCCAGCCCCAGTTGCACCCTCCCTGATTCCGCAGCAGTGGACAAAAACACAGGGGACACCAATGTTCGCACATTCCCCAGGGGCCCCTCCCCGGCAATTTCCACTTCTCTCGCAGTAGGGAGTTCAATGGGGCCCGGTTTCCCAAAAGGGACCACATCGCGTCGGTGTTTGACAGGGCTCGTGAATCGGCGCTGTGTTGTGTAGAAACCTCGTTCAGTCATGAGGTCAACAAGGTCAACGCCCGATTCTTGTAGTAGGGCATGTCCGTGACCCTGGAGCGTCTGGGTGTGTGTGTGGAGAGGGGATTGTGTGCATGGGGATGTGGATGTTGATATGTACACAGTACAAATACAACCCACCAACACATCCACAGCACCCCACCTCCCACACACACCCAAACACGTCCCAAACACCTCCTACACCTCCTACACACACCCAAACACACACCTTGCTCTGTGCACGAGGCAACTTCCGCTGTAGCCGCTCCCCCTCCTCCCCACTGGGAATCAACAAATCCCCATCCGAGGTCAACACCAGCACCCTCTGCTTGACCCGAGCATATACCCGAGCATCTTCCAGAATGTCGTTTCCCTGCTGTAGGAGGGACAGCTTCCATGCAAGGGTATTGGGAGGCAAGATATCTGCAATGCTGCCTAGGAGACCCAGCTGTTGGGTGAGTTTGGGGACAAGGGTGGGGAGCTGGGTAGCAAGGGGGGTGGTGGGGTCGACCTGGTGTGGGAAAAGAAAGGGGGGGTGCATGTACATGGTGTGTTGGGTACACGTGGTGTTGTGTGTACATATGGTGTGTGGCGTACACAATGTGTGTTGTGTCTAGGATATCTGTAGTATGCTCAATGAATCCTCTTGCCATTCACAGTCTTCAGGATTCAATGCCAGTCAACACAGCATAGTCAACGCAGCAACATCAAACACATATACACAGCCAACACATGGTCAACCAGCAACAAACAACCGCCCATATATAAAAAGTAATATGCATAACCGCCAGTCAACACACACCACCATATACACAGTCAACACATACCACCATACACACAGCCAACACACACCACCATATACACAGTCAACACATACCACACGGGACATCATGTTGAGTGGATTCGCAAGCAATGGGGACAACACAAATGGCAGCAGGGCATATGCTTCTGGTGGTGTGGACAGCAACAGGGGGCCCAGGGTGGGCCAGGGGCTCCGGGGGAAGGAAGTGGCGGGGTTCACCAACACGATGCGGTCAACGGTGGTGGGGTTGGCGGCGGCTACAGCAAGAGCGAGCACACCACCAAATGATTCACCCAACTGTGTGAATGGGTGGGTGGTGGGTGGGTGGGTTGCATTGGTGGGGAGGGGGGGGGATGTTGTGAATGGTGTTGTTGTGGGTGGATGATTGTGCATATACAACATGTGTGTATACACTATACAACACAATTGTATGTAGGACATATGTTTACCGCTCATACACAGCACTGTACATACCAGGTATACAGGTCGATCTGGTGGCTGCTGGGCAATGTGCTCTTGTAGATATGCACTGTGTAATGGTTGCATGCATGATAATGATGTGTGTACGTTGATGTGTGTATGTTGATGTGTGTACGTTGATGTATGTATGCTGGGGGAAAAAACATACCTAACCAATTCCACTTGTTGCGCAAAGGGTGTGCGGTCGCTCCTGGGTGTGTACAAGCACTGCAACTCAAAGTGCTGCTGTAACCGTGGAAACTGTGTGTGTATGTATATGGTGTGTGTGTGTGTGTAGGGTGTGTGTTGATGTGGGGATGAACATACATGCATATCCTCTCCATATCTCAGCATGCACACCCAACCACCCCAAGCCCCCACCCCCCCCCAAATACACACATACCTGGGATGCAGCAGCAAGTCCTGTGCCATCAATACCTGGTAGGTATAGCATCAACGGCAACTTTGCGACATCCTCATGCACTGTGCGTTGTTGTGGTGAGAAGGGGCTGAAGAAACGAGGGGGACCACCATCATCAGCTGGCATCGGGACATCCAGTGGTGGTTTGGTTGGCGTTGAGGTGGAGGGATCAGGTGGGGTGGGTTGGGCAGGTGGAGTGGACGAGGATGGAGGTGCGCCTGTGATGGTTGACAATGTGCTGGTTTTGGATGCAACTTTCGACGCCATAAACATCCCCACCGTGTACCATACCACCACCTGTGGAGGGTAGTTGCGTGGCAGCTGCATGGCAAACCAACGACTGGCCAAGATGCATTAGAGAGGATGCCTTGTGAGTTTTCCATCCTGGTCCATAACACGGCGCTGTAGCTGATCCAATCGGTGCTGCAGGATGTATGGTGCATTTCTTGCACGTTTGAGGCAATGAAAGCCGCATACTGTGCGATGTGATGGTGCCTGATGCCTGAACAGTCAAAAGAATCACGAAGTGTAAACAGATGTCTGTGATACACAATAGATCACATGTATACGAGACGATGATAATGATGTATGCTGTGAAGAGAAATTTCTATATAGGAGTGGGAACAAGAGCTTTACAAAACACCCTACGTAAACACCGAGAACAGTCTAGGAAATACACAGGGGGGGAAAACAAGGCTAACACAAGAAAAGCTACTGCGGCAGCTTCAGGAACAACCCACAAGGGTAGTCAGCAGACAACTACTGTTTCGTCACCTTGTCCCAAAGCTCCACACCCATCAGGCATGTGCGATGACGTGGATGCTTGCCTTGGTTGTCAACATGTGCACACGGAGGGTTGGGATATGCATAAGCCAAGTACAGCTGCACATTGGGGACTTGTGCGCTTGATGTGCTCAACTTGATGGTTGTAATGCTGCTGGGCATAGGCCGCTGAGCAAACTCAGCAACGGCACACACTCAATGAGCTGCACATGGGTTGCTTGCTCAAGCAGGGACATCCCATGCACAATGTCTGCTGTATGTTGCTCTCCCATGTTGATCAGAGCCACGCAGCACAAGGCAGAGTATCAGCAGCGACGTTTCGCTTGCCAGCAAGATATGTGAGCTCCAGTGGGTATTCGTCCAATTCAGCACGCCAGCGGGCGTGGCGAGGGGTCAGGTTGCGCTTCTTATGGACCACAGCAAGAAGTTCCTTGTCATTGTCGGAGTGGTTGAGTGTAGCACCGCCTAGCTTCTTGCTCCAGAATGCACAGGGACGCAGGGAGCCACTGGTATCTTGTTGGAACAAGACTGCACCAAGGGCAATGTTGCTGGCACCGGTGTGCAGAAAGAAGGGCTTGGATGAGTCTGGGATCAGCAAACAGGGTGACTGGGTAAGGGCATCACGAAGACGCTCAAATGCTGCTTGCTGAGACTCTCCCCACACAAGGGTGATTGAACATGATTCATTCACCTTGGTCCAAGAGCGTATCAAATCATCGCGTGCTTGGTCTTCAGCTTTAGAGACAACCCACCAGGGTAGTCAGGGTGTGATCAGAGAAGTACTGTTTCGTGATCGTTTGTTGTTTTGCATAAAAAACAGCCACCCTAGTTTTCAGTTTCAGCACAATCACAGAGAAGTAAACAGAGAAAATCTCACAACAGCCAATCACAAAGTCAACCACAAGCAATCCAGTTCGACAACTCCATAAACACCATGTCCCAACGTGTGTTGGTGCTGAATGCAGGCAGCTCCAGCCTCAAATTCAAGCTCTTTGATGCGCAGCACACCAAGATACTAGGTCCAGCAGCTTCTGGTCTGATTGAACAAATAGGCACACCCGAGCGCTCTGCCATCACTGCCCATGCCCACCATGACCACACCACCACCACCACCCACAAGCAACATCGTGTTGCTGTAGAAAACTACACGCAAGCACTGGATCTGGTGCTGGGTTTCCTAAAGGATACATTCACCCCAGCAGTGGTGGATCAAGTAAAAGCAGTGGGGCATCGTGTTGTGCATGGCAAGCACATCAACGCCCCCGCACTGCTCACGCCCCCCGTCCTCGAAGCCATCCGCGACGCCACTGACTTGGCACCATTGCATAATCCACCCAACTTGCAGGGCATTGAGGCTGCACAACGCACATTTTCCCACTGCCCGCAGGTGTGGGGGTTGTGGATGGTGGTGGTGGTGGTGGTGGTGGTGGATTATGATGATGGTCCCCCGCATTGTGTATGGTCGTGTATGTACATTGTGCTCAGACATTCTTCCCCCAACACCGTGAAGGTTCACACATATGCTCCACATACCTCTGCACATCCCACATCCCACCCACATCCCCTCATTAGGTTGCGGTGTTTGACACAGCCTTTCACCAAACAATGCCCCCCGCTGCATACACCTATGCCCTTCCCCACACCCTCACACAACAGTATGGTATACGAAAGTATGGTTTTCATGGTATCAGCTACTACTACCTGGTCAACCAAGCTGCAGCAATGCTTCACAAACCTGTTGACCAGGTCAACATCATTGCATGCCATCTAGGTAGGTGTTTTGTTTGATCTGGTGTGTTTTGCATTGCACTGTGTTGGGCATGTTTGGTGTTCCTGAATGATATGCATGCCCTTTCCCCTTTGTTTCTCTCTTATACACACATACCCACGCACATTCACACAACACAACCCACCCCCCAAACAAAACACCAACACCCTTCACCACCCCTCTTCACTCCAGGTGCTGGGAGTAGTGTAGCAGCTATACAACACGGATGTTCTATTGACACCAGCATGGGGATGACACCATTGGAAGGGCTATGTATGGCCACCCGCTGTGGGGATGTCGATCCTGCTGTGGTGCACTACCTCATAGCACACTGTGGACTGAAAGATGTGCATGCGGTGTGTGTGTTAATGGTGGAGTGTGTGCATAGTGGAGTGTGACTCAGTGGTGGAGTGTGACTCAGTGGTGGAGTGAAACAACCTCTCTCCCCCTTCTGTAGGTGGACACCCTGCTGAATAAACAAAGTGGTCTGTTGGGCCTTTCAGGTACATCTGATCTCCGGGAAATCACCACACGAGCAAGTATGAGCAACGACCACGATGCCACCACCGCCATGGATGTCTACGTGCATCGCGTGCGCAAGTACCTGGGCGCATACATGGTGGCACTCAATGGCAACGTGGACGCAATTGTGTTTTCTGCTGGTATTGGGGAAAACGCAGCTGATATCCGAGCAGCAGTGTTGCAGAAATTGGACGCACTGGGGATACAGGTGGACCCTGTGAAAAATAAGGGGATGGTGGGGGGGAAGCAGGGGGGCATTCATGCAGAGGGGTCCCGGATACAGGTGCTGGTGATACCTACGAATGAAGAGCTGTCCATTGCACAACAGACAATGGATACAGTGCATTATGTGTAGAGGGGAAAAGGGGCTGCTGGGTTGGCTGGTCAATTATTTTGGCGCATGTTTTTCTGCAGGTTCTGTTTGTTATCCCCTACATTATTGGTTTTGCATGTTTCTGTTCTCTGCATGTTTTGGCTGTATGTATGTTTTTGTTTTGCACCTGCCACTAGTGCTGGATCAACGTTGTTTACCAAACCACGTGCGACACACAATAGCAGCATTGATGGACGGAATGCTGGTGCACCAGCATATAGATGTGCCAGATGACCACACAACAATAACAAACATCGTCCAGTGCAAAAACACACGCAGCGTCGGAAGCGAAAACACACAACAGATGGTGGCCATGGTCGCGCCCATGACCTCAACACGCGCGCACGCAAAAACAAACACAAAAGTACACACTCTTGCAAACGCACACTCGAGTAAGCAAACACATGCGCACATATATAACACAGCAACACAGAGCAGCAGCAGCAAGTGACGAGGGTGCCAAAGAAAACCTGCTGGCATGCGTTGGAGGGACCCTGTGGACCACCCCACAGCACGCCCAGCATACATCATGAGCCCGCAAACAATGATGTCTCTCTCTCTCCGGTATACATGCAAAATGTGTTGATACCTCGACATCTCAAAACCATGTGTTGGTAGTATATTATACCTTTCAAAACACACACACACACACACACATACACAGGCAAAGAAACACAGCAGGGTAGACTGTGGTGGTGTTTTCGTAAACTTTCTTGTGCATGTGGCATGTGCTGTATTATGTCAGCACCACACCACACCACCACACCACACCATGCAAACAACAAAACGCAACGGATACCAACAACAGTGCCGGTTGAGATTGTCCATGAGAGCGCCCTCCTACACTCTGTATACAAGCGCTCTCCTACATTGTTTTGTGCTCTTGACAATACACAGTGCTCCCGAATCCCATACTATATCATCACCATCATCATCATTTCCTTCAATCCCATCAAAAATGCGTCATCATCTACTTTTTCAATATCATCAACATGAGCTTCACCAAGAAAACACCATCCACAGAGCATCATCATCAAGAAAGCATCATCGACCAAGCATCGTTATCATCTCAACGGAGCACAGGTGTTTGTATCCATCATATGTTGTGCAACATACGCAGCACATACATGTACACAACATACACAACACAATAAACAAATATACAATGTACATGTACACAAGCAGTGTGTGTGTGGTGATACTAGCATCAGAATAACACAAGACAAACCCTCTTCTTCTTTGTTTCTTCTCATGATGTACACACATTTCAAGTGATATTGCCCAAGATACACTCAAATAACCATTACCACCTACAAATAACCATCACCACGCACATGCAGGAGTATACATCAACAAGCCAACCACCGCATGGCTGGGGTCAACACACATGGTCAACACACATGAGGTGGACATACATATGCTGCACTTGTGCTACACTTGCATTGCCACAGCAACCAACACCTCAGCAACAGGAGCACCATGAACAGCACCATCAACACGACCACTCACACCACCAGCATCGTCCACCACCATGTGTTGTGTAGGGACAGGTGGCGGTGGTGGCATGGTGGTGGGTGGAGTGGCTGCTGGCAGTGTGGGAGGGTGGGTATTGCTGATTGCACTCACACTGCCACGTGAAATCTGTTGAGGGTTGCAAGGTGTGTATGGTGGGTGTGTAGTGGGTGTGTGTATGGTGGGTCTGTAGTGGGTGTGTATGGTTGATGTACAGAGTATGGTGTGTACACATATGTGGCCACCACCTTTCACCTGCTCAACTGCTCTCTTACACATCCATACACACAAGCACATACACTACATACACTACATACACACCACACACAACCATGAAAACACTACATATACACTACATCAACATACATACACACTACATACACACTACATACACACCTTGGTACGAGGAAACCAATCCCCAGGCTGCCAATGATCCACCCCCACCATACAACTACCCCCCTTGTTGTTATTGTTGTTGTTGAGACGCACCTCCTGTACTCCAACCAATCCCAGCTGTTGGTGCTGATCCCTACCCCGTATGCCACCGTCAACCCCATGGGGTGCTTTCCCATTCATTCCCTGCTGTGGATGCATAGTATTTTGTTGCTGCTGCAGCAAAAGATGTTGCCTTTTCGCATACACAGGTTGTTGTTCTTCCCCATCACTATCACCACCACCACCACCATCGTCACAACTGGGGCCGGTATGCAGGGAGAGGAGGAGTGCAGCTGCCATGGAATCTTCTCCACTCTTGGTTGCTGATACTGATCTTCCAAAGGAAGGAAGCGCACCGACAGACTGTGATGATGGGATGACCATGGGATGTGATGGGATGATGGACTGTAATGAAGCACAATGGCTCCACTCAACCAATTATAACAACATAGTCACACACAATCCCACAACACAAAACCATACCTTGCTGTATCTGGACCCCCCCAACACACACTGTGCCAACGGCATCCATGGATTCCCCCCCTCATCCCCTCCCTCACCACCCAATCCCAACAACGAATCAGCAAGCTTGGCCGCTGCACCACGCTGATTGGCATCCCGTGCAACTGGCCGAAACACAGTGGTGTCTGTTGCTCGGTCATGAGACACGCTGCTCCGGGCGGTGTGACTCGGGCGGACACGCTTACCCAAGAAGCCCGGGGTGGTATTGGTGGTGGTTGGTTGACCACCATTGGTACCACGAACACCCCCATTACCATGTACAACAACACCCACGCCCATGGTAGGCGAGGGAAAACCATTGGGATGATTGACCGTCCCCGGGGGGGGGCCATCCCGGGGCCCCGAGCAAAATCCGGGATGCCCCGACGTTTTTGTACACCCCAAGCTTCGGGTGCATGTCCCAGCAACACCACCCATGACGAGCGGGGTGCACTTGGTGGCATCTTGAAGAAACGTGAGTTGCACATCGGGGAGGGTGAGGGATGTGGCGCCGCTGTGGCGGGTGGCATTGACGACGGCGGTGGTGTTGTGTTCCACAAGAATACTGACATTGGCTTGCAAACACAATCCCAAGCAGTCTTTCACTGCCAGCTTGTGCGCCCTGAGGTACCCAGATGCCTGAAGGGGATTATGTTGGGATTATGTTGGGATTATGTTGGGATTATGTTGGGATTATGTTGTGAAAGGGTTTATATACACTGTGCATATGTCCGCAACAACAACACGCAGTCCATCCACACACCATCCATCCACACACCATGCATCCACACAACCCGTCACCCCCATACACACCTGTTCCAAAGCATACACCCTCCGTTTTTCATTGCCATTTGCCCAACTCTTAATTATAAACTCCCATGGCTTGCCCTGCGCATCCACCACTGGAAGATTATGCGACCTGATGAGATTGGGGGGTTTGCAACATCATGTGAGGATGGGGGGGGTGGGGGGGGGGGGGGGGGGGGGCATGTGGAGCGGCGAGGCAGCAGTGCATCGGGCCTGGTACGCTTCGAAGCCAAGGCTGCGCTTCGCCGTGTGAGCGTGCTGCACCGTATGTAAGCCCAGCAGCAGCTGCGCCTGCCGACCTGCCAAAGGCCCAGCCGACACTTTTGACTCTGCAAGCCCGCACCCTCTTCCCTCTCACCAACG
>VFQP010002368.1_pt1 | contig 21248 bp, 33 predicted proteins | sample 3512351 | NCBI WGS metagenome assembly VFQP01 (sample SAMN10412372, study PRJNA504923) | tailings metagenome | isolation source: Relicate 1 Philex TSF1 revegetated site | place: Philippines: Tuba, Benguet | collected 2017-08-29
TGTACAAATAACATGTTATTGGCGGTGTTTGTGTACACGTATACTTTGCTGATGAATCTGATACGTTTGCTGTATTAGTGTTTTCGTATTATACTTCTTTTAGGTTGTACGGCTATATAAAGTTTATAATACACAGAGCATACAAGAGAGTATGTGTTCACCACAATTGTAACCACAGGATAACCACAGCATAGCCATAAACACTAATATAGCCACGCGAACAGACTCCTAAAAAACACAACTGTCAGATCCTCTCAAACAAAAGCAACAGGAGCAAACCACCAGCATGCACGACCCATATTCACATGCAGTGGCACGCACTGCAGCTGCACAAGTTGCAGAAGCAACGGGTATGGGACGAGGGGACCTTGACAGCCCAATGTATGCATCATCCATCACATTGCACACAAAATCAACCCTAACCAGGCTTTGATGCCATGCAGCAAACAGCTGTAGACGCTCTGGGCGATGTGCTGCTGCGATATGTACAGGAAATGTGCCTTTTGTCTCACAAAAACGCCGAACTTGCTGGACGCACAGACACCAACGTATACGACCTGGTATGCCATGGTGTGGGTGGGTGGCGAGTTTGCATGGTACCATATACATCACTTGCATACTCCCATATGCAAGTGTGCACTGGTACCTATCACCACTATATGTGTTGTACACAGGTTGCTGCATTTGATGAATTGGGTATTGATTTGTCAGACATACAGCAGTGCCTGAAACGAGAGGTTGGTTGACACTGGTGGCTGCATGATTTTTGGGTGTTGGTGGTGGTGGTGCAAGAGTGTTGACCACAACATGTGTTGACCACAAAAGTGTTGACCACAAAAGTGTTGACCAGTGGCAGCAATGAAGAGTGTCGAATGAACACACCTCTGCATTTCAACACCCACATCCCCATGTACCCCCCCCTTTCCCACCATACAGGAGGTCCCCTTTCCCTTTGATGTCCCAGCATACCCCACACCAGCAGGCCCCCCTCTGCCTGTTACATTTGCTGCTAAAAATGAACAACCCCCTTCCACAGTGCCATCCTTTTTGCCTGCGTTTCCAGACCCCCACACGTATGTGTTGGATTATGAGGGTGTTGTTGTTTATGAAGTGTTATTGTGTATGGGCTATGAGAGTGTTGTTCATTATGAATGTATTCTATACATGTATGAGAGTGTTGTTCATTATGAATGTATTATATGGAATGTAATATTTGGAACGCATTATGAAGTGTATTATATACATGTACACCTGTTGCAGGTACACATGCCAGACAAACACACACCCTCACAAACCCGTACCAACCCACCCCTCACACACACAGTATGGGCAGCACTGCTGTATACACTGGGCACGAAACAGACCCTGCAGCAGCGCAGCATGTTTTCACACAGGCAAAAAAACAAGGCGAGGAAGCACTGGTGAAGCTGCATGCACGTATATCTGCTGTGTTGGAGGCCAAAGATACACAGAAACAACAGGGGAAACAACAGGGGAAACAACAGGAGAAACAACAGGAGAAACAAGATGAAATGGCACAGGGTGTGGGTGGGAGTGGTGGTGGTGTGGAAGGCAATGGTGTGGTGCATGCATCAGCGGATGAAGGAGTGCAAGCAGAAGGACAAGATGGTGGTGGCGCTGCTGCTGCTGTGGGCACGAGCATGCATGGGGAAAAACAAGGGGGAGCTGATGTGGCTGATGCTGACATGCTTGTGTATGTTGTGGTGTATGCTGGACATGTGAGGGTTATGCACATACATATTGTTGATACAAATCATACACCTTGTAGTTTGTACAGAACAGTTAGTGTACCACCTTGACCTCAGGATGTGGTCTTTATCATACATACCCTTCCATCATCCTACACACACACACTTGCCATCATCCTACATACACACACACAGGGACCCCCTCAACCCATTCTTAGCACCTGCAGAGGAGGGTACTAGTGACGATGATGCTACTGCTGCTGGTGGTGGTGGGCCACGCCACTCAGAGAGAGCACTCTTAGGGACAGAACAACACACAAGAGGGACTGCCACACAACAGGAAGCAGATGGTGGTGGTGCTGGTGGGAAAAATGAGGGGGGGGCTGTACCGGGGCCTGGAAGTGTGGCACAGGAAACGATAGGGAGCATTTTGCAACCAGGTGCACATGCGACAGAGCCAGGTGTGTTGTGTGTGTGGTGTGTTTCTCTGTGTTGTGTGTCGTGTGTTTCTTCATCGCAAATGCAGCATCCTTTCAGTATAAACACAACTGTCATAGCCATCTCAACCACACACATCCCCCCCAAACACCCACAGGTGCCACGTGGGTGGGTTGGCGACAGGAACTCAAAGGGGACCCCCTGCAACCAAAAGCGAGAATGGATTGGGATTGGGCAGCCACCCTACGTCAACGTGCTGCCCTCATCAAGCCCACCAAACCAGCCCTAGATGCCTTTGAAGCCGCACATGATGATGCACTGCGAGGTGGGGGCATCCTGCGCGACTCGAGCAAGCGCAAACGCAAACCAACCCGGGGGGCAATGGGGGCGGCGGAAGAGGGGGTGGAGGCCAATGCGGTGTGGGCGAAAAAGGTGCTCGAGCAGGCAGATGGGCCTGGGGGTGGGATGGTGGGTGGGATGGATGATTTGGAGCGTGCTGTGGCGGATGCAGACACCGTGGAGCGCATGTGAGAATTGGTGGTTTTTTCTTCTCTTGGTGTTTTTCGCTCAGTGCAATCAATCAATTTTGCAATTATGATGATCACGTGCATCCGATCTGTATCGGGAGTGGCGTGGCCACAACCACACAAGACACGCAAGGTATGCATGCCATCAAAAACGACATCCAACGTCAGACAGCGCAGAGTAGCAATTCGTGCCAATGCCAATGGAATAAATGATATACTGGTCAGTGATTTCGATGGTGTTTTGCTAGACTCGGAACCAGAGGTAGGTGCATGCCGTGGTCTTGATCAATCAGGTTGAACAGCCGTGATTGATCAATCAGGTTGAACACCACAAGACACCCGCGTATATACGTCATATCACACAGCTCTCTGCATCGGGCATCCATGCAGCAACCACCATTTGGGCTGATGTGTTGGGTGGAGAGCACCCCAACATGGAGCAGTTGGTGCATGATATCCGTGATTGCCGCTCCAAGCTTGTCAATGGCTTTGAAGCGGTCATCATGGTGGGTGGTATGGGTAGTTACCATGCTTCCGTTTGCAGCATCCCGCCATCATCACATTGTGTAGATTGTGACAATCCACATCATCATCAGCACAAAAACCACCACGCAGGCACGATTACTGATACAACACGGTAAACAAGGCAAGGATGCTATACTGGGTGACCATCCACCATGGGAGCAGTTGTGGCCAGGGTTGTTGGAGCAATGGGGCATGTCTCCACCGGAACTATCTGCACGCTTTGATGCACAGCGCACCACCCAGGCAACCCAACACCCCGACCAATGGATGGCATCACAGGTGTGTTGCATCACAGTGGTGGGTGTTGTGATTTTGGGTAATGTCTGTGGATAGCCTAATACTTCCCCCTTTTCCCTCCCCACACGCCTTATGCCCACCCCCATTCCCTCCCCCACATACACCCCCCCCACACTCACCCCCACATACACCCCCCCCCACACACACATACACAGCGTATCTACCCAGGCATCAAATCAGCATTACAGCGATGTGAATTCCCAGTGTACTTTGCCTCATCCAAGGCAGCGTCTCGTATCTCACTCTTGCTCACACAAAAGTTTGGGTTGGACGTGGCGCCTGATTCACCTCGGTTGTATGCAGAGCTGCTGCCACCGAATGAAAAGAAGCTAGAGGCGCTGCAGTATGTGGATGGGTGGGTGGGGATGGTTTTGTATTGGTCAGTATGTGGTGGTGGTGGTGTGTTTGTGTTGGTTTCTCTCTCTTTCTCTCTACGTGTGTGTGTTCTTGTGCTGGGTTTTCTCCTCATCATACTCATTCCCCCTTCTCATTTCCATTTCATATGCCCACCTCCCACCCACCACCCACCCACCACCCACCACCCACAAAAAACCATGCAATCACGCCCCACCTACCCCCCCACCCCCCCACCCCACCCTCACAGAACCATACAAGCACGCCCCATGTGTCAGCACGCCAGCCTGCATTTCATTGACGATCGCATAGAGACGCTGCACTACATGACCAAGCATGCCGACCTTGTGAAATCATGGCGTCTGTATTATGCATCATGGGGGTACAGCACACCAGAGGAGCGTGTGTTGGCAAGGGAACTGGCGTCTCAGGGTGTGCAGTGGATGGAGCTGGAGGACTTTGTGGAGTTTTTGCGATGGGGGCTTGTGATGGGGTGCGTGGGGGAGGGGGTGTGGGGTGGTGTGTGGGGTGAGTGGGGGGTGATGATGGGGTGTGTGGGGGGTGATGATGGGGGTAATTGTGTTTATTGGTGATTTGACTTTGGCATGGTTGACCATTGACTTGGTTTGACCATTGACTAGACATGGTTTGCCACCTGCAGGCTGTTGAATCAAATCCCACCCACCAATATACACATACCGTCCACCAATATACACATAACACCCGCCCATCATACACGCAACGCCCAATTATACACACAGGGTGAATGATGGGTGTCAAGAAGCAGATGATGACCTGTATGCAGGTGATGTCAGGGGTACTTCATGATGACCTGTATGTATAATATATGTGTGCGTAGTAGTGTGTGTTGTGTTGACTAAACTGACGTGTGTGTGTTTTGTTGACTGAATGTGTGATAATGATACGCAAGAATGACTACGTCATGTTTCAAGTGTCGGCAGTCAACATAAACAACCGAAAGTTTCAATGCTGACATATGTATACAGTACAAAAACGGGCCCCCCAAAACGGGCCCCTCCCCACACAAAAGAATGGACATAAAGATACAAACGAATTCTATCAATACACAAATTAATAGACAACAGCAGCACCACTATCACGTGGCGATGTGATATCGTCATCCCCCTTTGTCGCCACGTGCTTTTCACCATTCCTCAACCCATCCTCCCCCGTCGTGGACACATCCGCAACCGCAACACTCTCAGCACGACCCCGAAGCACCTCATGCCGACCTCGTGCCTGCCCTGTCCACTGACAAACAGAGCCATGCGTCATATCTGTGTCGGTCAACACATTGACCATTAACTGCATACGCCCAGGACGGGTCGGACGCTGGGGTACCGCTTGGCTGTCATCATTATGTTGACCGTTATGTTGACCATCGTGTTGACCAACCACCCAATATGCAGGGACTGCAAGTGGCATGTCTTGTAGGTCCCACATGGGTTGAAACGAGGACGAGGGGACGGTCAAAGATTTGGTCAACGGGGTGGGTAATGGAGGGCATTGTGAAGCAGGGGCATCATGGAGGTGATGAAATGCGTGGGAGGAAAGGAGCATGGTGGTGGTATTGACACGAGCATGTTCCTGTGCCATCCATGCTTCGCGACAGGCCTTGAAGAGCAACCTGATTGAAGGAGGGGGGTTTTGGGGGGGGGTATTTTGGAAATGAGAGGTACATGAATGTGTGATGTGTGATTGGGATGTGCATGTGTGATATACGTAGATGTATATGCACATCTCAACGTATCTCGAACACTCTTGAGAGAGTGTATCCTGTCTCAATCACCACACATGCTCACCATACACCACCCCCCACCCACCCCCCACCCCACCACTGCACATACCGCTGCACATACAACGACGGCAGCATGCGTGTTTTTGCCACCAACAGCGCTAGGTAGGTGTCCGCAAGCAAATCATCATGTGTCCCATAAGCACGCTGCACTTCTCGCAGCGCCCCACTGGCTGCGTGTATGAGGTCTGGGTGAGTGTTGAGGAGTACGAGGGCTGTGTATGACCTACATGCATCTTGTGCTGCTTTACGTGTAGCCATCTGTGGTGGTGGTGGTGGGTGGTGGGTGGTGTTTCTGGGGGTGTTGATGGGTGGTCTGGGTTGGGTGGTGTGCTGGGTGTTTGGGGTGTGAATGGTAGGGGGTGTGGGAGGTGAGGAATTGTGTTGTAGGGGTACCCTACAACATGAATTTGCTACACAAATAAAACACAAGCACAACCGTGACACTCAACCACAGAAAACGCACACACAGAGAAAACACACAAAAGAACATACCCACACACACCTGTTGCGTAAACCACTGGATGTTGTCTTCCAGCACGTTGAGCATTTTCCTAGGTACATACCCCAAACATGCATAGGCATACAATGCCTGTGACACTTCAAATATTCTCAACTGACCACCCGCTGATGATGGATTCCTTGTGGCCCCTGCTCTTTCTCTTTCTTCGTCGGGTTGCCCATGTTCTCCCCCTTTATTCTCCCCTCCCATTCTCCCATTTTTCTCTCCTGCTGCCCCCCTGACTTGTCCAACTCCACCCCACCCCCCGCCCCGTTTCCCCCCACCCACCCCACCCCTCCCACCCCCACCACCCAACGCATCTTCCAACGCACCAGCCAAGCACCCATCCATCTCCCCCAACAACACCTCCCCTGGGTGGTTTCTCAACTCCCCCAGACCTACCAACGCCATCACCACATCCTTGCTCACCCTACAACACCGCGGCAACTGCCCACACAACACCTCCATCAACCCCATGGGTTCCTGTCGCAGCTGGGCCAGTGACCACAGCAGCGTCACCACATAGCGGGGTTTGTATGCATGGCATTGTTTTTCGATGTGAGGCTGCATGGCGAGGAGCATGCTGTGCACGCTGGGCGTGCTGTGGTGCATGCGGGCGAATGACCATACTGTGTTGACGAGTTCTTGGGGGTTGAGGGTGCTGCATCGTTGGCCCATTTCTGTTGCTATATCATCAAGGAGCGTGGTGCTGTGTGTGAGTGGTTCGGGGGTGGGGGTGGGGGTGAGGTGTTACATACAAGGAGGAGGATGTGTGTGGTTGGTGAAACACGTGCATCGAGTGAAGGTACAGCGTACACACAATACGACATGCACAAAAACCCACACTACATACACACAGCATACAAAACCACACAACATACGGCGGGTGTATTCGCATTTTGGCCAAACTCCACAACACATTGAACAGCTCTTGTGCAGTAAATTCTGAGAGGTACTTGCTTACTTGAGTGTATGCTGTCTCAAGTAATGAATCAGGGAGGCGGTAGGTCAACTGTGTGTGTGGGGGGGTGCATGTGTGTGTGTGTGTGTGTGTATGAGTGGATGTGTATGGATGTGTGTTTTGCGTGTGTTTTGTGTGTGGATGATCATATCCGACTACCTGCAGTGGAAACACCACATGAAGTGATATGACACTATACAATGACACAATTAAATCATCCACACACACACACACACATCCATCCATCCACCCACCCACATAACACCCTTCTTTTTCTTTCTCTTTTCTCATACCCGCCCAAACCCCCACAGGGTGTTGGCGAGCTCCCTGGGTGGCAGTTGAGGTAATTGTTGAGGCAACACCCCCACCAGCAGTGACAGTAATGATGGTTGACTGTGTTGTAGGGTTCCCATTGACCAGAGGATGGCAGAGAGTCCGGCAGGTTCAAGAGCAGCTGCTGTGTTTTTCAACTGTGTGGTAAGTGGGTGTGGGTGTGCGGGTGCGGGAGTGAGTGTGTGTTGTTTTCAACTGTGTGTATAGGTGTGTGTGTGTTTCAATTGCGTGGTGGGTGTTTGGGTGGGTGATGGTCCATGTACCCTTGCATTACACACACACACACACATGACATGATTTATACCTTCCCCCATACACACACCACACCACACACCCCACCACACACCCCTCACACACCCACACACTACCACCACCACCACCTCCTTACCGCTGTTTCAGCTGCATTCCAAAAGCTGCTCCTGGGTGTGTGTTTCCATCGTGCCAACCCCCACAACACATTGGCCAGACCTTGAGGGGCCAGGGATGGGAGGATGGCTGTGAGCTGTTCTTCAATGCGCTGTGAAATGTGGGGGGGGGGGGGGGGGGGGGGGGGAGCGGTAGGGTGAGTGCGGAATGTGGGGGGGGTGAGGCGGGTGAGTAAAGTGGGAAGGAAAGGAGGGTGTTTGTTTGACGGTGTTTGTGTGAGGGTGATTGACTGTAGAGGTGGTCAGTAGACCATAAATGTTGACCATAATGTTCACCGACACACACATACACCCCCCACCCCCCCACACCTGTCGAGCAGCAACACAAACATGATCACCCACCCACCCACCCACCAACACACACACACACCTGTTGAGCAGCAGCATGTGGTTGATACTCCAGCTTACCCAAAGCCCACATTGCATTAGCCACTGCCTTGGGGTTCATGGTGGTGGCGTGTGTGGCGACAACATCCACCACACGCTCCATGATGGGGGTGGCGGGTTGATGTTGAAGTCGAGCAAATGCCCATGCCACCTGTGTTTTGTATGTGTTTGTTTTTGTGGTGTGTGTATGTGGTGTGTGTGTATAATGGTGGTGTGTGGGGGTATAATAACGGTGTGTTGCGTAGACAGGTGTATGTTTTCTTTCTTTGTGTGTTTGGTATGATGGATGTATGTCATCACTGCACATGCAAATGTAACAAGGAACCACAGACCCCATCAAAACAACACACATAACACACACGTACCCACCCACCCACCCACCCATCCACTCACCCACCCACCCACCCACACAATCATCATACCACAGCAATCTGCCCAGGAGTAAAGCCCCCCACATTTCTCACACAAGCCTCCTCTGCCCTCTGAATCACCCTCACTGATGGTACCCCTTCCTCCTTTGCCATTGCCCACAGAGACATGGAGAGTTGACCAGGCTGCATGTGCTCCATGCGGCGGTCAATGTTTTGGTCAAGGGCGTCAAGGAGGGCATCTGAGTGAAAGCCCAGGGCGGAAAAGGCAAGGACCAGGCTGTTGGTGTGTTTGTTTGTGTTTGAGTGTGTGTGGACAGGGGTGGGGTTGGGGGAGGTGGGTGTTGTGTTGGGTGTTGAAGGGTTGTTTGAGGGGTGGGGGTGGAGGTGGGTTGGGTGGGGGTGGGGGATTGACTCACAAATGCAGTATGTACACACAACATACCAAATACCACCATAATACTCAACCTTGCACAACACCACACACACACACCCACGGTACGGTATGTCCCCCCCCCAACACACCTACCCCCCCCCCCCCACACACACCGTAGCATATCTTTGGGCAACATATCCCCAGCCAACACCACTGCACGTGCTGCAAGTAATTCGAGTAGTGCAGCACGGTGTCGTTGTAATCGAGCATAGCTTTGTGCAACCACTGCCAGCTCCCAACCATACCTGTAGAGTGTGTGTGTTGGTGGTGTGTGTTGGTGGTGTGTATGTGTGTGTGTGTGTGTATGTGTGTGTGTACAATGAAACGTGCTGAATGTAATGGTTCTTCTACACAGCATACTTTATGTATATATCATCATATGCATGCCAAACAACATATACAATACACAATGAACAACAAGCAACACAAGCCATACAGCCAAACCCCACCAACACAATCACTAGTACACAACATACACATACACGCTACAACACACCCTACAACACACCCACACCCACACAACAACAACATACTGTGCACGACGAATCCTCCTAGTAAACGCATCATCCAACATCCCCAACAACTGCTCTGTTGCCCCACCCACATCCATACGACATGCTATGATGCTCAGCATGCACAGCATGGACATATCAGCCTTTGATACTCGAGGTAACAGTGTGTCTGTCATTGCTTGTATGTGTGCTGTTTCTGTGTGTGTGGGTTTGGGTTTGGGTGTGTGATGTATGTGAGTGTGGTGTTGCATGTAGGTGTTGAAGGTGGCCATGGTATGCCCCGATCAAATGTGGCATACACCACAAATCCCCACGTCACATACAACACCCCCCCACACAACCCCCCCCCCCGAAAAACACACACACCTGGGCGATACTTGGTCACTGATGCACACCACAAAGCGACAGTCAACTGTTTTGAGGAACACTGTTTCCATTGATCATCATGCATCAATTGCCCCCACAGTGGTGCCATGATAGACCGAGTATCAATGCTCCCACGCACAAGCCCATGCATGCAATACACAATATCATTGGGTGAGAGGTTGTGGATGTGATGGAGGATGATGGATTTGCTGGTGAGGAGGAACTCGCGGGGCGTGTGGTTGGATACCTGGGTGGGATGGGTGTGTGGAGGGAGTGGTGATCTTGAGGGAGTATTGTGCATGTCATGTGTGCTCTCATGTCACCATAGTCAAACAGCCAACATCATAGCCAAACAGTCAACATCATGGTCAACGGTCATCGGTCAAACATACCCGTCCCAATATCCACACAGCTTCACTGAGCTGCTTCAAAGACACTGCAGCTCCTGTATCACTACCACTCCCCTCTCCTTTCTTTTCATGCACACTGTGGTTTTCCTCCTTGGTACTATCTACTCCCCTTTCATCCCCTTTTTTACCACCAGCACCATCTAGGGGACCATTCCGCACACCCCACTGCACTTGTATACGGTGCTGTAGCTCATCCACCACTATGTGGAATAAAGAGGGTTTGATATCAGCAAAGCACTGTCCCGACTTGAGTAGCAACAACAATGCCTGTGTTTTTGTTTTTATTTTTTAATATTGTGTTTTTATTGTTATTATTTTTATTGTGCTTTTACTGTGCTTTTATTATTATTTTTAATGTGCTTTTCTTGTTTTAAGTTAAGTTCATTGTGCATGACTACCATCCATTCACACAACACACACGCATCATCACCACACATCATTATCCTCACATCATCATCACCCACATGCATCACCCCCCCCTACCTCTGTATTCGTATGCCTCAATGCACCAGCATCCCTACAATACACAGCAACAGTATCCAGCATAGCAGAGGAGGGCTGTACCTTGAAGCGGGACATAGCACTGAGCAGTAATACAATAGTGATGGGAGGGACGACACTCAGCTGTTGCAATTGTTGCTGTGTGGTGTGTAGGGGGTGGTGTGTAGGGGGTGATGCGTTTGCATGTGGTGTGTTTGTGTGTGTGTGTGTGTGTACATGGAATGCGTATGCAAGGGTTCCGTGCATGGTACGACCCATGAACTATGTGCATGTGTGTATGTACAGGTCATTACCCCCCCCCCCCCCCTGGTGTCACACATTATTCACACCCACACCCACACCCACAACTACACACCCACACACCCACACACATTACATACCTGTGTATACTGTGCCAACGCTGCACCAACATCTTTCAGTGCCACACCCGCCATCACACGCCCCGGGTCCTTTACATGTGCTGGTCGCACCCGTGATAAGCACCACAGTATTGCAATTTTGTGGCGGAGCACTGCAGCGGGGTTGCATCGGAGGGTGTCACACATGGTAGCAATGGCAGTGGGGAACACAGAGGAACGTATGCGGCGCACACCAAGACACCTGTAGTGGATGGAGGGGTGTGTGAGTGGGAGGGTTGGTGGGGTTGTGTGGGCGAATGCAGATGAACAAGACAGGAGCAAGAAAGCAGACAAGGGAGACCATGTGCTTGGGGAGAGAATTGCATAGGTGAAATCACACTGCAGGTGCTGGTGGTGATGTGCAAAATACCACGAATATACATCAACCACCCTGACCGGTAACCCAACCACGTACAAGAGGGCAGCGGTGAGGGCATGCACGTCATCATCGTCAGGGTAGCTTTGTGCCAACGCCAGTGCTTGCTGCTGTGTCAACACTGTGTCACGCAAGGCATTGATAAAGTCATGATGGGCAGGTGCTTCATCCATGATGTAGGGCAGCAGCCACCTGTGTGGGACGCCCGATGGTGAACTGGCGGTGTGATGGCACCTATAACCGCAGTATCGTCGTTGAACATCCCAACGTACTCATAATTGCCTTCTACTAATTGCAACGTGTCCCTAGCCACCCAGTCGTTGTCTGGAACCGCAGCAGGCGTGTCGGGAGGGGTAGATGGCTCGTCAAAGGCTGGTTCTTGTGCCGATACTATCGCCTGACACCATCCATTGCGTTGCTGCCTATTTGGTACGTGTAATACGTGTTGGTTGTGGTGCAATGCGCTGCATAATGGTACGGAATGGTGGTCAAACTTGTGGTCAACACCATTGCGATGCTGTTGTCGGCCCAATGGAGCTGTGTATAGCAATGTCATGATTGTTGTTGTTGCTACCACATTATGTTATTGTGGTGGTTGATTGTATGCAATATAGTTTCCAAAGTCTCATTATAACATTGAAACTTTGTTCATGGCTTCATCATTGTACCTACTATCACCTATCATTTCACAAACCATGAGATCTGCATGCCACCGTCTTGCATCGCTGTTGAGGGCTTCAAGCCTGGCCGATGTACAGCATTGCACAACCCGATCGTTGTCTGGTGCCTCACAACAGCTCGCAAGCATCAAGGCACGCGATGAAATTGCGGTTTATAGGTTGTGAGCATCTATAAATCACATGCTTTGATTCCAACAGGCGTTGAGGGAACGGTCAGGCGCGCCCATTGCTGATGTCAAGAGTGCCCTACAAGAGGCCTCCTGGGACATGGGTATGTGGTGATGTATGTTACAATGTGTGTTTCGCTGAGGAAAGCATTGATCAACAGTATTTGAGGTGCTCTTTGAGACACCTTGCTGTTGCATCCCATCCTATGCTCAACACAGATGCCGCGTTTGAGGTGCTACGGAAAAAAGGCCTTGCTGCAGCCACTAAAAAGGCTGGCAGGCATGCTGCAGAGGGTCTTGTGGGTCTGGTGCACCAGGGCAATCGTGTCGCAATAGCAGAGGTGGGTTGAGCACTGGCATTGCTGTGTGTGCACCAGTTGTTCACCCTGGGATGGGATGCTGCAAACCACACACCCTCATGATTCCATTCCCACCACACAGATCAACAGTGAAACAGATTTTGTGGCCCGCAACCCGCAGTTTTTACAGCTGGTTGGTGATATTGCAGCAAGTGCACTTTCAGCCCCCCTTGGGGAGGATGGGAAGCATGTTGACATGCAGGCATTGCACGCAGCAACACTTCCTTCAGGGAGCAGGTATTGAATGGGGATTTTATTGCAAGGATGCAGTGTGATACACAGGATGTGTATATTACATGTACATGCTTGTCAAGAGGTGTATGGCATTGCACAACATCATTGGACACATGTACATATCCATCCCCATGTGCAACACATCCCCATCGTACCTCTTCCACTCTACACAGTGTGGAGGATGCCGTTGTAGGTTTTGCAGGCACAGTACGAGAAAACATCAAACTACGCCGTGCAGTGGCCCTACAGGGACCCATCATTGGCACCTACATACACACAAGTCCAGCACCGGGGGTAGGTCGCATGGCTGCTGCGGTGGCTCTGGGTGGGACAGGTGTCCCGGAGGGTGGGTCTGCAGCTCCAGGGTTGGTTGGGTTGGCGAAATCACTGGCTATGCATGTGGTTGCTGCTCGACCTGTGTATTTGGATAGGGAAAGTGTTCCTGCTGCTGCATTAGATGGTGTGTGGGTGGGGTGGGGGAGTGTGTTTGTGGGTGGGGTGGGGTGTTTGTATTGTGTTGAAAATGTGGGGTAGCATGCATTGATTATGAATAGCTAGCTTATTGTGCCTGTATAACGAGCGCATAGTACCTGTAGAGCGTATAATGAGATGATACGTGATATATATACGTGATATATAGTCACAACAAGTCTACACCTGTCACCCGGCACATACACACCTGTACACATACCTACACACTCCAGCCCACACATACACACCTTCTGCACGTATCTACACATACAGCGGAGCGAGCCATTCTGCGTGAACAGGCACAAGGCAGTGGTAAGCCACCACAAGTGATTGAGAAAATGGTAGAGGGGCGCATGAGCAAAGTACGCTGTGTAGTGCTGCATGCTGTGTACTGCTGCATGTTGTGTATTGTAATGCTGTTTATTGTATTGTGTACACATACATGTTGTTTACCAAGCATGACACCTGTAACAACACACCTACCCATTCCCATACCCCTACCTACTGACACAGTTTTATGAAGAGCAATGTTTTCTGCAGCAAAAGTACATATTAGAGGAAAAGAAAAGCATACAGGTGTGAAAGTGAAGCGTGTAGTACATGCACACCTTTTCACACCTTCACACACCGTTGCACGTCTTTGCACACCTTAACACACCTTCGCACACCCCCCAACCCACACAGGATGTGGTCAAAGCATTTGGTCAACAAGAGGGCATCCCTGATTTGCATGTGACTGGATTTGTACGACTGCAGTGTGGAGAGGGGTTGGAACGCAAGGAGTCAAATTTTGCTGAAGAAGTTGCTGCTGCTGCTGGATTGTAATGGGGTGCTGGATTGTAGATTGGGGTGCTGAATTGTAGATTGGGGTGCTGAGATGTAGAGGGGTGCTGGATTTTATCTACGTCTCCCTTCCCCCCTTAGGGTGAATATAGTGGGTGCTTGCATGGGTGCAGGTAACTGCAAGGGTGTTGGTAACTGAGGAAATGCAAGGGGAGTGACAAGCAATGATGAATGTACAAAAAAATAATGAATATACACATCGACCAAAACCAATCAGCGCAACAAATACACAGCAACCGGCATCATGGCATTGCTGCTGTGACGGTCAACTCTACCAAGAACCCTGGGTTGACCATGGGTGCTTCCACCGTGGTGCGTGCCTGTGTAGGAGTATTTGTGTGCATGCATACATGCTCTGTTCTACATTTACATATGACCTCTTTCTTGTGGAACACTGCTGTACAGGCCATAGTTATCAACCGCGATTGTTGACTGCTGAACAATCAAAGCCACATACAAGCACCCCACCTTATACATAGTCACATACCGGCAAATGTGCATCCACTCCCTCACCAAACCATGCTCGCCATGCTGCATTAAACTCACCCAACCCATCTTGTATGCTTTTGAGGTGTACCAACACATGCAGTATGTGGTTTTTGGAGCTGCCCACTTCCTGTAGCAATGTGTCTATTTGCGAAAACACCTGTGGTTGAACATGGAGAGGGAATGGAGAGGGGAGCGAGCAAGGGGAGGGACTGCTGGGTGGGTCAGGGAGGATGCATGCGAGCGCAACATTGTCCATGTTTTGTACATGCTTGTTGCGCTTGGCTTGTGTAGGTGGTGCCAAGGGTGTTTGCAGTTTGCCCTGCGAGGTAGATTGTATTGCCATGGATGACGCGTTGGTGATAGAGATAAGGACCCTGCTGTTGAGCACCCCCTCGTGACAAATGCTGGCGTGTTATTTGTGGAGACATGGGGTTGATGCTAGACGCACATATGATGTGGATGATCAACTCAAGATGCAACTTTCAAATTCTCTGTAATACCAAAGTAAAACACTGCAGCATACGTCTATGTATTCTTTTGCGGCCAAGCACCAGGGAAGTTGATATAAAAGCTGATTGAAAAAACATCCACAAAGCGTATGTATGTTTCACATACAACCCGCGCGCGCAACAACACCATCACATCATCTCAAACATTGATACGCCATCAACCATCGCACAAACATGTGCAAAAGTGCTGAATAAACCACGTCAAGCACTGATGCATACCGAATCACTGACACAAGTCTGGGAAAACCAGCGTTTTTATGGACTCTTATTTGGCTGGTACAATGTGCATTGCATACACAACGCTCACGTGGATGCACAGCACAAATACAAGCCGTACCCAGTGACACATCCACCACATCCAGTGACCGCTCAGCACCATCCCCATCACCTTCCCCACAGGCAAATCCCCGCACTTCTTGAACGACCACCATGGAGTGACGATGCAGGGCAGCCTGTCACCTTGCCCGACACACCCAACGACGCTGAGCGTGCCACGGGACACAGCAAGAGCGGATGGGTGGTGCATGTGTCCCCTGCAACAGATGCAGATGGATGGCAATACGCGTCGGTGTTCAAGTATGCAGTGTTATTGATGATTTGTCTGTGGTGGAGAAGAATGCATACATTGGTATGCATCAGCAGCAGCATCACACAAAAATGTCACAAAACACCATGTGCATCCCGACATCACCCTCATCATCAACCCATCGACTAGGCATTTCGACTACACTCGGCCGGGTGGCCGTGCATCCCAACGTGGCCATGACTTTGTTCGCCGCCGCCTATGGACCCGTGCCCACGGTGACGCCATACAAGCAAACGTGGGCACCCCTGCACCCGGCGATGGCACCCTTCCAGCCACCCCACTCCACCCCGAGGGCCCCCCACCACACACCACGGGGACCACCTCACCAGGACCACTCCCCACCACACCGGCGGGTGTGGCGTTGATGGTCGACCCGAAAACGCGTCAACGTGCCATGCGGGACAAGCAGCGGAAAACCATCAAAGCATTCATGAGCGCGTTTACAGCAGCAGTGCAACGCCGTCACCTATGGAACGTGTTGCCATGGGACCCTGCGTCTGTGTTTGTGTTGTACAACCAACATGCAGCTATATACAAGGATTTACTGGTGTATTATCGACGTAATCGGTTGCAGCTCACACCAGAGGGGTTGTTGCCACCTGACATGACTGTTGTGATTGGTACTGGTGGTGGGGGGGTACAACCCCATAACAATGGTGGTGTACGAGGTGGCACAAGTGACAGCCAGTCCCTGCATGCATCATCATCATTATCATCATCATCAGCAGCAGCAGCAGTGTCAATACCTGGGGGTGCTCGTGATGGCACACATGCAGCAGTAGCAGCAGCAACAGCAGGAGGAGGGCCACCAGGAACAGCACCACCACCACCACCAGAAGCACCGGGGGTGCTCAAGGGCCACACGCTGCTGCAGGACTTGCTGTGTGCTGCTATACACAGCAGAGCAGCGTATGGGTATGTGGTATTGCTGGTGTGTGTCTGTGTGCGTCTGGGTGTGGAGGGGGGGGGACATGGGTATGTGATGAGATATGCACAATACAAATACATAGCAATGTACACTTGATATATGTACATCCAATGCACATACAATGCTATACACCCAATATGTACACACCCAATACATACACACCCCCAATACACACAACCCCTCCTCAGGTATGCAATGGCTGCTGGTCATGTCAGTAGTTTGACCAATTTCCTCCTCATGAAGACTGTTACTCAAATACACTTTGACCCTGCTGGGGGTGTGAGTGCTGAGGCAAACAATGAAGCTGTGGCAGCAATGGCTGGTATACAGGTGTGTTTAGTAAGTGTGCGGGTGTTGGTAGTGTGTTGTAAGTGTGTGTTGTATGTGTGTTACAAATGTGTATTTATGGTGTAGTGTGTGTCTGAGATTGGAGATTGCATGCTTGCATGCTTCAAAACGATACACCGTGAGTGAAGATACACATGTATATACAATACATGCACATGCTTGTCCCTTTCTCTCCCCGCACCCCCCTCTCATTCCCCCCTCTCATTCCCCCCTCTCATTTCCCTCCCTGCACTCCCCTCTCATTTCTCCCTCTCATTTCCCTCTCACAGCCTGGTGACCTGTTGTTTGCAGAATGGCGTAACAGTGCATTCCGACCATGTCATTACCTCGCAGTAGACCATGCAAGCCGATGTGCAGTGCTGTCTATACGTGGGTCACTGGAAATGGGTGATTTTGTGAGCGATATGAGTGCAGAGGGGGTGGATGTGTGTCTTATGGGGACACATGGTCGTGTGCATGAAGGCATGCTCTCTGCTGCAACGTATGTGGGGAGGGTGGGAGAGCATATTGGTGTTGTGGTGTTGACAACTGGATGGGAGCATGTACATGGGTGATGTGGTGTAGCTTTTTTTTTTTTCTTTTTCGCTACACCATACAAACCCACTATCCACCCCCCCCCCACCCCCCCCCCCCCCCCCACCCCCCCCACATAGGTTTGTGCAGTGCAGTGTTGCAGCAGCACTCCACACCTTTGCAACCACCCACCCAGGGTGGCCATTACTCATCACTGGGCACTCACTGGGTGGGGGGGTTGCCTCCCTCACAGCATTGCTGTTGCAAGACAAGGCACTCGTACCGCCCACACTGGGGCCTGTGCAGTGTATAGCACTGGGGCCCGCTGCTGCTATGACAGCCACGCTTGCACAGGCTGCCACTGGGATTGTGACGTCTGTGGTGCTCGGGTATGTGATTGTGGTGTTGGGAGTGTGTATATGTTGGGAGTGTGTATATGTTGGGAGTGTGTATATGTTGGGAGTGTGTATGTTGGGAGGGAGTGTGTTGATAGCATTTTGTGCTCTTGCTTTGTTTGGTTCTGATTGGTGGTAGTTTTGCACATGAATATATGGGACCTTGCAAATGCATGCACCTCCCACCCCCTACACTCACACAAATACACACACACACACACACACAGTGGTGATGTCATCCCACGTATTAGTCATGCATCTGCTGAGAAGCTGCTCGTGGAACTGTGTGCAGCCAGCCCTGTACGAAAATTCACAGACACCATCACCGCGTCTTTAAAAAGTGGGGGGCCCCTGCTGACTGGAGGGGCCCTGTTGGGGGGAACGGGGGCGGCAGCGGTGGTGCCTCGTCCTCTTGGTGCTCCTCCTCCTGCTACTGGTGGTGCTGCTGCTGCTGGTGGTGCTGCTGCTGGTGCTGGTGGTGGTGCTGCACATGCACATGGTGATGTAGTACAAGGCAATACAAGTTACAGTACAAGCAGTACAAGTGGCAGTACAAGTGCTGTACATGGCAATACAAATGGCAGTACAACACCCAGGAGGTCAACCAAGGCCCTTCCAGGACAAGCACGCCCAGCCACCACCACCACCCACACCACAACGCCCCCATCCCCACAACCCCCACCAAACAAAAGTACCACTCCTGTAGGAACAGCAACAGCTGCAGGTGGGGGCTCTTCAACAGCCAATACTGAAACACATACAGGAAATACAGCAACAAATGCTGTTACAGCAAGTGCACAAGCATTGCTCAGATCATTGTTGACAATGGGGGGTACGTTTGGTGGTGGGCGTGGTGGGAAAGCTGGCACTCCTGCTGCTGCTGCTGGTACACCTGCTCCTGGTGGAGGGGAGGCACCGGTCAACCAAAAAGTAAACATCATGATGCATGACAAGACACAAGAACAGCAAAAAAAATACCCACCATTGGATGCTACTAGAAACCACCATGAAGATGCATTGCATGATGATGATAATGCTGGTGGTGCTGTAGATGATGGGTACCATAATGAGGATGATAGTGAGGATGATGATGATACAGCAGCAGCATGGTCGGCAACAGTGGCAAGTGCTTCACAGGTATGTTGACCACAGTCAATGACCACAGTCAACATTGCATGTACCCATGTGTGCTGTTGTTGTTTCTGAGTGGCAGTGTACATTCCATGCATGTATCGTCATGGTATTGTTATTGTTCTTGCATACTATTGTTACTCTCACATACTATTATTACTCTTACATACTCTTATTACTCTTACATACTATTATTACTCTCACATGTTTCCTACTATGTCTTGCTTGTGTATGTTGCGTGTACTAGCACACACACACAACGATGCTCCCCCACAAAACAATGCTCGCCCACTTGTCTCCCCACCTGTCTCCCTCACTTGTCTCTCCCACTTGTCTCTCCCAGTTGTTGACCGCATGTCAACCATCCCTACCACCCCCGAGCTCCATGCTACCAGAGCCACCAGCAGCCATTACCGACTTTCTAGGACAGCTACATGACCAATTGCAAAACTCATTGGCACTAGGAACAACCACCACCAGTGGGGCTGTTGAAGGTCATGCTATGGGGGCTGTTGATGGTCATGCTGTTGACCAGGGTACTGTTGACCATGATACTGTTGACCAGCGTGGTGGAGCAATGTTTGTAGATGATTTTGTTGACCATGCACCACCGGATGACCAACGTGTTGACCGTCGTGCGGATCAGGGACATGTCATGCATGCTGGTCAACAACATGCTGGTCAACAACATGGTGGTCAACGAGGCAACACGTCCACCCCTGCACCCCCCCGAAAACCAGCACCACACCCTCCAAACCCATCATCATCATCTCATGCACTGACTGCGCAAGGTGGTGTACAACAAAAGGTGCAAGATGGTGTACAACACAAGGCAAACACACCTGTTGCTGCTGGGCTGCCAGAACACATGTACCCAGCAGGGCGCATCCTGTGGATCATGCCTGATGTTGCTCAAGCACAGACAGCAGACAACACAACAATACAGGTGTGTTGAGAGTTGTGTGTGTTGATTTGCATTGGGTGTGTTGACATCTGTGTGGATATGCAATGCCCATACTGTGTGGTAGCATCAGTGCTCTCTGAAATATGTATATATATATATATGAGAGAGAGAGAGGGAGGGAGAGAGAGAGAGGATTGATCATCAAGTCAACACATCAAGTCAACACACACATGTTAACACACACACATGTCAATACAAACATGTCAACACAAACAACAACACTTGTCAACACCACACACAGGAAACATGGGCTGCCCAACTTGCTTCATTACGCACCCGCTCTCAAACACTAGTCAACAAACTTGGACTTGCCTTACCAACACTCAATCTCCCTGGTTTGACCAACACTGATCCCCATGCTGTTGACCATGCTGTTGACCATGATCATGAGGATGCAAGTATAGTGGCAACAACAGCAGCAGGAACAACAGCAGCAGGAACAGCAGCAGCAGGAACAGCAGTGGCAGTAGCTGGTGGTGGTGGAGGAGGAGCACAAGGGAATAGGGATGGCACTGTGGTACAACCCACAACAGCAGAGGAGGACATGCATGAACGCTCTGCATCACCACCAACAGCAGCACAAGCAGCAGGTATGTCGATGTGAACAGTATGCATCAGTGGGTTGCTGATGTGTTGGTATGCATCGGTGGTATGTTCATAATGGTGAATAGTATGCACATACCAATGCCTACCAACACACTGTGCTCACCAATATGTACCAACACAAAATACACCAACGCCCACCAACACCTACCAACACACCAACACACAGAATACAAGTCATCTGGGGCGTTGTTGCAGCCCATAGTGGTTGCAGCTGACAGGAGATGTTTTGAGAGGATATTGTTACAACCTGACATGTTTACTGACCACCTTCCTGACAGCTACCTGGCTGTAATAAAGCAATTGTGAGAGAGGGAGAGAGGGTGTTTGTTTGTGTGTGTGTGTGTGTGTGTGTGTGTGTGTGTGTGTGTGTGTGTGTGTGTGTGT